>Ga0182024_10003557_pt1 | contig 36920 bp, 31 predicted proteins | sample P32metaG_FD_120480 | JGI IMG/M metagenome (GOLD analysis project Ga0182024, IMG submission 120480) | Permafrost microbial communities from Stordalen Mire, Sweden - P3-2 metaG (Illumina Assembly) | ecosystem: Environmental > Terrestrial > Soil > Wetlands > Permafrost | place: Sweden: Stordalen...
AAAGCAGCGGAGCGCATGGCGCCTCCCGCTGGTCGTCGACAAGGATTTGAGGACAGGTCGAGAAAAAACCTGTTGACAGGACCGGCCTTCTCATGGAAGCCGTGACCACAGGGAGCGGTACTAACATCTCGGCTACGACACGCCACTCTAGACTGCCGGCGGAGTATTTCTCTGTCATTAAAACGTAACTCTATTGTCACGACATGACGATGATTCGGGCCTATAGTTGTCGCTTGTGACGCTAGGTAGAACCGAAGATCTTCACATCGAAATCATAGAACGTCCGTCCGGTACCCAACTCATCAAACTGAGCGGACCCCTTATTCTCCGCACTTTATTCGAATTCCAGGAGGCTGCGAGGCGCCACTCCGGACCCCTGGTGGTAGACGCCGCGGATGTCCCTTATATGGATTCGGCCGGATTGGGCGCACTCATCGGGATATTCGCATCATGCCAGCGCACCGGTCAGAAGTTCGCGATCTCGAACGTGCCCGACAGGGTGCAAATTCTTTTTGAGATGACTGGGGTCAAGGGCCTGCTTCCTTGTTTCAGCTCTATTACAGAGGCTGAGGCGGCTGTCATTCCGCAATAACGAGGTTGTCACGATGTAATCATGACTCTCCGTTACGCTAATAGCTCGCGTTTTAGAAAACCAAGTTGAGGAGTTTTGGATGATTAAGAGATTGGCGTCGATGCTGGCTTTCGCGCTGCCGCTGGCGATGGCACAGGACAGAACATCGGTTTCGGAGATTGAACAATTGAAGCAGATGCTGCTCGATCAGCAGCGCCAGATTAATGAGTTGAAGACGAAACTGGGAATGGCGGTAAACGCCGGCGTTCCTGTGAACGCCCATCCGGCGATGGGGGAAGTTGCCAGCACGAAGCCGATGGCTCCTTCGGCTCCGGCGGCGCCGCCAACTTTTAGTGCGCCACCGACGACGACCACCACGGCTGCCACGCCTGCGCCGGACGACGCCAATACGTCGCCGCTACAGTTCAAATTGGGGGACGCGTACTTTACCCCCGTTGGGTTTATGGATATGACGTCGGTGACGCGGTCGACGAACCCGGGGTCGGGGATCGGCACGAACTTCGGCAGCATTCCTTATGGAACCGCGCAAGGGGCGGCGTTGACCGAGACGCGGTTGAGCCCGCAGAACTCGCGCATAGGGATGAGGATCGACGCGATGGTCAAGGACATGAAGGTCACTGGCTATTGGGAGTCTGACTTCTTGGGGCAAATTGGGAACCCTCCGAACGGCGGGCTGGCGGTCAGCAGCAACCCTTATGTTTTCCGGCTGCGGTTGTACTGGGTTGACGTGATGAAGGGGAAGAACGAGTTTCTGGCGGGGCAGAGCTGGAGTTTGATGACTCCGAACCGACGAGGGGTTTCACCGCTGCCTGGCGACGTGTTCTATTCGCAAGACACCGACGTGAATTACCAGTTGGGCTTGACGTGGGCTCGCAACCCTGGCTTCCGCTATGCGTATCACGCTTCCGATAAGATGGCGTTCGCGCTGGCGCTCGAGAATTCCGAGCCGTATGTGGGCGGCGGAAACGGCGGAAGCGGCGCGGTGCTGCCGGCGGCGATCTCCACCACAGCAACTACGGGCGGGACTCAAGGCTCGGTGCTCGGCGGCCAGATCAACAACGGATCGAGCGTGATCAGTTCGGCGGCGCTGATGCCGGATATTATCGCCAAGCTGGCTTTCGATCCGACCAAGAAATTTCACGCGGAAATCGACGGGGTGATGATCGCGAACAAGATCGCGTATCCCATGACCGGCCCGACGTTCCCGACCAATACCAAAGTGGGCGGCGGCGGTTCGATCAACCTGGGCTTCGATATTATGCCCAAGGTACGCCTGCTGACTAACAATTACTACAGCAACGGCGGCGGGCGGTACATTTTCGGGCAGGCGCCGGACTTTATTGTCCGGGCGAACGGAACCGCGTCTCTGGTGCACTCGGCGTCGACGGTGACCGGGCTTGAGATTACGGCCGGTAAGACGCTGTTCTACGGCTATTACGGCGGCGTTTACATCGCGAAGAATATGGCGCTCGACGCCAATGGCACGACCAAGATCGGGTATGGTCCGATTGCGAACGACGGGCAGAACCGGGCGATCCAGGAAATCACGTTCGGGAGCAATACGACGCTCGCCAAGAACGCCAGGTGGGGGGCGCTGAATCTGATGTTCCAATACTCGTATCTCCAACGGAATCCATGGCTTGTGACGGGGACGAGTCCGACGAACGCGAGTCTTTCGATGGGTTTCGTCAATCTCCGGTACACGCTGCCTGGCTCGGCTCCCACAATTGGGAAATGACGCTAGTAATCGTTTTGTAACAGAAGACTGAGAAAATTAAGGAGGTCGAGGATGACTCGAAAAATCATGCGGGCGGCAATGGCTGCCGCCCTTCTGGCAGGCGCTGCGCTGGCGCAGCAAGTGCTCATCAATTGTGGTGGGGCGACGTTCCCTTATCCGATGTACTCTAAGTGGTTTGACGTATACCACAAGAAGGTTCCAGCGCTTGCGTTCAACTATGCGTCGATCGGTTCCAGCGGAGGGATCAAGCAGGTGACGGAGGGCACGGTCGACTTCGGCGCGAGCGATGGTCCCATGACGGACGAGCAGATGAGGCAGTTTCGGGAGAAGAGGGGCTCGAACGTTCTGCACTTTCCGACTGTATTGGGCGCGGATGTGCCGACTTACAATGTGCCCGGAGTCACGGGGCAGCTTAACTTCACGGGCGAAGCGCTGGTAGGGATTTTCTTCGGCAAAATCACCAAGTGGAACGATCCAGAGTTGGTGAAGGCCAATCCAGGAGTGAAGTTGCCCGCGAACAACATCCTTGTGGTTCATCGCTCGGAGGGCAGCGGCACCACGTACGTGTGGGTGGATTACCTGGCGAAAATCAGCCCGGAGTGGAAGCAGAAGGTTGGCGTCGCGGGGTCTGTGAACTGGCCGGTTGGTGTTGGAGGAAAGGGAAACGAAGGTGTTTCCGGCCAGATCAAACAGACGCCGAATTCAATTGGTTATGTGGAGTTGATCTACGCCGTACAGAACAAGATGTCCTATGGGAAGGTGAAGAACTCCGCCGGTGAGTTTGTGCAAGCCGACTTGGCGAGTGTGACGGCGGCGGCGGAAAAGGCATCGAAGACGATGCCGGACGATTTCCGGGTTTCCATCACTAATGCCGAGGGCAAGGGCGTGTATCCCATATCGAGTTTTACATGGCTCCTGATTCCGGAGAAAATCGCCGACGCAACCAAGAGGAAGGCCATCACGGATTTCCTGAAGTGGATGCTGACGGACGGACAGAACGAGACGGAAGCGCTGGATTACGCTAAACTGCCGAAACCGGTGGTCGACAAAGAGATGAAGGCGATCGCAAAGATCCAATAGCGACACGTGGCCGCATCAACCACATCCGCGGTCAAGGCCCGCCCTTCGGGGCGGGCACAATCATTTCAGCAGAGGCTTCGCGCCGGGGATGATCTGGCGTATGCGGTCACTCTCGCCGCGGCTATTACGATTCTGGCGATCACTGCACTGCTGGTTTACGAGCTGTATGTTCACTCCACTCTCTCGCGCCACAAATTCGGCTGGTCGTTTCTGGTTACCAGGACATGGGACCCGGTTGCGGAGCAGTTCGGCGCTCTGCCGTTCATCTATGGCACGGTGGTGACGTCTGTGATTGCTCTACTGCTGGGCATTCCTCTCGGCGTGGGCGCGGCGATTTTTCTGGCCGAGCTGGCGCCTCCGAAGATCTCGTCGGGGCTAACGTTCTTGATCGAGCTTCTGGCCGCGGTACCGAGCGTGATTTTCGGTTTGCTGGGAGTTTTCGTTCTTATTCCCATTCTGCATAAGCTGGAGGATCCCATACGCTCGGCGCTGGGATGGACGCCGCTGTTTCAAGGTCCATTTTACGGAGTGAGCATGCTGTCGGCGGGAGTAGTGCTGTCGTTGATGATCATTCCGTTCATCATCTCGATTTCGCGCGAGGTGATTCTCGCCGTTCCCAACGATCAGCGGGAAGCGGCGCTGGCATTGGGCGCGACGCGGTGGGAGTCGACCTGGGACGTGGTGGTTCCGTACGCCTATAAAGGCATCACGGGATCGATCTTTCTGTCGCTGGCGCGGGCGTTGGGCGAGACCATGGCGGTGACCATGGTGATCGGAAACGATCCCAAAATCAACACGTCGCTGTTTGCGCCAGGCTACTCCATCGCGGCGATCATCGCCAACGAGTTCGCGGAGGCGCCGGGCGAGATGTATACCAGCGCGTTGATCGAACTGGGCCTGGTGTTGTTCGCGCTGACCATTATCATCAACGGCGCGGCACGGCTGCTGGTGGCGGGCACCAGCAGCAAGGGGGGCACGTAGAATGGCGCGCCGCAAGATGTCGCTTCATCTGATGCGCCGTAAAACGGTGAATGCGGTGATGCTATCGCTGACCGGTCTTTGCACCTTTATCGCGACGGGAACGCTGCTGTATATCCTCGGGTATCTGTTCGTCCATGGCGGAAAGAATTTGAGTTGGGATTTCTTCACCAAGCTCCCGGCGCCGGTCGGCGAAGCCGGCGGTGGGATGGCGAATGCGATTCTGGGCAGCGCGAAACTGCTGCTGCTGGCGACGGCGATCGGGGTGCCGATCGGTTTTTTGGGCGGAGTCTACCTTGCGGAATTCGGCGGCAATACGTTCGCGTACCTGGTGCGCTATGTAACGGACCTGCTGAACGGCGTTCCATCGATCGTCATCGGGATTTTCGCCTACACGTTAATTGTGCTGCCTCAGGGACACTTTTCGACCATGGCCGGCGGCTTGGCGCTGAGCATCATGATGATCCCGATTGCGATCCGCAGTTCGGAGGAGTTCCTGCGCGCGGTGCCGCTGGCCTTGCGCGAGGGCGCGATGGCGCTAGGGGCGTCGAAGTCGAAGGCGATTCTCACCGTTGTGATTCCGGCGGCAAAGAATGGGATCATGACGGGCATCATGCTGAACCTGGCCCGGGTGGCGGGAGAGACGGCTCCCTTGATTTTCACCAGTTTGGGCAATCGCTTCTGGAGCCCTGGTTGGGAGCAGCCCACCGCCTCGCTGCCGGTCATGATTTATACTTACGCCCTTGGCCCGTACGAAGATTGGCACCAGCAGGCATGGGCCGCGGGTTTTGTATTATTGGCTCTGGTGCTGGCGGTGAATATTGTCGCTCGCTTGATGCTTTCGCGGCAGGCGCACGTAATTAGGTGACTTATGCAGGCTCCGATGCCACAACAATCTACTGAAATCACTTCCCCGCAGGCCCTGAACGTCGCGATCCCCGCGGAAGCCAAGCTCTCCGGGGAATCGGCGTCCAAGCTCAGTGCAACGAGTCTGGTTTTTCATTACGGCGCATTCAAGGCATTGCACGGAATCTCGATGCAGGTGTATGCGAACCGGGTGACGGCGTTCATCGGGCCATCGGGCTGCGGCAAATCGACGTTCCTGCGCACGCTGAACCGGATGAACGAGACGATTCGCCACAGCCGCGTGGAGGGTGAAATTCTACTGGACGGCGAAAATATTTTTAACCTGGATGTTTCCGAGGTGCGGCGCCGCGTGGGCATGGTGTTCCAGAAATCGAATCCTTTCCCAAAATCGATTTTCGAGAACATCGCCTATGGGCCGCGGATCAACGGATATGAGAATCGCGCCGCCCTGCGCGACCGCGTAGAGCAGAGCCTGCGCCGCGCCGCGCTGTGGGACGAGGTGAAAGATAAGCTGCAACAATCGGCGTACTCGCTGTCCGGTGGCCAGCAGCAGCGGCTGTGTATCGCGCGGGCGCTGGCGGTGAATCCGGAAGTGCTGTTGCTCGACGAGCCTTGTTCGGCGCTCGATCCGATCGCGACGGCGAAGATCGAGGATCTGATCTTTCAGCTCAAGAATAGCTGCACGATTGTGATCGTGACGCATAACATGCAGCAGGCGGCGCGCGTAGCGGATTTCACGGGCTTCTTCCTGATGGGAAAATTAATCGAGTTCGACAATACGACGAAGATATTCAAAAATCCCTCGATGCGAGAGACGGAAGATTACGTCACGGGCCGGTTTGGTTGAGTTTTGGAGCTAAAAATTGCGACACTTTGTCGAAGAATTAGATCAATTGAAAACTAAGCTGCTCGAGATGAGCTCGCTTGTCGAATCGGCGATTCAGCGCAGCATCAGCGCGGTCATACAAAAAGACCGTAGCGCCGCCGAAGAAGTATTTCGCAACGAAGCCCGCATCAACGCGATTGAAGTGGAGATCGATGAGTTCGCCATCAACCTGCTGGCGCTGCATCAGCCCATGGCGGCCGACCTCCGGCTGATCGTCGCGGCGCTGAAAATCAACACCGACCTGGAACGTATGGGCGACTTGTCGGTGAATATCGCGCAACGCGCCACCTCGCTGATGGAAGAACCGGTGATCAAGCCGATGATCGACATTCCGCACATCGCGGGACTGGTGCAATCGATGGTGCGCAAGAGCCTGGATGCGTTCGTCACGCGCGACGCGGACTTGGCGCGTAGCGTGCTGGCGTCGGACGATGCGGTCGACAGCCTGCGCACAGCGTCCTATCACGAGCTGGTGAGTTTCATGGAGCACGATCCCGAAAATATCAAGGCGGCGCTGGATCTTCTGGCGATCACCAGAAATCTGGAACGGCTCGCCGACCACTCGACCAATATCGCGGAGGACGTGTTGTTCCTGGTGAAGGGAATCGACGTCCGCCATCATGCGGAAGCGCGGCAATAAAGTTTACGGTTCTGTAATTAATCTGTAACGGACGCAACGTTACGATAGACGTGAATCATGAAGAAAATTGTATTAATCGAAGACGACGCGGATCTGTATTCTCTTATTCAATACAATCTTGAAAAAGAGGGTTTCACGATGGCTGGCGCGCAGACGGGAAAGGGCGCGATCGACCTGTGCCGGCGGGAGCGTCCGGACTTGATTATCCTCGACATCATGCTGCCCGATTCGGATGGCCTGGAGATCTGCCGGGCGATTCGCAATCATTCCGAGCTGGCGCCGGTGCCGGTGATTTTTCTCACGGCGCGTGCGTCGGAGACCGATCGGATTGTCGGCCTGGAACTGGGCGCGAACGACTACATCGTCAAACCGTTTTTTATCCGCGAGCTGATCGCGCGCATTAAGATTCACTTCCGCGGACAGCCTCCGGCGACGAAGATTCTACGCTCGGGCGATCTCGAACTAGACCGAGCGCGCTGCCGCGTGCATCTGAACGGAAGCGAGATAACGCTAACCGCGACCGAGTTCCGGCTGCTCGAGTTTCTGATGAGCCGGCCGGGCGTGGTGTTCAGCCGGGAGCAGTTACTCGACGCGGTGTGGGGACACGATCGGGCCGTGACGGATCGGACGGTCGACGTGTACATTCTGCGGCTGCGGCAGAAGATCGAGGCGGCGGAGGAATCGACGTTTATTCGCAGCGTGCGCGGGTTTGGGTATAGCTTCAATGCTGAGGTTCCTCAGGAGCAGGTGCAGTAGAATAGTGGTCGATGCACAATGAGTTCACGGCAATCGTCGAGCGCGATGGCGAGTGGTTTATCTCTTATTGCGCCGAAGTGCCCGGGGCTAACGGACAAGGCCGGACGCGAGAGGAGTGCCTGTCGAATCTGCGCGAAGCAATAGCGCTGATGCTTGACTATCGGCGTGAGGAGTCGCAAGTCAGCTCTTCCCGATCCGCCCGGCTGAGTAAGCAGGTACAATAGAAGGCAGGCGTTTCCTCCTCCTTCATGCAAAATCTTCGCCAGCAACAACTCTACGACGCCCTTGCCTCGCGCATTCTTATCATCGACGGGGCGATGGGGACGATGTTGCAGGCGTACAATCCGACGCTCGACGATTTTCTTGGCCTTGAAAATTGCAGTGAAATTCTAAACCGCTCGCATCCTGAATGGATCGAGGCGATTCATCGGGCTTATCTCGAGGCGGGGGCGGATATTGTCGAGACGAATAGTTTTCAGGGCTCGCCGATTGTGCTGGCTGAGTTTGGACGCGCGGCCGATACGCATGAGTTGAATGTAACGGCGGCACAGATCGCGCGTAAGGCGGCGGACGAATTTTCTACGGCCTCGAAGCCGCGATTCGTCGCGGGGTCGATGGGGCCGACTACGAAATCGATCACGTTGCGCGGCGATGTCACGATGGGCCAGCTTAGCACCAGTTACTACGCGCAGGCGGCCGGCTTGCTCGATGGCGGCGTGGATCTGCTGCTGGTCGAAACGGCGTTCGATACCAGGAACATTAAAGCGGCGCTGCTCGCGATTCAGAAGTTGGAGCGCGAACGCGGCGTCAAAATCCCGACGATGCTTTCAGGTACCGTGGAACGCTGGGGCGCGATGCTCGCGGGGCAGCCTGTCGATGCGCTGTACGCCTCGGTTGCCAATCACGATCTTCTGTCGATCGGGCTAAACTGCGCGACGGGTCCCGATCTGATGACGGATCACATTCGCACGCTCTCCGAAATGTCGACGACGCGGATTTCCTGTTATCCAAATGCGGGGCTGCCGAACGAAGAGGACAAGTATCTCGAAACCCCGGAAATGCTGGCTACCCAGCTCGATAAATTTGTCGAGCACGGCTGGCTGAACATTGTGGGTGGATGCTGCGGCACTACGCCCGAGCATATTCGCGCGATTGCGCACATGGCGGAGGGTCGCGCGCCACGCAAGGCTCCGCCGTCGTCGCATCGTGCTTATTATTCCGGAATCGAGTTGGTCGAGGCGGAGGATTCTAACAGGCCACTCATCGTAGGTGAGCGGACGAATGTGATCGGATCGCGACTGTTCAAGAGCATGGTCGCCGATGAGAAGTGGGAAGAAGCGAGCGAGATTGCGCGCTGGCAGGTTAAGAATGGCGCTCACATTATCGATGTGTGCCTGCAATCGTCGGATCGCGACGAGATCAAGGACGTAGCGCCGTTTTATTCGAAGCTGATGCCGAAGATCAAGGTGCCGGTGATGATCGACACGACCGACGCCGCAGCGATGGAACTGGCTCTCACGTGGTGTCAGGGCAAAAGCATCATCAATTCGATCAACCTCGAAGACGGCGAGGAAAAATTCGAGCGCGTCTGTCCGGTCGCGAAGGCTTACGGCGCGGCGCTGGTGGTTGGCACCATCGACGAGGACAAATTACAGGCGCAGGCCTTTACGCGAGAGCGCAAGCTGGCGGTGGCGGAGCGGTCCGTCAAACTGCTGACCGAAAAATACGGCATCGCGCAAGAGGACATCATAATAGATCCGCTGGTATTTCCATGCGCGACAGGCGATGAAAATTATATCGGCGGCGCGGTCGAGACCATCGAAGCGATCCGCTTGATCAAAGAGAAGATTCCCTACGTCAAAACGATTCTGGGTGTGTCGAACATCAGCTTCGGGCTGCCTGCGGAGGCGCGCGAAGTCGTCAATTCGGTGTTCCTCTATTATTCGACAAAAGCCGGCCTCGATCTGGCGATCGTGAATGCGCAGAAGCTCGAACGCTTCGCCTTGATTCCGGGAGAGGAGCGGCGGCTGGCGGAAAGTCTTCTGTTCAATACGCCTCCCCCGGAGATTCAGGCGCCCGGGGTTCACATCTCACATGACTGGAGGGAACAGTCGGCCGAACAGCGCGCGGCGATTAATCAGTTTCATATTGCGGCTGTTGCCGAACACTTTCGAAAAGCAGTTAAAAAAGTCAAGAAAGCGGCCGCCGAAATACCTCTTGACGAACGCCTCGCGAATTACATCATCGAGGGCACCAAGGACGGCTTAATTCCGGATCTCGATCGTAAGCGCGAGGAGGGTGCGGGCGCGCTGGCGATCATCAACGGGCCTCTGATGACCGGCATGACCGAGGTCGGACGGCTTTTTAACAACAATGAATTGATCGTCGCGGAGGTTCTGCAATCGGCGGAGGCCATGAAGGCGGCAGTGAATCATCTCGAACAGTTCATGGAGAAGACCGAGTCCTCAACACGCGGCAAAATCGTTCTCGCGACGGTCAAGGGGGATGTGCACGACATCGGCAAGAACCTGGTCGAGATTATTCTTTCCAACAACGGCTATCGGGTGATCAATCTCGGCATCAAGGTTCCGCCGGAGGATCTGATTCGCGCGTGGCGCGAGCATAAGCCCGATGCGATCGGACTTTCGGGGCTACTGGTGAAGAGCGCGCATCAGATGGTGACGACGGCGTCGGATTTCAAAGATCACGGTGTCGAGGTGCCTCTGCTGGTGGGCGGAGCGGCGCTGTCGGAACGGTTCACGATCACCCGCATCGGTCCTGCGTATTCATCGCCGACGTTCTATGCGAAGGACGCGATGACCGGGCTCAGCATCATGAATGAGCTGATGGATCCCGCGACGCGCGAGGTCGCGATCAGCACGCATATCTTCACAACTGTCGCTGCGGCGCCGGTCGAAGCCGCGCCAGTGGTCAACCTTGGGACTACGCGCAGCCCCAAGGTTCGTACGGATATTCCGATTCCCGCGGCGCCGTATCTGGATCGGCGCGTGCGCGATGTGCCGAACCTGACGGAGTTGTGGAGCTACATGAATCCGTATATGCTCTACGGTCGGCATCTCGGCTTCAAAGGTAATTTCGAAAAACTGTTGGCCGACCGCGATCCAAAGGCGCTCGAACTGTTCAGTGACGTGGAGCGGGTGAAACTGGAGGCGGCGAAGATTCTCAAAGTCCGCGCGGTGTGGCGATTTTTCGAAGCGGAGCGCGATGGCAACGCAATTCGACTTTTCGAACCGGGCTGTCCGAATCCTTTACACACATTCAAGTTCGGACGGCAGCCGAAATCGGACGGGCTCTGCCTCAGCGACTATATTCTCGAGCCTTTGGACGGTCGCCGCGATCACCTCGGCATGTTCGTGGTCACCGCGGGTGAGGGCGTTCGCGCGCGTTCGGAAGAAGCGAAGGATCGCGGCGAATTTTTCATGGCGCACGCGCTCCAGGCTCTCGCCATTGAAACCGCAGAGGGATGCGCGGAGTGGCTGCATCGCCGCATGCGCGAAGACTGGGGCTTTCCCGATTCTCCAACGATGACGATGCAGGAACGGTTTACGTCGCGCTATCGCGGGAAGCGCTACAGCTTCGGGTATCCGGCGTGTCCGAATCTGGACGATCAGCAAGGGATGTGGAAGCTGCTCAACCCCGACGAGATCGGCGTGCACCTCACCGAAGGAATGATGATGGATCCTGAGGCGAGCGTGAGTGCGCTGGTGTTTCATCATCCCGATTGCGCCTATTTCACAGCGTCGGACGCCGTTGAATAAGCCACGATCTTCTCGGGATTCACGCCGTTTCGCACGACGACGCCGAAATAAGGAATCATCATTTCCTCCCACGTCTGGTCGCCCCACCAGACGTCCTTCGAAGGATCGGGATTGAAACGGTTGTTCGCGGAATTGTCGAAGTGGGCCGTCGCTTCGAGCCTCGTCCCCTTCGGAACCACGATCGCCTTCTTCACATCGTAGCCAAGCTGCCAACCGAAATCATACTTTACGTGCAGCGCCGTTTCCGATTCGCCCGAGGGATAGATAAGGCGGTAGGTCATGTCTTTCCCACGCAGATGCATGTGCGGAAGGAACCAGACCAGCTCGGCATCCTGCTGAAAAACGACTTCGGCGCGCGTTTCCCAGTTCGGATCGCCCGCAGGAATGTGAAAATGCGCCTCATCGCGAACGGCGGTCGGGACAACGGTAATGAATCGCCGCGCCGGTTTGTCTTTCGCCAAGGTAAAGCCAACGCGAGTCTGATCCGTGGTTGCCGTGCCATTGGGTGTGTAGTGAATCTGAATTACGAAATCGGTCCCAACGGGAATCAGTTTCGCCGCGCCATGCAGACGATAATCGGCGGGCGGTGCACCGGGAACATAAATCGCCTCCAGGCCGAGCAAACCGCGCGTCGCGTCTTCCCTTTGAATCCTTTCAATCGCGACGCCGTCGACATCGCGGCGTTTGGCTGTAATCACCGGGACTCCGTATTTCACGCGTTTCTCATGCGGCACGAGGAACACATCGGCGTGATGGACCACGGAGCGGTTGCCCGGCCGGATTTCAATCGACGTTACCCAGGTGTCTTTCGTGAAGCCCGTGGGAATGGTGATCTCAGTAATCTCGATCACGCCTTTGGCAGGAACGGGAATCGGATGCGGCAGGGAAACAATCACATCGGGCTGAATCGCCCACCCATCGGGCCATTTGCGCGGCGACGGCTTGTCTTTCTCCTCTCCTTCGAGCGCCCCGGCGTCGGCCCAGTCGGATAAGACGCGAATCTCGTCCGGTGTTAGCGTTAGATCATTCACGAAATGTCCATATCGCGCATCGGCCGACCAGGGAGGCATTTTGCGAGTCAGCACAGCGGCCTTGATCGCCTTCGCCCAAGGGCGCGAGCTCTCATAAGTAAGCAGAGACATCGGTGCGACCTCGCCCGGCCGGTGGCAGCTCTGGCACTTTTTCCCGAGGATCGGGAGGACGTCGCGATTGAATGTGACGTCGGCGGCAAACACAGCAATTGGGAGGACCAAGCCTGCGAGCCAGTACGTCATTGATTCGGATTCATCACCACCGTGAGACTGAAGGGAACTGCAGATTGCGGCGGCGATAGCTGCAGTCCCAGGTTTACGAACACGGGGCCGGTCAGCCCCGGACGTTGGGGCACCTGGGTTGGGGTTTGAACCGTCAGTTGATAAATTCCAACTAGGCCCGGCGCGAGACCGGCATAGTAGATGCGCAGAGGCGTCAACCCGTAAGAGACAGTGATCGCGTTGACGAGCAGCGGCAGAGGACTCGCGGGCGCCGGCACTGAGTCGGGCTGTGGGAATGTCACGGGTCCCAATCCGGTGAGATAAAAATTCACAATGTCGCCGGGATTCGCCGGGTTCGATTGGGTGATAAGGGCGCTGAAATCCTCAGTGATGGCTGCACTCTCGAGAAACGGAGAAAACGGGGATAGGCCTATTGGCAGCGGTCCCTGTACGAACTGAGATTCCGTGCTGGTAACCAGTTCCAATGGCGCGTCTATGAATGGCAACTCCCAGGGAATTTGAAAACTGACGGCGGTCGGCGACGCGGAAATCAACGGTACGTCGGTTCCGTTGATTTTCACCTCCACTCCCGCAAGAGAAGTTGGGCCGGGGAACGATGTGGCGGCAGCCGTTGTGCTGCTGAAATTTTGCCCTTGGAGGGTGAGTTGCGAACCGGGCGCGGTGCCGCCGTCTATGTTGACCACCATTGGCGTAGGTGCCAGGGTGGTGGCAAGGCCGGAAAGCGACACCACGCTGTTGCCTGCTAAAATGCTGCCGGTAAGCGGCATGGAACCGCTGCCGTCGGTATGGAAGAGCACCGTGCCTGCTAACACTAGCTTGCCGTCGTTCGTGATGGAGCTGGGTCCTGGTTGGTTGCACGAGTCGCACGGCGGCGTCAGAGCCGTTGTGGCACCGGTTGCGACGCTATACGCGATCAATCCCTGATGGGATGCGTAGACAATTGTCGAACCGTCGTCGCTAATCACAGGGCACGCATACGGATCGCCAGGTATCTGCTGAACACCGGTAGAGTTGAACAGAGACATCTGTTGCTGATTCCATGCCAGCGCGTGTCCGTCGGAGGTGATCAGGTTTGATCCATGGCACGCGGTGAACTGTGGTGCGCTCGTCTGCATTGTCGACAAGTTGACGATGGCGATCTGTTGAAGCGACGGCTGGGACGTCACGCAGAGAGCGTACTGTGCGTTCTTGCTGATCTGGCAATAATACGGGAGCGTGAGGGGCCCCGCGGGTCCAGGGAACTGCAAGGTCGTTTGATAGCCTTGACCCTGGGCAAGGTTGCAGGAGTTCCCGCATCCCTGTGTCGCCACATATCCCACGACGCTGCCGTCGCCGCTCAAGCGAGGCTCCAGGAGCGCCCAGAAACTTGCAACGCCGTTTGCCTGGATTACATCGGCGATCTGCACCACCAAAGAGAAACTCGTGCCGTCATACTTAAACAGCTTCGGAGTCGCGTACCCGCCGGTTGACCCGCGCAGCACAAGGCTCGACACGAAGTAGGTCTGACTCCCGTCGTCGGTGATGGCAGTGGCTTGCCCGAACAAGGGAGCGACTGTAAGGAAGAGAAAAAACGCGCGAGGCATGATGAATCTCCTGGAAGGCGCGGTACCTTTATAGTACATGTTCGATTGGCTGTTTTCCGATCCGCTGGCTGTCGGCACTAAGGCGCCGGATTTTACTTTGCCCGATCAGGATGGCAATATCGTTTCGCTTGGCGCGCTGCGGGGGAAAAATGTCGTGCTGGTATTTTATCCCCGCGATGAGACGTCGGTTTGCACGCAGCAGTTGTGCGAATTTCGCGATCGCTGGACGGACGTGCAGTCGAAGAATACCGTTGTCTTCGGCGTCAATCCTCAGGATGCCGCGAGCCACTCGAAATTCCGCGAGCATCGCCAATTTCCCTTTCCGCTTTTGACTGATGAAGGGCAGAAAATGGGCGAACTCTATCACGCCAGGGGGCTCATCGTGAAGCGTACGGTTTATCTGATCGGACCCGATGGCATCATTCGATATGCCAAGCGGGGGAAACCGGAGCCGGCGGAAGTACTCGCGTCGGCCAAAACCTAGCGCGCCGTCTGCCGGTACTTCGCCGGCGTGAGCCCGATCTGTCTCCGGAACGTAGCCGAAAAGTGGCTCTGGTCGGAGAATCCGCACGTCATCGCGATCTCGGCCAGTGCGATCTGCGTCGTTGACACCAGTTGGCACGCGTGCTCGATGCGTTTGCGTCGCAGGAACTCGCCTACTGTCGTCGAGAAATACCGGCGAAATTCGCGCGAGAGGTGCACGCGATGCACGCCTGCGGCCGCCGCGATCTCCGCCAGACTCACCTGCCGCAGGAAATTCGCCTCCAGATAATCTCTCGCGATGTGCAGCCACCGGGGGATCACTGCGACGCGATCCGCGCCCGAATGCCGGGCTCCCTCCGCGAGCATCTCCAGCAAAATTCCCTCGAGAGACACCAGAGCGAGCCCGTCGCCCTGACGGAATTCGTGATACAGCCGCTGCGCCAGCCACGTCGATGCGATTCCTAGAATCTCGCCGGGCCGGTCCAGCGCTTTGGTATGTTCCTCAACACGCTTCAGCGCCTCCGCCTCCACCTCGACAATCAGGCAGTGCGACCCCTCGTCAAAAACGTTGGCATGCGTCTGTGCGGGCGGCAAATAACGCAGCACCCTCGGCGCGCAGATCACGGTGTTGGAATTTCCGTACGTTTCCGCATACGGCCCTGCCAGTACATAGCTGAGGTAGGCGTGCTCATGGCGATGGCCGGTAAGTTCCAGACCCGCCGGGTAATGATTCTCCACCACCTGGAATCCAGGCACGCGGCGCGTTGCCACCACGGTGCCGGAGGTGTCCGCGCACGGACAGTTTTCTCCCAGGTGATGGTGAGGATAGGTTTCGGTGCGAACAGCTTTTGGATTCATTGTAGTTAGAACGGACCCCTTTCTTTAAGGATTGCGCCTGCTTGTAAAATTCTTAACCTGAATTTTGTAAATTATGATAAAACCTCGGACCCCAATGCGATTGAAATTATTTTACCCGATTCTGGACACCGAGACCGCAGCCCGCCGGGGGATCGCTCCCTCGGCAGCCGCCGAACAGATTCTGGAGGGCGGTGCGCGCATCCTGCAATTCCGCCATACAGGGGTTTTCTCGAGAGACGTCTTCGATCAGGCCCGGCAAATTGCCGCCTTGTGCCGCGACGCGGATGCCTTGTTCGTCATCAACGACCGCGCCGATGTCGCACGATTGTTGGACGCCGGGCTTCATCTCGGCCAGGACGACCTTTCACCCGCCGACGCCCGGAGGGTTCTGGGGGATGGCCAACTCATCGGCTTTTCCACACATAATGAGGCCCAGTTTCGTGCCGCGGCCGCGCAACCGGCCGATTATCTCGCCTTGGGTCCCATCTTCGGAACAACCTCGAAGCTGAATCCCGACCCGGTCGTGGGACTCGCGGAACTGCGCCGCCTTCGCCCCCTTACCACCCGGCCAGTGGTCGCGATTGGAGGGATTACACGCGCGAACGCCCGCAGCGTGATCGAAGCGGGCGCGAATTCGGTGGCGGTGATTGGCGACTTGTATCCGGAGGACGGACAAATTCGCGGGCGAGTCGAGGAATGGATTTCAATACTCGGAATCGGACGTGACTGAACGAAGGCCAAAAAAGGTGCTGGCGTTAAAATAACGCCCAGATAACGCGGAGGCTCTAAATCTGAGACTTTTAGTTGCATACCTGGATCAAGTTTATTGGCGGGCGCCGCCGATGAAGGCCGGTTGATACGGTATGTCAATGATCTTCCAGTAGTTAACGAGGGGAGAAAAGCCGGACTAACTTGCCTCTTGACGTCCGCATCCTTTCGTACTAATTTATTAGTATGCGTTCGCCGAAACCGACTCTCACCGAGCAGGAACTGGAAATCATGAAGGTGGTGTGGCAACTGGAAACAGCCACGGTACGCCAGGTGTATGAAACGATGCTCGAGCATCGCCGCATCGCCTATACCACCGTCATGACCATGATGAACATCCTGGAGCAGAAGGGTTACCTCAAGAAGCGCCAGGACGACCGGGCTTACGTCTACCGTCCCAGCCAGCCGAAGAACCAGGTCATCCGTTCCATGGTGCGCGAATTCGTCAACCGCGTATTCAACGGCTCGGCTGAACCGCTGCTGGTCCATCTGGTTGAGGATCAGCACCTCAGCGCCAACGACATCGAGGAGATTCGCAAGACGATCCGAAAGGATGCCAAGTCATGACGGCCTCGCTACTTCTCGACAACGTTCTGGCCTGGTCGGCGCAGGTCGCTGTCTTGGTGGCGGTAGGCGCTCTGGCTGCGATGACGCTTGCACACCCGAGGGCGCGTTTGATCTTCTGGCAGGGAATTCTGGCGATCGCTCTGCTGCTCCCCGCAGTCGAGCCATTCCGCCAGCCGATGGCGGAAGATACCGGATTGGTGGCGATTGCTGCCAATGCCGCGCCTGTAATATTGGTTCGCCAGCCGGCGTTTCATTTCGTCTGGAAAAGAGAGTATTTGCTGCTCATCATCGCGGCCGGCGCGGCGTTTCGCTTGCTGTGGATTGGCGCCGGACTCGTTCGTCTGCGGCGTCACCGGCTCGATGCGCAGATGCTCACGATTCCTCCCGTGAGATTTTCGAATCCGCGCGTGCGTTGGTTTGTGTCGTCGACGGTCGGCGGTCCGGTGACGTTTGGATTTCTGAACCCGTCCATTCTTTTACCGGCGCGGGTTGTCGCGCTTCCGGATGATTTGAGAGAAGCTATCGCGCATCATGAACTGGCTCACGTGCGCCGACGCGACTGGCTGTTCGTGCTTTTAGAAGAAGCGATTCGCAGCCTGGTCTGGTTCCATCCCGCCGTCTGGTTTGTGCTGAGCCGGATTCAGCTTGCGCGGGAACAGGTGGTTGACGCGGAAGTCGTAGGCCTGACGCGCGATCGGGAACGCTACCTCGACGCACTGGTCGCGGTCGCGGCCCAAAGACTTTTGCCGGACGTCGCACCGGCACCCTTGTTTTTGAAGAAACGCCAGCTCGCGGTTCGAGTGGCCGCAGTATTGAAGGAGACCCCTATGTCGAAACCCCGCACTTTCCTGAGTTTTACCACCGTCTGTTCGGCCGCCTTTATGGCCGCCCGTCTGGCGGTATGGATGTTTCCGATGCAGGCGCCCGCACAGACCTCTGCTTCTGCGGTCGCCTCCGGAAAAGCCTCCGCCGAAACGGCCTCCAGGGCCAGGGACGGCTACGGCGTCGTGGTGGAGCCGGGTGCGAAGGTCCTGCATCGCCCGGGTGTTTTCTATCCGTCTGGCGTTACCGCGGTTGGAACGGTAGTGGTCGAAAGCGCTGTTAATGCGAAAGGTGAGGTGACCGATGCACATGTGCTCAGTGGACCCGACGAACTGCGCAACGCCGCCCTGTCGAGCGTTCTCAACTGGCACTTCTCGCCCGAAGGCCTTCCACCGACGGTGCAAAGCACGATCCGTTTTGAAACGGCGCCCCATACGGCAGTCAGCACGATACCCTTGGTTCCACGCACTAGCCAGTATCTCAAATCCATCAACATGAGCGGCCTCTCGGACGAGCTAGCGGAGAAAGTGAGCGCCAGCCTTCCCGTCCGCGTCGGCGATGCGTTCGGAAATGACGAACTGGCCCGCGTCAAAGCCGCGGTGAAAGGGGTCGACGAACACCTGGACGTATTTACCAAAATTGTTGCTCCCGAAGCCACTCTGACGATCATGCTCCGTCGAACGGGAGAGAAGGTGGAATCGGGCGTGCTGATTGAAGACGGCCCCGCGTTATCTGCGGCGACGGCAGACGCGCCAATTCCCCCTCCCGCAGACGGGGTACAGCGCATCCGCGTCGGCGGCGGCGTAGAATCGGCGAACCTGATCCGCAAAGTCACGCCCCTCTATCCGCCGCTCGCCAAGCAGGCGCGTATTCAGGGAACCGTCCGATTCACGGCGCTCATTGGCACGGACGGCAGGGTGGTGAATTTACAGCTCGTCGAGGGCCATCCATTACTGGTGGGATCCGCCCAGGAAGCCGTCCAGCAGTGGCAGTACAAGCCCACTTTGTTGAACGGAAACGCGGTCGAGGTCATCACGCAAATTGACGTCAACTACACGTTGTCACAGTAAGAACATTCTGGATCGTAAATGTTCTAGAAATGATTTGACAACCCGCCTGCGGCGACATATGATGATTGCATCACTGAAAAAGGAGGTGGTCCAGTCGAATGATATCTGGTAGTAATCACTCAACTCTAACTACGCGTGAGGTGGCCGACTCTTAACGTCGACTGCTCTTACTGTTCAGGTTTCGTTCAGTGACGAGGCCGCTGCTCCTGTGGAACGGCCCTCTCGCGCGAAAACGAGTCTGAAATTCCGAAAAAGGCCCCGTCCGGCGAGTTTTTGCGCCGCGACGGGGCTTTTTGCGTCACATGTGGTAGACTTGAATTTCCAAGGACATTATTATGAAAGCCGGAATCCACCCCGCCTACGAAGCAATCACCGTGACCTGCGCTTGCGGTCACAAGTTCCAGACCCGTTCCGCTCATAAGGGCGATATGCGCGTCGAAATCTGCTCTAACTGCCATCCTTTCTTCACCGGCAAGCAAAAGCTGATCGACACCGAAGGCCGCGTCGACCGTTTCCAGAAGAAGTATCAGAAGGTCAAGGATGCTGCGGAAGCCAAGAAAGTAGCCGACGATGCTAAGAAAAAAGAAGCGACGATGCAGCCCGTTATCAGAGCTTAAACGGGGGCGTAAGCGGGGTTAAATGCCTGGGCCTTGTCCCCGGCCGCCATGCTGCTTTTCGCGCTCATCGCGCTCTTTGAGCATTTTCTCGTACTCGCCAACTTGGTCCGGAGAGAGGACCGAGCGCACTTTATCCCGCTGATCTTTGGTGATCGCGTCCATCTGCGGCTTATATTTCTCGTGCACCTCGCTTACACGAGCCCTGGTCTCGTCATAAATCGAGTTGATCTTCGAAACCTGCTCGTCGGTCAACTTCATGCGAGCTTGCATTTCCGCGAGCGTTTTTTTTCGTACGTCTTCAGGCCTGGGTCTCTGGAATTGATTGCTCTTAACGACCGTGACCGCATACAGGGAGTGGCCGAATACTCCCAAAACTACGCCACTCGCAAAGATCAGCCCCACATAGAGCGCGATCGTCAGCCGCGACAATTTCACCGAACGCCACCTGTCAGCATCTGAATGTAGTCGGACGAATGCTCGAACATAAGCGCCTCTACGTAACTGGCATTGGCCGCGGGATCAGCCTGGAACCTCGGAATCAGAACCCCGCCGATCAGCACTGTCAGCGCCAGCGTCGCCATCACGCACACTTGCGCCCAGTGCCGGAACACCGATACCGTCGCGATGCGACGCGCTTCAATGCGCTTCCACATCGACGGCATGAAGTCCGCGCTCGGCTCCGGATCGGGACACGCCATCCGGTATTCCGCAAACAGGGCGTCGAGCTTGTCACCTTGATCGTGCATGCGATCCATTCTATACCTCCAACCTACTCCGAGTCATATTGACCCTGACTCGGTCTCATTCCGAGTCATCGACACTACCCAAGCCAGCTTTAGAGACTGCCTCGCGGTTTTCCCGGGCACCGAATGCCTTCAGCACCCGCTGCCGCGCCCGGAACAGCCTCACCTTGAGCGCATTCTCATTAACACGATAGATCTTCTCAAGTTCCTTCAACGACAGCCCTTCTACTTCTTTTAATGTGAGCAGAATCCTATCTTCCTCGGAAACCTGCCCCAGAAGCGACTGCGCCAACTCCCGTATCTTCGTACGACGCTGTTCCTCATCGCGGCGTTTACTGCCCGCCGCGGCGTCCGCCAACATTACCTGTTGCTCACTCAGGTCCGACATCCGGCTTTCCTGCCGCCGGCGCTGCCGCCTCAAATAGTCATACGCGGCATTCACCGTTAAACGGTACAGCCATGGTTCAAAAACTTCCGGCGTCCGCAACTGGTCCAGCGAATAATACAGCCGCAGAAAGACTTCCTGCCCCACATCCTCGACATCCTCGGGCCTGCCGATCGTGCGGGAGATCGTCCCCAGAATCCGCTTCCTGTAGGCTTGAACGATCTGGTTAAACGCACTATCGTCTCCGCTTCGAGCCCTCTCTATCAGTTCGAATTCAACCAGCACGGCTACCGCTCGCCTCGCTGGCGATATTCAAATCCCAATCTGCTCCAATAAAAAAGGCGCACCGGCTCACTGCTAGGTTACAACAAAAGGCGCGAACGGACGACCCCTTTCGCGCCCCTCTTCAATTCGAAACCGGTCAGGCAGCTCCAGCTAACCTTACTGCTGGCACTTGGTTGTGCGGCTCTGATTCTGCCTTGCGGCCTTTGTGGAGCTCGTAAATCGAGTAGCGTTCCAGACTCAGAATCAGCTCATCGAGAGCAGCCTTCCTGAGTCGAAGGTATGCCAGCCTAGCCTGGATAGCACCAGGATCTTCGGGGGAGTAGCTAGTCATGGTTGTCAACATTTACCGTATCGAAACGTACCAGACAATACCCTCCTTTGAGGGTATGCTCGATATCGCTCCAAAATAAGTACTTCAGAATGAGAGCATTATAGGACGTGCTAAAATAGAAGTTCCATGGATTTTCTCGCAGGCCTGAATCCCCGCCAGCGTGACGCGGTGGAGCATGCCGAAGGCCCTCTGCTCGTCCTGGCCGGAGCCGGGAGTGGCAAAACCCGCGTAATTACGCACCGCATCGCTCACCTGATGAGCGCCCATCACGTGCCGGGCTGGGCGATTTTGGCGGTTACTTTCACCAACAAGGCGGCCGGGGAAATGAGGGAGCGGGTCAAATCCCTCGTCTCCGGAATCGACAATGCCAGCTTGCCGACGGTGGCGACATTTCATTCGTTTTGCGTTCGTCTCCTCCGACGCGAGGGCGCGCCGCTCGCCCAAATTCGCCCGGGATTTACGGCCCTGTTCACGATTTACGACGATGACGACCAGATCAGCCTCCTCAAAGGCGTCTACAAATCGCTCGGCCTCGACGACAAGTTCATGGCGTACCGCGCGGCGCTTTCGAGGATCAGCAACGCGAAGAGCCTGAAACAGACCCCCGAGGATCTGGAGCGCGAAGCCACCGATCCGATCTCGAAACGCTTCGCTGTCGTCTACGAGCGTTATCAGGCCAAATTCCGCGAATCGAACGCGCTCGATTTCGACGACCTCCTGCTGGAAGCGGTTCGCCTGCTCGAACACGATCAGCCGACGCGCGAAAAGCTGAACCGCCGCTATGAATTCCTCATGGTCGACGAGTATCAGGATACCAATCGCAGCCAATACGAGCTGATGCGGCTGCTCTCGGCGGAGCGCGGCAACATCGCTGTCGTCGGCGATGAAGATCAATCGATCTATGGCTGGCGCGGCGCGAACATCCGCAACATTCTCGACTTCGAGCGCGACTTTCCCGGCGCCGTGACCATTCGCCTGGAGCAGAACTATCGTTCGACCAAGAACATTCTCGAGGCCGCCAGTTCGGTGGTTGCCAACAACACCGAACGCATCGGAAAATGGCTGTGGACCGAATCCGAAGCGGGTCAGAAAATCTCGCTGTACGAAGCTCCCGACTCCGAAAACGAGGCACTCTGGATCGCCGACAAAGTCGAAGCCTCGCTCCGTGAAAGTCCGAAAGATCGCGTCGCGATTCTCTACCGGACCAATTCTCAATCGCGCCAGATTGAGGAAGCGCTGCGCCGCTACGGAAGGAAATACATCGTCGTCGGCGGATTCAGTTTCTATCAGCGCGCCGAAGTGAAGGATATCCTCGCGTACCTGAAAATTCTGGTCAGCCCTCACGATTCCATCGGCCTGCTTCGCATCGTCAACACACCCGCACGCGGCATCGGCCGGACCACAATGGAACAGGTGGAACAATACGCCCTCCAGCGAAACATGGCTCTGTGGACAGCGCTCGGTCAGATGCTTCAAGAGCGAGTTTTCCCCGGACGCGCTGAAGCCGCATTGTCGGCATTCCATCGCATGATCAGCGAGCTGATGTCCCAAGTGGACACGCGCCCCATCTCGGATACCTTGCGTGATGTCATGGAGCGCACTGGTTATCGCAAGATGCTCGAAGAAGAAAATACCGAGGAAGCGAAAACTCGTCTTGCGAACCTCGACGAACTCCTGAATGCCGCCGTCGATGCGGGCGAGCGCGGTGAGAGCATTCGCGATTTTCTCGACCACGCCGCGCTGGTCTCAGACGCCGATTCAAACGACGGACGCGCGGCCGTGTCGCTGCTCACCATGCATAACGCGAAGGGTCTCGAATTCCCAGTCGTGTTCATCGCCGGTCTTGAGGAAGGCTTGTTTCCGCACAGCCGGTCTTTAAACACCGACAGCGCGATGGAAGAGGAACGCCGCCTCTGCTACGTCGGCATGACGCGCGCCGAGAAAAAACTGCACCTCACCTGGGCTCGCTATCGCCGCCGCTTTGGAGGAGGCCAGCCCGAGCCATCGATCCGTTCGCGATTCCTTAAAGAAGTTCCACCCGGGCTGATCGAAAGCGTCCGATCGATGCAGGGCATGGATCTTTATGCCGAGCGCAACGAGGTCCGCGAAACCGCTCGCCGAAACCTTTATACTGGGAAGACTTACAACTCGGTTGAAAATATTAAACAGTTCTTTTCCGAGAAGGGGATGCCGGTTCCGCAGGGGATTGGAGCCGCGGTTCCGAAGCCTGCGCCCGTTTTGCAGACCACGCCGGCGCCGGTGGTTAAGAAAGCAGCAAAGAAGTTTGGCCCGGGCTCAGTGATTGAGCACGCCAAATATGGACGCGGCACAGTGTTGCGGGTCGAAGGTTCGGGCGAGGACACGAAAGTGACCGTGAATTTTCCGTCCTACGGATTGAAGAAACTGATTGCGAAATTTGCGGGAATCAAGATTGAATGAATACTAAGAATATTACCGACTCAGAAGAACGAAAGAAACTGAAGCGCGCCGCGCGCAAGAAGGCCGCTCCGAAGCCGAAGCGCGCCAACGACGTCGACCGCGGCTCGCAGAAGCGCAAAGTAAAGAAAGTCGTCAAGGGCCAGCGTAAACGTTAAGCTGCTGACCGGTTATGTCGACCCTCTTCCGCACCAAGAGCATCGACGATCTGATCGCGTCTTCCGAGGAGCCGCAGAGGCAACTAAGAAAGACGCTTGGGCCGTGGAGCCTTGCGTTCCTGGGGGTGGGCGCCGTGATCGGTTCCGGTATTTTCACCGTGACCGGCACTGCGGCTTTGGGCAAAGTCGAGAAGGTCGAGTCGCTGCTCCACGCAACGGTGCTCGACCTGATCACTTCCGGAGGCCACGCCGCATCCACTATGGGGCGGCCCGGTGCTGGTCCGGCCATCACGATTTCATTTTTATTAGTGGCAATCGCCTGTCTCTTCGCGGGCCTCTGCTACGCCGAACTGGCCTCGATGATCCCAATCGCAGGCAGCGCGTACACCTACGCCTATGCGATTTTGGGCGAGATCATCGCCTGGATCATCGGCTGGGATCTGATCCTCGAATATGCTGTATCGAACATGTCCGTCGCGGTGGGATTCTCCGCCTATTTGCAGGATCTCTCCGACAACTTGTTCGGATTCCATCTCCCGCCGGCGATCGCCTATCCGATGTTCCCGGCGACGGGCCAGCCGGGAGGAATCTTCAACATCCCCGCGCTGCTGATCACCATGGCCGTGACCTGGGTCCTCGTGCGCGGCGTGAAGGAAAGCGCGAACGCCAACACGGTAATGGTGATGATCAAGATCGCGGCGATTCTCTTCTTCTGCATCGGCGCCGCGAAGGCTGTCAACACCAGCAATTTTCATCCCTACGCGCCCAACGGATTCTCCGGCATCCTGACCGGCGCCTCGATCGTGTTCTTCACCTACATCGGCTTCGATTCCATTTCTACCGCGGCGGAAGAGTGCAAGCGTCCGCAACGCGACCTGCCGTTCGGTATCATTGCGACGCTGATCATCTGCACGATTCTCTACGGAGGCGTCGCCATTGTCCTCACCGGGATCGTCAACTGGAAATCGCTGGACCCCGATTCGCCGGTCGCGGTCGCTCTCAAAACGCTGGGCTACAATCGCCTGCGTGTGATCGTCACGGCTGGAGCGCTCACCGGCATGATCTCGTCCTTGCTGGTCTATCAATACGGGCAAGCGCGCATCTGGTTCGCGATGTCGCGCGACAAGCTTCTGCCGGGATTATTTTCGAAAGTGCATCCCCTGTATCAGACGCCCTACATCTCCACGTGGATCGCCGGATTCGTGGTCGGATTGCCTGCGGGCTTGTGGGATATCGACACTTTCGCCGAGTTGTCGAACATCGGAACGTTATTCGCGTTCGTGGTGGTGTCGGCGGGAGTGATCGTGTTACGCAAGAAGCAACCCGAGCGCCCGCGCAGCTTCAAGGTGCCGTTCGTGCCGCTCGTGCCGATCCTGTCAATCGTCTGCTGCGTGGTTCTCATGATGGGACTGCCGCTGCTGACGTGGATTCGGTTTTTCGTGTGGCTCGCGATTGGTTTGGTGGTGTATTTCACCTACAGCCGGCATCATACGGCCCGGGCATAATTTGGATCTACCACTAATCGGTCTTCACTCCGAACTCCCGCAAAATCTCCTCGTGTGGAATGCCTTCCCCCCGCGCAAATGAGGCCTGGGCCTCCATAATCGACGCCGCGTCGTCCGGCGTGAACTCCTCGTCATCGAGCGGGGCGGCTTGAAGACCGAGCCAAAGTGGATCGACGATCAAGCCCTGGAGCAAGCGCCTGGCGGTCGGAATATCCACGAGAGGCACGCGCGCAGCAAGCTCTACCAATTGCTGCTGTTCAGGCGTCAGTTCCACGGCTATATTTTAGCGCAACTGAAAAACTCAAAGACAGGGTTAGCCGCCGATAAACGCAGATGAACGCCGATCGAAAACAAAGGCCTTGGCGTCTTTGAATCGGCGTTCATCTGTGTTCATCGGCGGCTAAAAAGACTTTTCAGCTCTATAGGATCCCGACATTCGATTCCCGCGCAACCCGCCGAATATACTCCCGAGCCTCCCCGTACTCCTCAGCCGATTTCAGATGCTCCAGCATCAAAGGCGCGTCGACCGTTGTCAATTCCTTTAAATAGGTCGCATAGTTAACCTGCCCCCGCCCTGGAACCGTTTCCTGGAAATGCACGTTGTATTCGCCCTTAGTCTCCCACGCGAGGTCTTTCGCGTGACACGAAAGAATCCAAGGCCGGAGCTTTTGGAAGCACTCGGAAATCACCGCCGAGTTGCGATAAAAACGATCAGGCGTATTGATGATGTTGCAGACATCGAGGTGGACTCCAAAAGCCTTCCGGTCCACGGCGTGGATCAACTTCACGTACGAATCAGGTCCATCCGGCAGGCTCCACGGCATCATTTCGATGGAGAACTTCGTATTCTTCGGCTTCACCTCGTCAATCAGCTTGCGGCAGTTCTCTACCGTCGCGTCGAAAAATTCTTTCGAGAGATTTTTGGGATCCGGGCCGTACCAAAGATCGGGGTTAAACGACCCCGCGATATCGACGCAGCATCTGGCGCCAACCTCCTCCGCCAACTGAAGCCGTTCCGCCACGTAGCGAAGATTGTCGCGCCGCTTTTGCGGATCGGGGTCGAGCATGTTACGCCACGCTCCGACCTCGGAGATGACGACGTCCTCGGCCGCGAATGCTTTGCGAACCTCGCCTGGATCACCGTTCGGACAATACGCCGCGGTGTAGCCCAGACGCCGGTGTTCCTTCGCCAGTTCACGCGGATCGTCGGATTTAAGAAAGATCGGACCGCCCAGCCGAACGGCACGTGGCGCCGCGCCGAACGCAAAGAGAGGTGCGGCAAATAGGAGAGCCCGGCGAGTCACGCTGTCGGTCTCTTACGATACGCGATGTTGCCCAAATGCGCGGCTCTCGCGGCTGCTACAGAACTCACGACCGGCGCGTTCGGAGTCGCCCGGCTCCTCACGCAATCCAGAAAATTCTGGACATGATCCACGGTGCCATCGCGCGTGGAACCCATCAACAGCGCGGGTGGCGGCAGAAGCGCTCCGGATCTGTTGCTCCGCTCCTCAAATACCGCGTATCCGCCGCGGTTCAGGCGAAGCATTCCGCTGCTGCCCCGGAATAATATGTTGCCGTCTTCAATCGAGCCGGCAAGCGAGCCGGTATGAACGACGTTGTAGCCTTTCGGATATTGATACGTCGCGGTGATCGTGTCGGGGCACTCAAATTCGGGAAACAGGTTACGAGTGCCGAGCGCCGCGACCGCGTCCGGAGCCGACTCGCCAATGTACCAATGAATCACGTCAACCCAGTGGCTGAACAGATCCGTGAGATGACCGCCTCCGAAATCCCAGAACCAGCGCCAGTTCGCGCGGCGCACGGGATCGAAGGGCTGATCGGGAGCGGAGCCCAGGAAGCTTTTCCAATCGATATCCGAGGCCGCAGCAGGCTTGACTGGGTGGCTGTAGCCTTGATACCAGGACGACTGGATGAGCGGAATCGCTCCCAGCTTCCCGGATGCCACAATTTCTGCCGCCGCCTGATAGTGCGGCCAGCTCCGCTGCTGATACCCGATCTGGATGACCTGCTTCGAACCGGCGACCGCGGCAAGCAGCTTCTCGCCTTCCTCAATCGAGTGGCTGACGGGTTTTTCGCAATAGACATCCTTGCCGGCGCGGACCGCGTCGATGATCATCGAAACGTGCCAGTGGTCGGGCGAGCCGATGATGACCGCGTCGATATCCTTGCGGTCGAGCAGTTCGCGGTAATCTTTATATGCTTGGCCTGCGGGCGCGAGCTTCTCTTTTATCTCGGCGAGGCGGGGCGCGTAAACATCGGCGACCGCGACGACCTCCGTTCTTTCGGCCTTCGCGGCAAGGCCGAGATCGTAAGCGCCGCGACTGCCGACGCCAATACCCGCCAGACGGACGTTATCGTTGGCGCCGAGTATGCGGCTGGCGGAGGCCGCAATGAGCAGAAATGCGCGACGGTTGAGTTTCATTACGTCAGAAACATTATCATAGAATATGAGGCCCCCTCCACATGTTTCGTCCCCTTTTATTCGCGCTCTGCGTGCCCTTGTTTGCGTTTGACGATTCTGATCCCGGCATTCTCGAGAAACTGGGTCACTCGCATATAGGTGAGCAGTTCGATACGGGCCCGCGCGAAAAGCCTTGGGTAATGGAGGGCATCGGGGTCGCGCATTTTCCGATCACGACGAAGAATCCGGAGGTGCAGAAATGGTTCGATCAGGGCAACGCTCTGCTGCATTCCTTTTGGGACTATGAGGCCGAGCGATCCTTTCGCTGGTGCCTGAAACTGGAACCCGACAACGCCATGGCGTATTGGGGATTGGCTCGGGCCGCTTTAATCGGGAGTGGTGGGCAGAAACGCGCGCAGGAGATGATTCGCGAGGCGGTGAGACTTGAGAGTCATGTGAGCGAGCGCGAACGTCTTTATATCGATGCGATGGCGGCGGGCGTGTTGCCCGACCCTCTGCGCGATAAGCCGGACGGCGATAATCGCGAGGCGAGATCCACGCGCCAGAAGGACATCATCGAAACGATTTGCGTCAGATATCCGGACGATATGGAAGCGCGGGCGTGGCTCGTTCTGGATACCATGGGCGATTCGCGCTATGGCGCCGAATTGATCATCCGCGAGATTCTGGCCAGGCAGCCCGATAACCCCGCCGCGCATCATTACCGGATTCACAACTGGGATTATCATGAACCGGAGATGGCGCTGGATAGCGCGAAGCGTTACAGCGAGATCGTGTATGGAATCGGCCACGCGCTGCACATGCCGGGACACATCTTCAGCATCGTGGGGATGTGGAATGAAGCGGCGATCTCCATGGACGCGGCGACGCGGTGCGAAAAAAAATACATGCAGGATCGCATGACGTTTCCGTTCAACAACTGGAATTACTCGCACAATCGAAATTACCTGTCCTACATCCAGGAGCAAATGGGCATGGCGGACGCGGCGATGTTCGGGGCCAGACAGTTGATCGACGCTCCGCTCGACCCGCAGGGAAATGACACCTCGCCCAATAGCAGCCATTCCTATGGAATCGCCGCACTGGCCCGTGGATTGGTCAAATTCGAGCGCTGGGACGAGTTGCTCAAAGAGAACAATATTCCGTGGCGGGATATCTTCAAAGACAAAATGGACAAGAATTACTTCAATGCGCGCGCCTATTTCGGCAAAGGCAATCTCGAAAAAGCCGAGAAGAGCATCGAAGCGCACACCGCCTTGAAGAGCGAATTGGAAAAGAACAGGAACTGGACGGAACCTTACCAGTTGCAGGCGCTTGAGTTGAAGGCGAGGTTGCTGCTGGCGAAAGGAAACACCCTTGAAGGCCTGCAATCCCTCGAGTCGGCAGCGGAGAAAGAGTTCATCCTTCAGAGGCAATACGCCGATCCGCCTCAATATCCGGAAGCTCTTTATAACAGCCTGGGCGAAGCTTATCTGAATACGAAGAGTCCGGTCCTCGCGGCGGTCGCGTTCGAGAAAGCGCTCACCCTGACGCATAACGATCTGTTCAGTTTGTCGGGACTCGTGCGTGCTTACGCGGCTTCTGGAGAGAAAGTTAAGGCGGAAGATGCAATGGCGCGGCTCCTCTTCGTCACCGCGGATGCGGATAAAGGCCTCGCGATTGTGAGTCGCGCGATCGCCACGGGAATCACGGCGACGCCGCGCGATTCATCACCGCGCCCGCAGCGGAATTACCTGCGCACATCGCTCGAGAAATTCGGGCCCAACAAATGGGAGCCATATCCGGCGCCGGCATTAGACGTGACCGACGCATCGGGCAAACAGGTGACACTCGATCAGTTCAAGGGCAAGAACGTCATTCTCGTTTTTTACCTCGGCCAGGAATGCGCGCACTGCATGAAGCAGTTGCACGATATCGCCAATAAGAAAGACGACTGGTCGCGGCTCGATACCGTGGTGCTGGCGGTCAGCAGCACGCCTCCGGCGAAGAATGCGGACGCCCTGAAAGCCTTCGGCAATTTGCCGGTTCAGATTCTTTCCGACGACAACCACGTCAATGCGCACCGCTTCCATTCCTACGACGACTTCGAAGAAATGGAGCTGCACTCGACCATCCTGATCGATAAGCAGGGGCGCGTTTATTGGGGTCGCAACGGCGGCGAGCCGTTTGGCGACATGACATTCCTGGTCAAGCAACTGGAGCGCATGAACGAGTCCGCGACGCCGGCGGCTCGGCACGGCGCTGAATGATTTATTTTTCGAATATCAATAAACAATATGGGAAGCAGCTCATTTTCGTCGATGCTTCCTTCCAACTGAACCCCGGCGAAAAGGTCGGATTGGTAGGTCCGAACGGCGCGGGGAAAACGACACTGTTTCGCATGGTGGTGGGCGAGGAAACCCCCGACGAAGGCGAAGTGTCGGTGCCGAAAAAAATGACGATCGGCTACTTCCGTCAGGATGTGGAGGAGATGAAGGGCCGCTCGGTGCTCGACGAAGCGATCGCCGGCAGCGGCCGGGCGGGCGATCTGCATCATGAGTTAGAAGCCCTGCAAAAAGCAATGGAAGATCCGTCGCGTATCGATGAGATGGATAAGATTCTCGACCGCTTCGGCCACGTACAGGAAGAATACGAGCACCTGGGCGGCTACACTTTGGAGGCACAGGCGCGCGAGGTATTGCACGGCCTCGGGTTTCATGAGGATCAGATCGATGGCGATGTCGGCGCCCTCTCCGGCGGATGGAAAATGCGAGTGGCTCTGGCGCGCGTCCTGCTCGGACGTCCGCAAGTCCTGTTGATGGACGAACCGACGAACCATCTCGATATCGAGTCGATCATCTGGTTGGAGCACTTCCTCAAATCCTACGAAGGCGCGCTGCTGATGACTTCGCACGATCGCGAGTTCATGAACCGCATCGTCTCCAAGATCGCCGAAATCGATTCGGGCGAAATCATCTCCTACTCGGGTGACTACGATTTTTACGAACGCGAGCGCGCGATTCGCGAGACCAATCAGCAGGCGGCCTTCTCCCGCCAGCAATCGATGCTGGCAAAAGAGCAGCGGTTCATCGACCGATTCAAAACGCACGCGGCCAAAGCGGCCCAGGTGCAGAGCCGCATCAAAGCCCTGGACAAGATCGAGAAAATCGAATTGCCCAAAAAGCGGCACGTGGTGCGGTTCGATTTTCGCGTGCCGCCTCGTTCGGGCGATCAAGTCGCGGTGATCGAGGATCTGCATAAGAGCTACGGAGCGCGCGTGATCTACGATGGATTCAGCATGACCATCCGCCGCGGCGAACGCTGGGCGGTTATGGGGAGAAACGGCGCGGGCAAAACCACTCTGCTAAAAATGATCGCCGGTGCAAGCGAGCCCGATTCCGGCAGCGTTCGTCTGGGCGCGAGTTTGAACATGGGATACTTCGCGCAGCAGTCGCTCGACGTTCTGGACCCGGATTTGACCGTGATCGAGCAGTTGCAGAGAGATTTTCCGCAGGACGGACTAGGATCCCTGAGGTCGCTAGCCGGCGCATTTCAATTTTCGGGCGACGACGTGGATAAGAAGATCCGTTCGCTTTCAGGCGGCGAAAAATCGCGGCTCGCGATGGCGCGCATGCTCTACGATCCGCCGAATTTCCTGGTGCTCGACGAGCCGACCAACCACCTGGACCTCGCGACGAAAGAGATGCTGGTCGACGCGCTCAAGGAATTTCAAGGTACGATGATTTTCGTGTCGCACGATCGAACATTTTTGCGAGGCCTCGGTTCCAGAGTGCTGGAATTGGGCGGAGAAAGCGGGACCGACCGCAGTCCGCGCGTCTATCCGGGTTCCTATGTAGAATACGTCCAGGCGATGGGCCATGAAGCTCCAGGAATCTCATGATGAAGAAAGTTCTATTGCTAATCGCGCTCGCCGGCATTCTCTCGGCGCAGACGAACTACGAGATCTACGGAATCCGCTACGCCACGATCAAGGATTTTTCAGTCGCGGGCTTGGTGGCAGGCGCCGATAAAGACCGCAAAATGGACATCGCGATGTACGTGTGGTTAATCAAGGGCGGCGGCAAAAATATCCTGTTCGATTGCGGCTTCTATCGCGAAAAATTCATCCGCCGCTGGCGTCCTTCCGATTTTGTGAAGCCTTCCGAAGCCCTTCAGAACGCGGGACTCAAGCCCGAAGATATCACCGACGTCATTATCAGCCACATCCATTGGGACCACGCCGATGGTTTCGATCTCTTTCCGAAAGCCAAAATTTGGATTCAGAAAGAGGAGCTTGAATACTACTCGGGGGAAGCGTGGCAGGGGAAGCGCGGCGCAGGCGCGGATGCGGAGGATGTGCTCGGACTCGTCAAACTCAATACCGAGGGTAAAGTCGCGCTCGTCAAAGGCGACGCGCAGGAGATTATTCCCGGGATCACCTGCTACACCGGTGGAAAGCATACCTACCAGTCGCAATACATCGGTGTGAAAACCGCGGCAGGCGTGGTCGTCCTGGCGAGCGACAACGTCTACCTATATGAGAATCTCGAAAAACACGTGCCGATCGCCGCGACCTTGGATGCCTATTCCAATGTCAAGGCTCAGGACCGGATGAAGCAGCTCGCCGCCAGCGAAAAATTGATTCTTCCCGGCCACGATCCGGCGGTGATGAAGAACTTTCCCGAAGTCGCGCCGGGCGTGGTGCGGATTCAGTAGCATCGGTTTTATCGCTCCCTCGTTTCACAATACGAAACCGCCAAGCGCGGGGAAATCCACCAGGTACTCCCGAAACTAGTGGCCCACATGCCCAGTCCGGATGCGATTCCGCCTCGGCCCGCGAACTCTCCGGAGGATTCTCGCCACCCTGCATTGTTCCAACTGGAAACATCTTGTTTTCTATTACTTAAGCGTTCATTCTCCGAATATCCGAAAATGACGAGCGCTCCAGGGATTGCTTCTCCTGATAACGTGTTCAAAAGTACCATTCCGCACGCAGAATCCCGGTAATTTTGCAAGTGCCAATGTGCCTGCCTGCAACAGATTTATTTGACATGTCTAACGAAACCCTTTAGTATTTTCATCAGTAACCTTATCGGGAAAGTTTGCTTCTTCAGGGGGTAGTTATGTCCAACGCGTCCCGGTCGACGTTAGCGAGCGTATGTCTGCTCGCTTCGGCCCTTCTTTTCTTCGCTCTGTCCATCACCACGAATGCCCAGGTTACCGCCGTCGCGCAGGTAAGCGGTCAGGTCACCGATTCTACCGGCGCCGCCATCGTCAATGCCGATGTCTCGATGACGGAACTTAGCAAACATGAGGTCCACACAACCAAGTCGGATGCCAGCGGAGGTTACACCCTGTCAAACCTTCCGGTGGGTGCCTATCGCTTTGAAGTGAAGGCCCCGGGGTTTAAGGATTATATTCAAACCGGCCTTGAGCTGGTGGTCAACAACAATATTCAGATCAACGCGCCGATGCAGGTCGGTTCACAATCTGAAAAGGTCGAAGTCAGCGCCACCGCCAGCATGGTGGAGACGAAGGAAAACTCCATCTCCAGTCTGGTCTCCGAACAGGCCATCAATGAACTTCCGCTCAACGGACGCCAGGTGACTCAGTTGATCTACACGATGGGCGCGGCCCTGCCGGCGGATAGCGGCGACACGGGAAGCAAGACCTTCTGGAACGCGACCCGGATTGCCGTAGCCGGCGGACAAGGCAACGGCACGGCATATCTGCTGGATGGAGCGGATGCGACGGACGCGATGTCGAACGTCAATTTGCCGTTCCCGTTCCCGGACGCTTTACAGGAGTTCAGCGTCGAAACCAGCGCCGTTTCGTCGCAATTCGGCACGCATCCGGGCGCGACCGTCAATGTGGTTACCAAGTCCGGCGGGAACGATTTCCATGGCGACCTGTTCGAATACATCCGCAACGGCGATATGGATGCGCGCAACTTCTTTTCGACCACCGGAGCCGACACTCTGAAGCGAAACACGTACGGCGGAACCGCCGGCGGCCACATAATCAAGGACAAGCTGTTCTATTTCGGCGGATTTCAGGGCGTGGAAAACCGCCAGAATCCTCCGTCGTCGAGCACGAATATCCCCACCTCGGCCATGCTGAACGGCGATTTCAGCACCATCGCTTCAGCCACGTGCGGAAAGGCCGTGACGCTTACCAACCCCCTGGGCGGGACCTTCCCCGGTAACCAGATTCCGCTGACGCAAATGGATCCGGCGGCCTACAAACTCGCGTCGAAATACCTGCCGACGGCGGCCGCCAACCAATGCGGCTCGGTGACGTATGGGATTCCCCAGACGGGAGACGAACAGCAGTGGATTGAGCGCACGGACTGGGTGCTGAGCCCGAAGCACTCGATCTATGGGCGATATTTCTGGGATCACTGGACCAATCCGCCGGTATTGGTCGGCACCAACATGCTGACTACCACCTCGCCCGGAAACCTCGAACTGGCGCAGGAAGCTACCATCGGCGACATTTACACGTTCAGCCCGACCGTGGTCAATACCTTCCACGTGAGCTTCAACCGCCGTCGCGACAATCGCGGCCCGACGGATTATCCAATTAATTGGACGGACCTCGGGGCGAACATGTACAGCGCGATCCCGAACTTCATTCTAATTTCTGGCATGACGGGTGGTTTTACTACCTTCTGCGGAACCTGCGCCCCGGGACACTTCAATGTCAACAGTTTTCCTTTTGGCGACGATCTGAACTGGGTCAAGGGCAAACATCAAATCGGTTTCGGTTTCAACGTCATTCGCATTCAGAACAACACCGTCTCGGGCTTCGACGAGAATGGCGCGCCGACCTGGAACGGCTCAGTTACGGGCTTGGGGATGGCCGATTTCATGCTCGGCAAGATGAGCGACTTCATGCAGACCAACGACACGCCGGACGACTTGCGGACGTGGATTATGAACTTCTACGCGCAGGACAGTTGGAGAATCAACAAGCACTTCACGGTGAACTACGGCCTCCGCTGGGAGCCGACGTTCTCCGATCCGGATATATTCAAGCGCGGCGATTCGTTCCAACAGAATTATTTTTTATCCGGCGTGCATAGCACGGTGCACCCGAACGCGCCCGCGGGTCTGTTTTTCCCCGGAGATTCTCAAGATTCGGCCGCGAACTGGACCGGGGCCAAGGCCAATTTCGCGCCGCGCGTGGGCCTGGTTTGGAACCCGAGCGGCGAAGGCAAGGATACGCTGCGCGTCGGCGCGGCGCTGCTCTACGATTCCGCCGAGACCTGGTTCAACGAACGCGAAACGACGAACCCGCCCTTCGGCACCGCCGTCGACGCCGGGGCCGGACAGCTCTCCAATCCGTGGGCTAACTTCGCAGGTGGAAATCCATTTCCCCAGGCGCCTGGTACCGCTTTGTTTCCGCAGTCGGGCACTTACATCGACTTTCCGCTCCATCCCAAGTCGACCTACGTGATGGATTACAACGTTACCTACCAGCGGCAGTTAGGGCATAGCTGGATGGCTTCAGTGTCCTTCCTGGGCAACCAGACCCGCCATCTTTGGATCGCTCTGGAGAACAACCCCGACATTTACATCCCGGGCAACTGCACGGCAGGTCAATACGGCCTGACGGCCGCGGGTGCGTGTTCCAGCACGGCCGCCGCCAATTACCAGGCCCGGCGAATGCTGACGCTCGCCGCGGGACCGACTACGGCTAACTATTACGCGAGCATCGACCGGATGGATGACGGCGCGGTGGCGCACTATAACGGCCTGCTGTTGAGCGCCCAGCATCGTTTCAGCCAGCACTACCAGTTCAACGCCAACTTTACCGATTCGAACTGCCTGTCGGACTACGATTTTGGCGCCGCGCTCGCTGGCTCGACCAACTCGCAGCTCTTCAATCGTCATGCCGACTGGGGTCCGTGTATCTCTGACGCGCGCTACATCTTCAACAGCTCCATCGTGGCTGTCAGTTCCTGGCAGAGCGACAACAAAATGATGAGCAACCTCCTGCGGGACTGGCAATTGACGCCACTACTCCAATCGCGCAGCGGGCAGCCTTTGACCATCACCACGGGCACGGACAATTCCCGCACCGACCTCAACACCGACCGGCCGAACCAGGTGCTGGCGGACTGGCACGCCACCAACCCGATTTGCTCGACGAAAGCGATCTGCGTCCAATACCTCAATAACAGTGCCACTTCGCCGACGTTCGTTGCCAATCCGATTGGCACCTATGGCGACCTTGGACGCAATGCGGTGCGCGGGCCCGCCTTTATCGGGTTCGACCTTGCACTGGTTCGGACCTTCAAGATGCGGGAGCGTTATAGCTTGCAGGTGCGCGCCGAAGCCTTCAACCTCTTCAACCACACCAACTTCGTGGGCGGCTTTGCCCCGGCTGGACAACCGGCGGGCGCGAGCTACAGCGGCGTCGGTACCGCTCTAAATTCGTCGTCGTTCGGACAGATCGGCAGCGCCTACGATCCACGCATTTTGCAGATGGCTATGAAGTTTTACTTCTAACGTGACCGCGGGGAGCGCTGCGTCGCCAGGAAATCCCACCAGTACGCCCGCCCGCTAATTTCGAAATCCACTGAGCCGCCATGCGTAAGCATGCGGACAGACGCGAAACCCTCCGCGGGCGGCCGCGATAAAATACAAAGGGAACCAGCCAGCGCCCCCTGGCGTCCCAAGGCTAAAGCATTGAAACTCGTAACCTCGGCAGCGATCCTCTTTTCCGTCTCCGCATTCGCGCAGCCGCAGGCCACTCCTCAGTCGACCGGCGTAAATCCTCCCGCCGGCCAGGCAGCGATTTTTCATCGTGCCATGACCATGTACGGCGCGAGAAACTACGGCCCCGCCCTTCGCGCCTTCGAAGAGAGCGCCGATGCCGGCAACGTTGACGCCATGATGCATCTTGGCCTCATGTACAGCGAAGGCCAAGGCACCCCGATCAACTACGATGAAGCCGTTACCTGGTTTCACAAAGCCGCCGCGGCCGGCGATAGCCAGGGCATGTGCAACCTCGGCAGCCTTTATTACCAGGGTCGCGGAGTTGCTCAGCGCTTCGATGTCGCCATGCGATGGTTTCGCAACTCGGCCCAGCTCGGCAACGACCAGGCCATGTTCAACGTCGGCACGATGTATCGCGACGGAGCCGGCGTGCCCGTCGATTACGCCGAAGCCATGACCTGGTTCACCAAATCGGCCGACGCCGAAAACGACAAGGCAATGAACAGCCTCGGTACCCTTTATCAAAAAGGCCTCGGCGTGCCCGTCGATTATGAAGAAGCGATGAAGTGGTATC
>Ga0182024_10003558_pt1 | contig 36919 bp, 30 predicted proteins | sample P32metaG_FD_120480 | JGI IMG/M metagenome (GOLD analysis project Ga0182024, IMG submission 120480) | Permafrost microbial communities from Stordalen Mire, Sweden - P3-2 metaG (Illumina Assembly) | ecosystem: Environmental > Terrestrial > Soil > Wetlands > Permafrost | place: Sweden: Stordalen...
ATTGCTCGCTCGAACCGCACTGATCTGTGTGCCTTTCTCGGTGATCTCCGCGCGCAACTCGGCAAGCTTCTTGTCCGTCGCATTGTCGCTCAGTAACAGCGTCGGCACCGCGATCGGATCGGTGAAATATGAAGTCTGCCCCGATTCGTCGATGTTCTGAAAGAATGCGAAGAGCGAGTAAAAATCCTTCTGCGTGATGGGGTCGAACTTATGGTCGTGGCAGCGGCAGCACTCGAAAGTCAGACCCAGGAATGCGGTGCCGAAGGTGTCCACGCGATCGACGTTGTAGGCGACGCGGAATTCCTCCTCGACGATGCCGCCCTCCTCGTTTTGCATGTGCAGGCGATTGAACGCCGTCGCCAGCCGCTGCTCCTGGGTGGCATGCGGGAGCAGATCGCCGGCAAGCTGCCAGGTGACGAACTGGTCGTACGGCTGATTCTCATTGAAGGATTTGATCACCCAATCGCGGTAAGGCCACATCGCGCGATAGCGGTCGGACTGATAGCCGTGCGTGTCGGCGAAGCGCGCCAGGTCCAGCCACAGGACCGCCATCCGCTCGCCATACCGGGGCGAAGCGAGGAGCCGATCGACCACCTTCTCGTAGGCATTCGGGCTGGCGTCTTCGACGAAATCCGACAGCTCTTTGGGAGTGGGCGGAAGGCCGGTCAGATCGAACGAGACGCGCCGGATGAGCCGCTCTTTCGTCGCTTCGCCGGAGTGGGTCAGCGCCGCCTTCTTGAGATCCGCCAGAATAAACCGATCGATGTCGTTGCGGGACCAGGGGTCTGACGTCGCCGGCGGCGCGGCGCGGACGGGCGGAACGAACGACCAGTGAAGTTCCCACTTGGCGCCCTGATCGACCCAGTTGCGAATTAATTCGATCTGTGCCGCCGTGAGCTTCCGATGCGACGCCGGCGGCGGCATGTGCTGCTCGGGATCGGTGGAGCTGATTCGCCGGACCAATTCGCTCTGGGCGCTGCTGCCCGGAACCAGCACCGCCTTCCCGTCCTTCAGCCGGAAAGCACCCTCTCGTGTATCGAGTCGAAGGTGAGCCTTGCGCGAGCCTTCGTCCGGGCCGTGGCATTTGTAGCAGTTGTCGGAAAGGATCGGCAGGATCTGGCGGTCGTAGTCCACGCGCTCCGCGGCGGCGAGAACGGACGCGCAGAACACCACGCAGGCAATGGCCGCGAATTGGAAAAAAGGGAATCGGTTCAATCGGCGCATGGATCCTATTCGAATTACCGCCAGGAGGAGGAAAGCGTTCGTCCGGAAATGCGCATAAAAAATGTCGGCGGGTGGGAAAGGAGGGGGGGAGCCTTTCCCGGGGAAACCGCCGACAAGCGAGACATTACAGGCTCTGCCGGAGCGATGCAAGACCTAATGGAAAAAAATCTTTGCCGATCATAATCAAGCAGGCCATAGGACCATTCAATGAAGCGGGCCGGAGAGAATTCACGCTCCCGGCCCGTTTCTGAAGGAATTGTAAACCAACTGAATCAGTTCATCTTCAGAGACTCCAGATACGCGAGGATGCTGGCCAGATCGTGCGGCGTCAGTTGGGCGACCAAGCCTTCCGGCATTACGGAAGTGTCGCGCTTTCCGCGCTTTTGAATATCTCCGGCTTTGATGGTCGTGCTGACGCCGGTGATGTTGCGGACTTCAATCTGGTCGCCCGATTCGCGGACGACAAAGCCCTCGATCGGCTCGTCCTTGCCCTTCATCTTGAACCACTGCGTCTCGAAGCCTTGGGCGATCTTGGCGCTGGGCTTCATGATCGATTCGCACAGTTCATCGCGGTTGTAGCGCTGGGCGATGCCCGCCAACAGCGGGCCCTTGGGTGTTTCCTCGGGTGAAGTGGTATGGCAAACGATGCAGCTCTGACGGGTGAACAGTTCCTTGCCAAGTTTCGCGTCGCCATGATCTTTCCTGGCGGCGGCCACGACGGCGTCGTAAGGCATCTCCTGAATCAACTTTCCGCCCGATGCCGAAGCCATGCCGCCCAACTCGGCCGACACCGCGTTGGCCGCCTGACTGACCGAAGCATCGGGGTCCTTCTTGAGCGAATCCACTTTCGTCGCGTACTGACGCATCTTGGTCAACCCGATCGCATGAAGCAGCGATACGGTGGACTTCGGATTGGCCCAAGCCTTCTCGACGGCCTTCTGCGCCGTCTCACGCGCCTCGGCTTTGATGAGCCGGCTATTGGCCAGATCGATCAGCACCGCGTACCCCAACTCGCTCTTGGCCGGCGATTCACTGGCCGCCAATTTTTCAAAGACGCCAATCTTCTGGGTGTGCTCGGTCTCGCGGACAAACTCGTCCAATTCGGCGCGAAGTTGAGGCTCTGGATGTTGAGATGAGAGAACGGCGCTGAGCGCTTCGACGATTGCCGCTTCCGCCCCGCGGCTGCCCTGGCCGTACTTGAGGGCGCGGATCGCCTTCACGCGCGTCGCGGCGGCCTCCTGATCGGAGACGGCAACTCGCTGCAAGAGCGCGACCTGTTCCCCGGTCAAAATCCGGCGATTATCCAGGGTATCGACGACGATGTCGCGGATGGCCGGATCGCCGCCGGCGGCCTTGGCCACCGTAGCGGAGATGTCGGTCGAATCGACGCCGTTGCGCTGGACTTCGTAAACCAGGGAGCGAATCGCATCGCCCTTTTCCTTGTTGAAAGCGTTGGACAGCGCCGCGCCGATGCGCGTGGTGCCGTCCCAATCCACCGGCTTGTAATAGGGGCCGCGCGTATCGGGCCGCGTGCCCCACCACTTGCCGTCCCACGGCGCTTCCTCGTGATAGAGCCGGCACAGTCCGCCGTAGACGACTCCGCGAATCGCGGGATCCTGCACAGTCTCGGCCTTCTTCATCAGCCCTTCGGCGACGGGGATTTCGTGGAAGTGCTGCAGCACGCGCACGGCCCCCAGGGCCAGTTTGGGATCAGAAGGCGTGACCGCATTCAGGCATGCATCCACCGCATGCAATGCGACGAGGCTTTGCATTGCCACGTGGGCGACGATCGGATCCGAATCGGCCAGCAGCGGCATCAGCGGATCGATGCCCTCTGTCCGGCCGAGCCGGTTGAGGCCCCACACCGCCATCACGCGCACGCGCGGATTGCTGTCTTTCAGCCCCGCGAGAAACGGCGCGATCGGAATGGTGCTGTCCCCCTTCTTGTCGGCCAGTGCCCGCAGCGCGAACTCGCGGAGCGCATCTTCGCCGTTCAGCTTCACAAGCACGGGATATGCTTTGGCTCCCAACAATTGCTGGAGCGTGAAGATCGCCGCGACTCGGCCCTGAAGCAGTTCATTGGATTCGGCGAGCTTTTCCAATCCCGAAGCAAACGCCGGCTTGTCGCCCCGCCGGAGGATTTCGCGCTGCGTCGCCTGCCGAAGCACGCCGCTCGGCGAGGCCAGATAGCCGAGCAATTGCTCGTCGCTCGCCTTGTGCAGATCCGGGAAGCTCGTCGGCTTCCAATCCTTCGGCGTGACGCGCGCTACAAACCCGACGTTCGGCCCGCTGTAGCTGAAGCCGCCGTTGGCCCAGGACGAGACGAACAGGTGCCCGATGCCGTCGGCATCGATGTCCGTGCCGCGCGGGATCGTCATGAATTTTTCAAACCCCGCCTTGAAGTTGGCGCCATCCGGCGTCAGCGGATGGTGATCGATTTCGCTGTTGCCCCACTCGACGGTGAAGAATCCCTTGGGCAGGTTCGGCTCATCCAGGAAAATCGATCCGCACGGCGCCCCGCCGCCATAGTCGGCCAGGCAGTCGATGAACTCGCCCGGGAAGTGCATGAAGTAGCTGGGATAGCCGTAGTATCCCGTCGGCACGTCGTAGGCCAGGCGGTCGTTCCAGTTGTCGCCATCGTTGGTGTTGTCGCGGGTGAAGACGTTCATGAACGGGTCGATGGACACGTCATAGATGTTGCGCGTGCCGAAGGAATAGATCTCCAGATCCGTCCCATCGGGTCGCACCCGCATGATCCCGCCGCCGTGGACCTGAAACGGCTTGCCGTCTGCGGTGGTGGCGTGGAACATCCCGAAGTCGCCCATGGCGATGTAGATCCACCCGTCGATCCCCATGCGAATGCCATTCGTCGTATGGTCGGCCCCGCGGCCGTTTACCAGACCCTCGGTGCTCACGCCGGTCACCAGATCCTTCCCCGGCCCGGCGACGCCGCTCCCGTTATCGGTGTAGAGCGTCAGGAATGGCGGATGCAGCACCCAAAGCTTGCCATCATCCCAGATCAGCCCGCGCGGATGATCCATCGTGGCAAACGTAACGAACTTGTCGGCATGCCCGTCCCCGGTCGAATCCACGGCGCGGACGACCCGCCCGCTGTTGGCCTGATGCCCGAGCGAGCCGGTTTCGTCGATGCCGATGAAGACATCTTTGATCGGCGCGGCGGTCAGACACGTCACGTATGAAACATCAGGCGGCGCCGCATACACCGTCACGTCAAAATTCGACGGCGCCTTGACGCTCTCGAGAATCTTGGCCGGATCGGCTTTCGTCGCCGCCGCCGCGCCGTCCTTTTTCTTCGGCGCCGCGCCGACCAGCCCCGAAGCCGAAACCGCCGCCGCCACGGCGGCACACAACCACACGCGTTTGTTCCACATTCGGATCCATTCCTCGCGAGTAACTTTGATGAATCGAAGAAAGTCTCATTTCATACGGGGCAAAACCCACGGCGTTGTTCCGCCGCAAAGCGAGGGAGCGATGTTATATTCAGCTAACGGAGCGACCAACGATGCCAAGCCCTTTTCCTGGAATGGATCCTTACATCGAAGCGATGCAACGCTGGGCAGATTTTCGCCAGGAATTCCTGGTGCGCTGCCGCGAGCAGCTTAATCAACGGCTGCCCGACAACTACGCTGCCACGCTTGGCGAGCGGATCGCAGCTCTCGAGCCGCGGGCATTGGCCTATGAAATTGAGTCCTACGATCCGCCCAAGCAACTGCACGTCCACATCATTCACCTGCCCGATGAGCAGGTGATCACGGACATCGAGTTGCTATCACCCAGCAACAAACATCACGGAAGCCGCGATCGAGCGGCCTACCTGGCCAACCGCCAGAACTTGGGCATTCACGGCGTAAATATCGTCGAACTCGATTTGCTTGTGACCGGCGCGCGGATCCCGATGCGGGCGACACTCCCTGCGCGGGACTACTATGCGCTGATTACTCCCGCGCCCGCATGGAACCAGACCGACGTTTACGCTTGGAGCGTGCGAGACTCGCTGCCGGCGCTGCCGATCCCGCTAAAGCCTGAAGATGGTCAGGCGCTCCTCGATCTGGCCTCCGCTTTCGCGGCGACCTACGAGCATGGGCGCTATCGCCGCTTGCTGCGTTACGCTCGGCCGCTAAGATCCGGCCTATCGGAAGCAGATCGCGCCTGGGCAGAAGAGCGAGCCCGATCTGGCGCGCACTAAGCGCGGCAACTGGGCGGTGCAATACCGCCCTGCCACCGCTCAGGTGTGTTCGCCGCCGGTTAACATTCGAATGATCTCGCGCGTTTCCGGCGTGAATTGCTCCATCTCTTCCTCGGTCAGCAAACGGAGGTGATGGATGGCGGCGAGTTTGAAGAAGGCCGTCGATCGACGCATGTCGTCAAACGCGCCGGCCAGGTGGTTGTCGCGATCCTGCATTAGCTTGAAGACCGCCTTGTACCTTTCGTGGCTGGTCCTGCTCTTGTCTGAAGCGAGCGCAGTCATCTCCAGAAGCACGCGTTCAGAGAAGCGCTCGAGTGCAACCGTGCGAAGCCCCGAAAGCAGCTTCCAATCGGATTCCTTGATCGTTCGTTCCACCCAATCACGCTTCGCGGCTTGAATTCCCGGTCTACAGCCCGCCCTGCAAACGCCTGGTCTCCAATGCAATGACGTACTGCCCGTGTTCGGGCGAACTTGCACCTTGTTGCAGAACTGCCAGCAACTCGGCGATTTTCCCGGTGATGAGCGCCTCGGCTTTCAGCCAAAGGCCCGGAAAAACTTGGCTGTGATAAATGCCCTGCTCGTCAGGCGACAGCCGCTCGTATTGCCCCTCGCGCAAGATGAACCAATCGACGGCCCCATCATAGGTCCGATGCACGATGTACTCGCGGACGCCGTTGCGGCGATAGGCGTTGAGCTTCGCGCCCAAATCGAAACTCAGGCTGCTGGCCGCCACTTCAACGACCAGTTCCGGCGAGCCTTCGATATACCCTTCCGCGTTCAGCTTCGACGCGCCGCCGTGCGAGGGCAGAATCCGAAGACATGCGTCGGGTTGAGGATCGTTGTCGATATCCAGGGCAACCGTGCTGTTGTCCGCAGCCACCACCCCGGGCGTCAGTGACTCATAGATGCAGAGCCACCCCATGATGTGAGCGTGAGGCTGCCCATGAAACTCCGCCGAAACCGCTGCCGCCGGCATATGCACGATCCCTTCGATTCGTTCGGCCTTTACCTTCGCAGGCATCGCGGCGTATCTGCGGAGAAATTCCGCGCGGGTGAGACGATCGCCCTGCTCCAGCGGTGGAAGGGGCCTGGAGGTTTTAGGCGGCTCGCGAAGCGCCGGCGCGATGGAAGAGGAATAACTCGCCATAATAACCTTTGAAATAGACGCCTTCAGTTTAGAGCTTCCGGCTCGGCATGCCAATCGCAATCCATCATCGCGCGTCGTTCAGCCGCTTCGACCCTACAATGACTCTCAGGCGCAAATGCGAGTAGGATGGAATCATGCCCACTGACGGAATTCGTTTCGGGATCGTTGCATCCGCCTTGGGCGGCGATCCCCGTCGCATGGGGCGAGAGTCGCGGGAGGCGGGATTTGAGGGGATTCTCTTTGATTCCTCCTCTGCCAGGATCGATCTGTCGGCGCTGACGGGCAGCGGCCGCCGGGAATTTCGCAACGTGCTCGCGTCGCAGCAGCAGCAGATCATCGGGCTCCGCGCTGATGTCGGGCCGTCCGGTTTTGGGCCTGGCGCGGACATCGATCGGGCGATTGCGGAGTTGGACAAATCGATGGAAACCGCCGCGGGGCTGGGCGCGCGGCTGATTTGCGTGGACATCGGGCCGCTACCTTCGGCCCCGACGATTGAGCAGGAGCGGCCCGCGGTCACGCCGCTGCAGGCGGGACTGATTTTGCTTCCGGAATCGTCGCTTAAAGAGGCGCGGCCCCCCCGCCCGGCGGAGCCGCCGCCGGACCCGGCATTTGCCGATTTGGTCAACTCCGCTCTCGTCGAGCTAGGTCATCATGCGGATCGCTACAGCGTGATGCTCGCGTTCCGCACCGAGCTTGCGTCCTTCGCATCGCTCGAAGAGGTGCTGCGCCGGGCCGCCTGCCCATGGTTCGGCATCGACCTGGACCCGGTGGCGCTGCTGGGCGATGAGTGGGAGCCCGACGAATTTTTCAGCCGACTGGGCTCGCTGGTTCGGCACGTGCGCGGACGCGATGCCGTCGGCGGGGCAGGACATCGCACCAAGCCGGCCATTGTCGGACAGGGAAGCGTCCCGTGGGAATCGCTCCTGACCAATCTCGATGAAGCGGGATTTCAGGGATGGATTACGCTCGATCCCGTGGACGTTGCGGATCGCGCTCGGGCTGCCGCGGCTGGCCTGAAATACCTTCGGGGATTTCGACTTTGACGCAGACTTACTGACCTGCCTGCGGGTGCTCGGCAAGCCGATTCTTGCCAAGGCGCAGTCGTTCTCACATTGGGTTCGCCGGCTCCGGCACTCATTAATTGACCACCAGATTGACCAACTTTCCCAGCACATAGATCTGCTTCTTGACGCTCTTGCCGTGTACCCATTGTTGAACCCCGGGCGCGGCGGATGCGGTGCGGAGAATGCTTGCCTCGTCGGCATCGACGGGGACGGTTATCTTGTCTCGCACCTTGCCGTTGACCTGCACCGGCAATTCGATCGTGCTCTCGGCCAGCTTCGATTCGTCGAACGCCGGCCACGCCTGCCGCGCCAGGCTGCGTTCGTGGCCCAGCCGCTGCCAGATCTCCTCGGCAATGTGCGGCGCCAACGGCGCGAGCATCAGCGTAAAGTTCTCGGCCAGGGGGCGCGGAATCGACGCAAGCTTGCCCATCTCGTTGTTTAATTTGATTAGTTCGGCGATGGCCGTATTGAATCGCAGGCCGGCGATGTCTTCGCCGACTTTCTTGATCGTTCGGTTCATCTGCCGATCGAGCGCCTCGGGAATCGGGCCGTCGATGACGCGGAGGGTCCCGCCGACCGGTGCTTCCTCGTCGCCGATCAGGTGCCGCCAGACGGCATTGAGGAATCGCGACATGCCGACGATGTCGCGCGTGTTCCACGGCTTCTGGGCCTCCAGCGGGCCCATATACATTTCATAAAGGCGGAAGGTATCGGCCCCATAGTCTTTCACGATGTCGTCTGGGCTCACCACGTTCCCGCGGGCCTTGCTCATCTTGAAGCTTTGGGATTCGACTCTGATCGAAGGGTTTGATCCCAGAACATAACCACTCCCTTTCTTCTCCACCTCAGCTTCGGTGACCTTTCGCGGCGTTTCTTCGACGGTGTGATACTCGGATTCCCCGAGGATGATTCCCTGGTTCACCAGCCGCCGAAAAGGCTCCGGCGTGCTGACGTGCCCCAGGTCGAACAACACCTTGTGCCAAAAGCGAGAATAGAGCAGGTGCAACACCGCGTGCTCGGCGCCGCCGACGTACAGGTCCACCGGCATCCAATATTGCTCCTTGACCGGATCGACAAATCGCTGCTTATTGTGCGGATCAATAAAACGCAGGTAATACCAGCACGAGCCGGCCCACTGCGGCATCGTGTTGGTCTCACGGCTGAACTGCCGCCCCTCGCGCAAGATGTTGACCCATTCCGTCGCCTTGCTCAGCGGCGGCTGCGGGGTGCCGGTCGGTTTGAAGTCCGTCATCTCCGGCAGCGCGATCGGAAGCTCCGCCTCACTGACGGGATACGCATTGCCCTCCGAGTCCAGCAGAATGGGGAACGGCTCGCCCCAATATCGCTGCCGGCTGAAGAGCCAGTCGCGCAGCTTATAGGTGATCGCACGATGCCCGGCGCCATCTTCCTCCAGTTTGTCGATGATGCGGCGCTTGGCTTCCGCGGTCGCCAGCCCCTCGATGGCCGGCGAGTTGATCGCCACGCCACTTCCAGTGAATGCCTTCTTGAAGTTCCCCGCATCCTCCAGGTAACCCGTGCTGAGCGCCAGGGCATCAAAATTCGGCGAGGGCGATTCGGCCCTGAGCCACGCTTCATCCGGCATCACCACCGCGCGAATCGGAAGATTGAACTTCCTGGCAAACTCGAAATCGCGCTCGTCGTGCGCCGGCACCGCCATGATCGCGCCGGTGCCGTATCCCATGAGCACGTAGTCGGCGATGTAGATCGGGATCTTCTCGTCGTTCACGGGATTGATCGCGTTGGCCCCGGTGAAAACGCCGGTCTTCTCCTTCGATTCGGCCATGCGATCCCGCTCGCTGCGAGCGGCGCATTGCGTGCGATAGGCTTCGATTGTCTCCCGGTGCGCCGAGGGCGTGATGCGATCCACCAGCGGGTGCTCGGGGGCCAATACCATGTATGTAGCGCCATACAGCGTGTCGGGCCGGGTGGTGAAGACGGTGATGGAAAGATCGTCATCCTCCCCATCATCGATTGTCTCCCCTCGATTGGCGTCCGTTTGCCGAACGTGTTCGTCCGGTGGGATGATCTCGAAATCGACGTGCGCCCCCTCGCTGCGGCCGATCCAGTTTCGCTGCATCTCCTTCAGCGGCTCGGGCCACTCGAGCGCGTCCAAGTCGCTGAGCAACCGGTCCGCATATGCCGTGATGCGCAGCATCCATTGCCGCATGGGCCGGCGCTCGACGGGGAAGCCGCCGACTTCGCTCTTGCCGTCGATCACTTCCTCGTTGGCCAGCACGGTGCCCAGCCCCGGGCACCAGTTGACCGCCACCTCATCGGTATACGCCAGCCGCTGACCGGCGATCACGTCCTGCTGCTCGTCCGGCTTCAGCTCGCGCCACAGCCGCTCGACGCGCACGTCCCCGGCGATCTCGTCCAGCCCCTCGGCATTCGGATTGGTCCGCACCGACCCGTCCGGGCCGACCACCAGGTTCTCGTTCTGCAGCTCATTGATCAGACGACTGATGGGTTGTGCCTTCTGGTCGTTCGGATCGAAGTAGCTGTTGAACAGTTGCAGGAAGATCCACTGGGTCCACTTGTAATACTCTGGATCGGTCGTATCGATTTCGCGATCCCAGTCGTAGCTCAGGCCGAGCATCTGGATCTGCCGCCGGAAGTTGGCGATGTTCTGCTCGGTCGTCGCGCGCGGATGGGTATTGGTCTTGATCGCATACTGCTCGGCCGGCAGCCCAAACGCGTCCCACCCCATCGGATGCAGCACGTTATGCCCGCGCATTCTCAAGTATCGCGAAACGATGTCGGTCGCGGTGTAACCCTCAGGATGCCCCACGTGCAGCCCCGCCCCGCTGGGATAAGGAAACATGTCCAGCACGTATGACTTTGGCGCATCCCCTGCCTCCCGCGGCTCCAGCGCGCGAAAACTCTTGTGCTCCAGCCAATACTGCTGCCATTTCTTTTCGATCGTCGTGAAGTTGTAGGGCATACGTTCAGTTGTCCGCTGTCTGGCGTCTGTTGTAAAGACGAAGAATTCTCTACGAGTTAGGCTGGGACGGCGGGCCATCCGCGCCAGATTGCTTTCGTTGCTGATCCCTCCGCAACATCGCGTCGATCTTCTCCTGAGGCACTCGAAACGTCGTCAGACGGGCGCATCGAGCGTGGAAGACAGGTCTAGCAAATTCTCCTCTGCAGCGCGTTCGATAATGGCCAAAGTCGGCAAAACGACGAGCCCTTCACGGGTCGCAATGTTTCTGCCGCGTCTCTCATCGATGAGGATATCGCGTATACCCAATTCCTTGGCCAGCGAAATCGCTTCGGCCTCGCCAGCGTCGAGGGCCGCCGTCGATGCAAGCCGCGAGGTTGGTTTGCTCACCGTGAGCCACGCGGGGAGGGCCAGTGCCCAATTCCGCACCGTGCCGGGGGCCCTCGAATGGGTCAATTCCTGGATCACCGCTGGGGGAGCATGTACCTCTGCAAATAGGGTGTGCAGAACATCAATGGCATTGATGAGCACCAGGTAGTTCAATGGCGTGGTATCGGCAACGACGATCACCGTTGCCTCAACGCCCGGAGCCGGGAAAGAGCGCGATCGTGTTCCTCGTCGGTGGGACAATCGGCCACGACCTGATGCTTACTGAGAACTGCTTCAGCTTCAAGGCGGCTGATACCGAGCGCTTCAGAAAGCTCGCGATGAGTAATCTTGTCTCGCCGATAAAGCTCAACGAGCGTCGCTTCCTTGGCCGCCTGATCGAGATCGCGCACCTCCTGGCGGAGATGCTGTTCGATCTGCTGTGGAAGCTCGAACGTGATAGCCATCGGCTTGCTCCGTAGGATACAGTCTAGCCATGAGACGAGAGAAAATCAGGCGTGCCTCTCTCGCTCATGCGGACTCAGACGCCGTGAACACGGGCCATCATCATGTTGATCCACCCGTTCGAAGGGATCAAGCGATGGCAGATGGGCGTAGGGTAGCCGGCCCGGCTGGTTGGTCGAGACGGGAACCCGATTCAATCACGACCGAGAATCCGGCCGGTTCGGGACGGCGTTTGCGTCGCTTTCGCAGCCACACCAGCGGCGCGATCAAGAACGGCAACGCCATGCACCAGATCGGACACGCCAGGATCGATATCCTCGTACCTGCGATGCCAAGGCGGTGGGCGTCGAACTCCCACAGGCAGCGCCGCAGATCCGGCGCTCGAAATGGCACGAACCGGACGACCGGCTTTATAGACAGCCCGGCCGCGCCGGCTGCCGGGATGTGGGAAAAGAGGGCGACGCGTCCATCGGCGGCCGACAATAAGGTAACGGAGCGCCCGGTCGGACCGCCGGTGTTGACGCCTTTGCTTATCGCAAGGCCAATGTTCGCAAAATACCCACAAGCGAGAACGCCCAGGCAGCCCATCGACATGACACACGCCACAGCCAGAATCCGAGCTTTCACAGACGCATCCTACCCTCCCTCGACTGCGTAATCATCGCCGCGAATATGGATCGTCGGGCGTCATCCTTCCCATGGCAGGCAGGTCCGTTCACTTGGGGGGCGGGCGGGGGCAAGGTGCTGGAACGGCGACAGCCGCACGCTCAATACCATCATGCTCATGTTACTTCGGATTTCCATCAGGGAACTTCAGCACCCACAATCCAAATTGATCGCCGACGAGAACATGCCCCTCGTCAAGCGGCTGAATGACGTAGGCGACGAACCGGTCGCCATTATCGCGGACCGGGAGGAACTGTTGACGCTCGCCGGTCATGAGGTTGGCGCGTCCCCATGGGCCGGCCGCGCCGTCCCAAAGCCAGTCTCCGTCGAGAACGCACAGGAAGTTGAAGCCTCGCCGGTTCGTCAGGGCATGCTCGCCAGCATCGGTTTCGGGGGCGTAGCGGGTCATCTCGATGGGGAACGGCGGCTCGAAGTTCCGGCGTGTGCGCTCATAGAGGCGCTCGGCGCGATCGGTTTCCACGTCGAAAAGAAAGATGCCTTCCATCGTCGCGACAGGGAACCGTGAGCCGGTGATCGGGCCGACAAATTCAATTGGGTTTGAAGAGAAGATGTATTTAAACGATGTTTGCGGCGGTTTTGGCGGGCGCATCGGGACGAGCTGCCGCCACTGATCCCCGGCTGGCTTGTATTCCCAAAGACCGCTGAGCTTGGGCTCGGCTTCATTCAGATAGACCATCACCAGCAGCCGATGACGCGGAGGGTCGGCCACCAATTGGTGCATTTCAAACGGGGCGCCGTCGTCAAATGGCGATCGCTTATCCTTTCGCTGGCTAGCCGCGATGACATCGATTCGGCGCGAACCCATGTCATACGAGACGAGATAGCCGTCCTTCATGTCCAGGCCGAGCCCGGCATAGAGCTTCCCATCAAGGCTGGTCAACGACCTGGCGGCAAGCGAAGGAAGACCGTCTTTCTCCTCAAGCCGGCGGGCATTTCCGCGGTCCAGCGGGAAAATGTAAATCCCCTGTCTTTCGACGGCCGCGAAATAAGAGCCGCCATCCACGCACGATGCGCTGACGAGCGTCGTGCGGGCGGAATCCCTCAGGAAGGCATCACTCTTGGACATGTTCAGCTCAACAGGCAGCCGCGCGCCGGTGTGGATGGGTGACCCATCGAGTGGGATCGTGAGCAGCTCGAGGCTGCCCGGCCCCTGCTCGCCATGGCGCTCGACGCCGACCGCATAGGCAACCTTCTGGCGAACGATCGGCGCCAATACCCATTGCAGACTGTCTTTGGCGTCAAATACGTCGAGCAATTGCCGCTGCTCCGTCCAGGGTCGGGTCGCAGAGACATGAAGGTACTCATCGAGCGGCTGGGTGAAGAGTTGGATCGTTCCCAGACATCCACTTCGGACCGACTGTTTGTCCTGTGGTGGGAAGACCTGCACATCAGGAAGGTCCAGCACGGCGATGATCCGCTGATTCGCGGCGATCGCCTCCGCCTTATATGCAGCGCTGATCGGATAGGTGTAGTGCCTGCCGGTGCGCCCCTGCACAACGGGAAAGTACACCTCGTGCCGCGCCAGCATGAAGTCGAACAACTCCCGGCTGAAATGCCCATCCCAGGACGTCTTGTCCAACAGCATGTCGGCCTGAATCATCAGGTGGTACAGAAGCGCCCGCATGTCCGGCTTGTCTTTCAACTGCGGCGCGGCGAGCTGTCGCTTGGCTTGCTCCAGGTAGGCCCCTACTTGCTCCTCCATCAAGTCCGGTTTGTCCTGCACCCGTGCGACGGAAATTGTCAATGCAAAGATGTCATTGAATCGCTGCATCACCGGTTCTCGCGACTGATTGATCTTTTCGCGCAGGCTGTCGAGCCGCGTTGCCGCCGCCGGCGAGAGGCCCCATCGCAGGAGCCCAGGTTTGCCAAGGTAGATATGGACGTACGGATGGCGCTCGAAGCCCCAGCCGACGGTCATCGCCTCGAGCGCCGCCGTCACCGACGCGGAGCAGTCCGAGCGGTACTTTTCGTGAAGTTCGAGCCAGCGGGCTCCCACCGCGCGCATCTCCTCCGCCCATTCCTCAGCGCTTCCCGCGTACACCCATTCAGCATCCCCAAGCAGCGACACCAAATGCCGCGAGTATTCGTCGAAAGATTTCTGGTCGTGAATCGCCAGAAGCAGTCGGGCATCGTCGTCGAGCAGATAGCGGCGAAGGCCGGCGCGCGCCGCGGAATATTCGGCAGACTGCACGGTCGGAACATAGGCCCGATTGATCCTGACAAGGGACGCCCAGACGAGATAATTGCATAATTCGTCCGCTGCCTCGTTCAAAATGGGCCGCGCGATGCCCTGACTTGCCGGATCGCTTTGATCGAAGAGCCGCCTCGAATCTGCCAACGAATCGGCGCCCCGGGCAGCCAGAGCAGCGGCATCCTCCGGCGGTGGCAGCGGCGTCGCGCCAATGAACGATCCTGGCGGGTGGCCGTAGTCGATCATCCTTGCACTTTGGATCAGCGCCTGCGCCCGAAGGGCGTGATACGCGAGATTGCCGGGATCCAGAGCGTGCGCCGCCTCCACTGCGGGAATGGCGCGAAGCGGATCGGTGTGGCTGATGCGAAACTCCGCCTCGGCTGCAAATCGCGCGGCCTCGGTCCGCAGGTCCATCTGTCCGGCGGCAGGTCGGAGCTTTTCGTCGCGAGATAATGCCGCGGCCAACGCCGCCGCCAGGCCGGCTGCGTCGCCTTCGCGCGCGGTCGCCGTCTCCTTTCCGAGGCTCTTGCCCGCGCTGTCGGTGAGCAAGGCAGTGGCCCGAAGACCTTCGCCGTCACGTTCGATGTCCAGATTGACGACAGTCAGCGACGCCAGCAACTGCTTCCGCGCAGGATCGTCGGCCAGCACTCGTTCTCGCGTGACCTGCTCCAATCGGGATCGCTCCAGAAGCGACACGCTCGGCGACCGCACCAGGTTCCGCTCGAGCAATCGCCCCACCGCGTCGCAAAATCCGTCCATGCCACGCGGAAGATCCGCGTTCCGAACAGCCATCGAGCAGAGCGTCCGTAAACGGTCGGCGTGTTGGCGCTTGAGCAACGCGGCGGCGACTCCCCGCACGATCGTCCCGGCTGCTTCGTTGTCCTGGTCCGACGTGACGGCCTGGTCCCACAAACGGACGCCGGTCGAGGCGTCGAAGACGACTAAACTGATCACCGGAGATTTCTCGGGCTGTTCCACCGACACCAGCACCTGGGATGACAGCGTGCGGCCGACTTTAATCGCGCTCTCGGCATCGACCAGTCCGGAGAGCGAGAGTTTCTGCTCGTCCAGAAGGCGGCCGATTTCCTGCCGCTCGAGCAGTTGAATATCGCTACGTTGACCCAACTCGGCCTCGGCGGCCGCGACGATTTGATCGAGACGTGGGCCGGAGTTGGTGTGCAGCAGCGCAACGCGAACGACATCGCCTGCGCTCACGACGCTCGAGCAAAGCAGGAGTGCGGTCGCACAAATCCCCAGAAACTTCAGTCGCATGCTGCAACTCCATCTCCGCCGGTCATCCGACCCGGTTCAATTGCGATCGGCGTCCTTCCCCCGTCCCTCGTTCTTGGCCTTGGGCACGGTGTGGTCAAAATCTCGAAGAACGCGAATGCCCAGAAGATGCCCCGCCTTCTCAAGCGCGGTCTTGCCCGCGACATTCTCCGCCAGATCGATCGCCCGGGCAGTCTGGCGGTCAACGTAGATCACTTCCCCGGTCTTCCGATCGACGACCTTGATTTCAACCCGCGCCGTGCAATTGACCAGCGTCGCGATGCGAGCCGCGAACTCGCTGAAGGCTTCGCCTCGCACTTCGTACCTCACACCGGCATCGGCCAGGGCCTTGTCGCCGCCTTCGATGACGGTGAAACCCGCCTCTTTGAGGATCATGCTGATTTCTGTCTGCGCCGCCGGATCCGCACGGGTGTTTGCCGCCAGGCCGAGATGCCTCTCGTCGATTTCGACCGACACTTTCGGAAGCTGGCGGCCCGCCAGAGATTTCTTCAGTCCCGGCAACGGGTCTTGCAGCGCGTCGTCCTGCGCGACGAGCTTCGAACCGCGACTTCGCAGACGCTGTGCGACCTTGTCGGCCAATCTCATCATGAGGTCGCCAAGGTTTGCGTCCTTGTCGCCCTTCACGAGCACACCTTCGACCAGGCTCGTTTCGGTGCCGATTAGCTTTGCGGTGAAGAAGAGCTGCTTGTCGAGCGGGAAAACCTTTCCGGTGACCAGGATTTTTGCGCCGACCAGCTTGCCGATCCTGGTCGCTTGATCGGCATTCACCAGGCCGGTGAGATTCAACTCGTTTTCCTGCAGGGTGCGGGCCAGGGAGGAGCGATCGACAAGGGTGATTCCGTCCTCGCCGGTGAGAACGGCCGTCAGCGCTTCGCCGATTTGCTTGCCCAGGTCGGGGCTTCCGGGCGCACTGGTTTCAAAGTCGAGGATCGCCACCGTCAGCGAGTTTTCGCGCGCCTTGGGTTCATCCTTCTCGGAACGATCATCCCTTGACCGGTCGCGGTCCGCGGCTCGAATGCCGGTTGGCACAGCGAGGAACAGTCCGAGCATGCACAGGGCAAAGATCGCGCGTTTCATGGAAGGTCCCCCGGTGAAAGTGGAATGGTCGGTATATCCGCTGGCGGCGTTGGACGCGTCGCCGGCCGCTCACTGGGCCGAGGCGTCGGCCGCGGGCGCGTGAGCAGGTAGTCGATCGAATTATTGAGAAGCATCTGGCTGCGCGGGTCTGTGACCCAGTTCTCCAGCGGCAGTTGGCAAAGCACAACACGCCCCGCGCCGGTCGATTTCGTGACAAGAACTGCATCGAGCGGGCCGGGCTGATTGCTGGCCGTTTCCGGCGGATAATATCCGATTTCCAGCGCCGGCTCATCCGCAGGCAGGCTGATCACCCACAGCTTGCGCCGATCGCCAAGGCAGCTATTCAGATCGCCCGGGTGAAAGCCGTTGAGCAGTGGGTGATCCGCAAGCCATGTAAGGGCGGCCGGGGCGTCTCGATGGGCCAGCGCGTAGCCCATGAGGCTCGCCGGCGTCGTCTGTCGGAAAATCATGATTGAAGCCCCCGCATCGGCCAGCGCCGCCAATGGCGTTTGCTCGAAGGGCGACTCACCAATTGCGCCGGGGCCGACGAGCACGACGTCGGCCACGATCATTTGAAGACGGTCCGATGAACGAACGGCGGTGTACGGGACCTTCGCCCGATCCAGAAGTTCGGATAGCCCAGTCGGCTTATCCCACACCACCAGCCGCTTGCGGCCTAGTCGTTGCGGCAACTGCGCGCACAGATCATCAGGGAAGGCATTGAGTAAAAGGACTCCGCGATCCAATTCCTTTCCGGAATCCCGCGCGATCAATCGATAATCCCAGCGAAGCTCGACGCGTGTGCGCACCGTGGGCGGCGTGACGCGAATCGTCGTGTCGCCGTCGGGATCGATCGCCGCTTCCCCGCGGTCCACCCGCACGTGATCGAACGAAAGCTCCCATAAAATGTCGGCCGCGGGCAGTCCCCCCCGAACTGCCGGGCGGACGACGATGGTGTTTTGCCTTCCGCCGAACCAGTAACCCTGGTTGGCCAGAACAATCAGGAAAATCCCCGCCAGCTTCATGGCCGCTCCCTGGGCAGCGCCGCTCGGGCGAAACCAATCCTGAGCTCATACTCGCCGTCCGACGTAGAGAGCTGGCCGGCGGTCACGTTCTGCCCTGGCTCGACCCGCAAATTGGTCGACAGTCCCGCCAGCGGCTGCCCGCCCTGCGGCGTATTCACTTCCAACACCACCGAGAGGTGCGTCGGCTCATCAGCGGACGTGCCGATTCGATAGTGCAACGAGTTTTCGCCAGCCAGCGGCACTGTCAGGTTTGCCGATTGGCCTGGGACTACCAGCAAATCTGCTTCTGAAGCGATCCGGCCTCCAAGGGTCAAAGTGAGCCGCAGCAGCAAAACCTGATGCGCCGCGCTTACAACTTGCGGCGCGACCCCCACATCGGAGGCTTCATCGGAGACCAGCATCCAGCTCGCGCGGCCGTCGAAGACCTTGGAGACCTGATCGAAGGCGCTGACTTCGTGATTTAACTGTGCTGGGACGAAGCGCGTCGCGCCGGCGATGGCGGGTGAAACATTTCGACTCAACGCCGCGCCTGTCGGACTGGTCAACGAACGGCCCAGATGAAAAGCCGTGACAGCAATGAGCATCGACGCCGCGACCGAGGCAATTGTCCTGACCGGCCAATTCCAGCGCAGACGCAACGGCGTCGTGGCAAGCCGCCGCTCGAAGTTCTCCCATCCGGCCGGCGGCGCGACGTCGCTGATCTCAACCGCCAGAGCCGCACGAATCTGGTCATACTGGCACAACCGCTCCCGACATTCGGCACACGACTTAATGTGTTCCAGCGCCTCGGCCGCCTGGCTCTGCGCCGCGGCGTTCCAGCCGGCGTCGAGTGCGAATTGTTGGGAGGATTCGCAAGACATCATAAGTCCGTCTGCCAATCGGCCAGCGATTGGCGAAGCAGTTCCATTCCGCGATGCAGTTGCCGGGAAACCTCCGCGGCACTGCACCCCAGAACGTCTTTCACCTCGTTCCCACTCATGCCCTGCATCACCCGCATCGCGACGACCAGTCTCGTGGTGTCGGGAAGATCTTGCATCGCCAGCACGATGGCTTCGGAGAGCTCGAATGTCGATCGCTCAACGGCTTGTTCCGGCGGAGCAGTTGCGGCGCGTTCGACGATCGCCCGGCGTTCAATTGCCAACCGTCGCCTGGCCTGAAGGCTCTCGTTCAGCACGATTCGTGCGAGCCAGCCGCGGGCGGCGGTTTTACTGTGCAACTCACCGCGGCGCTCCCATCCCTTGAGCATCGCCTGCTGGCAAATGTCCTCGGCGGCAGCCGGATCGCGGAGGACGCCGTACGCCAATCGAAAAAACAAACGGGCATGCTGCCTGATCTGATCAGACAGGAACGCGCCGAAATTGTTTTCGTCGAATGCGCCTCGGAACACCTTTGGCGGCCCTCGTCTTCCCGTCTCTGCACACAGGATGCGCGGAGTGCCGATATTTTTCCAAAATTTCCGCGGCCGCGTATCATCGACCCGAATTATGGACTCTTTCGGCGTCATTCTCCCGGCGGCGGGCCGGTCCGTTCGCTTTGGGGGCGGGCGGGGGAAGCTGCTCGAACTGCTGGCGGGCGAGCCGGTCGTGCGGCACTCGGTCAGGGCCTTTCTTGTTCGGCAAGACGTGGCCGCGGTTGTACTGGCCACGTCGAATGATGACGTTTCGATTCTGACCGAAGCCCTCGGCGCGCAGGCTCGCGATCCGCGCCTCAGCTTCTGCCGTGGCGGCGAGAGCCGGGCGCACAGCGTTCGCAAGGCGCTGGCTTGCATCCGGCCCGAAGTCGAGTGGGTGGCGGTTCATGACGCGGCCCGGCCGCTGGTTTCGCAGGAGGTGATTCACCGCGCCTTCTCCATCGCGCGGGAGAAAGGCGCCGCGGTCCCGGCGCTGCCGGTTGCCCTGACGATCAAGCAGGCGGCGGGTCCCCTGCCGGCCAGGGTTCAGCAAACCGTGCCCCGGCATTCGCTCTGGGCGATGCAGACGCCGCAGGTCATGCGGCGCGCCGACCTGATTGCCGCGTATGAATCCTGTCGCCTGCCGCTGGATCAGGTCACCGACGATGCCCAACTTCTCGAACTCAACGGCCGTGACGTCTGGCTCGTCGATGGCGACGAACACAATCTCAAAATTACCACCCGCACCGATCTGAAGATCGCCGAGATGATTCTTGCCGAACTCGCGGCGCAATCGCACCAGAAGGGGAAAACTCGATCCCTCTTCCTCCCTCTCCCTCTGGGAGAGGGCCGGGGTGAGGGGAAGCCGGAGTAGACATGGATCAGCAAGGGAAGGCGCCGGCGGCTTCCCCTCTTACCAACCTGGCGGTCAGTAAATCTCCTTCTCTCCTCCGAAGGTCTTCCGCAAATATTCGATGCTCTTCACCGCGATCGTTTGCGGGTCCGGCGAATAGTCGAACACCTCGACCGAGACGTAGCCGTCGTAGCGCGCCTCGCGCAGCGCTGCCGCGATCGGCTCGAACTTTACCTCCCCAAATCCCGGCCCGCGCCGGTTTGGGTCATTGGCATGGAAGTGGGCCAGGTAATCCCGGCTCTCGCGGATAATCCGCGGGATCGGCTTTGATTCGCTGCTCATCGCCTTGACGTCCAGGTGCAATCGGCAGGCGGGATGATCGACGGCGCGGATAAAGCGGATCGTCTCCTCGGCGGTGTTGAGAAAATTCGTCTCCGCCGGCCCGAGCGGCTCCATCGCGATGGTGACGCCCAGCGGTCCAGCGGTCTGGCAGACCTGCCGCATGGCGTCCGCGGCGCGGCGATGGGCTTCGTCGCGGTCGTCGCCATTAGCGATATTTCGTTGCTTGGGACTGCCCCACACCATGATCGTCCCGCCCATCGCGGCGCAGAGCCGGGACAGATGGCGGGCGAATTCGACCGTCTTCTCCCGCACCGCGCGGTCCGGCGTCGTCAGGTGCATGCCATCGGGTTTGACCAGCAGCCAGTGAAGGCCGATCACCTTGAGGCCGGCGGCGCGGGCCACGGCGCCGAGCTGCTTCGCTGTCGACTCGGGCAGGTTGCGCGGATCGTCGTCCAGGGTAAACGGCGCAATCTCAACGCCATCGTATCCCGCGGCGGCAATCGCGTCGCACGTGCGGCCGAAGTCCAAGCCCTGCCAGGTCTCGTTGCAAATGCCAAATTTCATGGGGCGCCAAGTTATCTCTTCTCCCTGGTCTCCCAGATGACGCGCCCATGCTCGAAAATGGACGCGCCCCGCGGGGTCTCCCCGGCCTCGCCGGGAGCGGTGCCGGTGCTGATTTGCGTCTTGCCGTGCTTGTCCTCGACGATGACGTCGGCTTCCTGCTTGGCCACCGAGACACGCGCCATGTCCGCGGGGTTGTCCGCGTCATCGTATACGGCAAATTCCGACCCGCCGTCCGGCGTCGAGCCGCCGTCGGCGACGATCTTCCCGCTGGCGTTAAAGAATTGAATTCGCGCCCCCCACTCATTTCCCTCGAGCCGGGCCAGAACCCGGCCGGCGTCGCTCACCACTTCAAAGTGCTTTGCCTGTAGTGTGTCCGGAATCGCCGGCGCCGCTGGCGGAGCCACTGGGGGCACCGGCGATTTCGCGCCCGGCTTGGGAGGAATCGGCGCGGGCGTCGGGCCCGCCCCCATCACATACATGCCAACGATCGCCACGGCCAACACCCCCGCGACGATCTTCCACCGCCTCATCCCCCGCTCCAGCGTCGCCAAGCGATTTTCGATGGTTTGCATTTGCATACATTAACCCGACGCCCCAACGTGCGGAAGCGCGGGCCGGCACCCGTGCAGGGCGAAATCATTTTGTAAGAGCGAGCCCACCCCTGTCGGATTCTTCCCCTGCTCGCGTCCGCGCCCCCCACGCCGTGGGCAGAGCGGCGTCAGTGGACCCGGTATTAGAAAATGCAATCCCGCCGCGCCGCCCCGGATCTGGCGGCGCTGATGCGCCTTCAATCTCGCGGCGCACCCGATCCGGGGCGGCGCGGCGGCCAGCGTCACGGACAGGTGTGGTTTCCGGCGCCGCTCTGCCCACGGCGTGAGGGATTTACGATCAAGCGGAAGTGCGAAAAGGGACGGGTCAGGCGGCATCCAAGCGGGCGGCGATGCTGGAGAGGAATTCGATGCCGACATCGAGACGGCCGGCGATTCGCTTGTCCTGGCGGTTCACCCATATCACCCGTGCCGGAATCATCTGCCGGCGGTTGGCCATTGATTCGCCGAGGCGATTGAGGCCGACATGGACGTTGAGCGTGTCGCCGGGCTCGATGGGGGCGTAGCTGGGCAGTTCGACGCGAAGGCCGGTGGCGCTGATGTCTTCGGTGCATCCGCCGAAGTATTTGGCGGCTGCCGAGTCAAAGATTTTGACCGGCCGCTTCTGGCGGATTCGCAGTCCGCGGCGGCGTTCGATGCCGTCGCCGGTCAATTCAATTTCTTCGCCCGCGTCCCGCATTGGCTCGCTGATCAGCAACATGACCCGATTCTCCGTCAATTCCTGCCGAGCTTCCCACCTTGATTCGTTATCGGAACAGTGGGGAGTGAACTTGGAGAAAATTTTCGGAGGGCTGGTCCGCAGGGGAGGGTCGGATGTGAGAACCCGGCGCAAAGCTCGATTTAATGGCGGGGAAAGGACGAATACGAGATTCGCCCCTACACGGCTTCCGTGTCACCAGACTGGGCGACCAGAGGCTCTGCGGCAGATTCCGTTGTGGAAGACCCTTCCGCGGAGGGCTGCTCAGGAGTTACGGATTGGGCCGATCCTTCGTTTTCGACCACCTCGACCTGCCCGGTCACGCCCGTTTCGCCCATGCGGAATTCGATGATGCGTTGCAAGTTCTCCCGGCTCTTGCCCTTGTAGTGGCCGGCAAGCTCGCCGTTCACCATCACCTGAAAGGTGAGCGGATCGTTCTGGGCATCGACCGCTGCCTTGACCGATTCGCCTTGTGCCGCAGCCAGAAGCTGTCCCCACTTGCCCTTGGCGCGGGGCTCGGCGGCGGCTTTCTGCTCGGCCGTCGCTTTCCGCTTTGTCGCGCCACCGGCCGCCTTGACCGAATGAATCGCCGTCTCGGGCGGCAAGTCTTCCGGGATATAAAGAATTCGGCCGCAGCTCGGGCAGAAGACCAGCTCATCGCGGGAGTGAAGCTTGTTGTAAACGTTGATCACCAGCGACATGTTGCAGGCGGTGCAGATGTATTCCTCACGGCGCCGGTCCGGCTTGGCCAGTGCCGACATCGCTTCGCCGCCGTATCGCTCGGCAAGCCGGTCAAACGCGTCCCGCGAGCGGGCCGGGATCGCGGCGGCGGCGGCCTCGCGCGCGGGCCGCAATGATTCGACTTCGGCTTCCAGCTTCGCCAGTGTGTCCTGGCCCTCTTGCCGCATCGTCTGGAGCTTTTGCTGCTCGGCCTGATGCTGCGCGTGCATCGCGCCCACTTCGTTCTGGCCCTTCTCGACGGCCTCCAAGACCTTCATCGCGTCGTCCTCGACCTTGTTGCGGTCGACCTTGGCGGTGCTGATTTCGACGAGAAACGCCTGGTATTCCTTGTTGTTCTTGGTGGTCTGCTGCTGGGTGCGAAGCTTCTCGATGTGGGCGTCGCGGGTTCGCAGATCGAGGTCGAGCTGGCCGGCCTGGGATTGCTGTTCCTTGAGCTTGGTCTGGGCGAGCTTGAGCTTCTCGCCCAGATCGGCGACGCGCCGGTCCTGAATTCGCACATTGCGTGCGGCGTTATCGAGCCGGGACTGTGCGTCGCGCAGGTCCTGATCGGCCCGGAAGAGTTTCACCAGTGCGACATTCGTCGGACCCATTTCACACGCCCTCGTGGTTGCCGCGGCGGCAAGACTGACGTTCCTCTCCGACGCCGCGGAAAACGTTTCATTATGCGGATCGGCCGCCGAATGAAAAGGGCAGCGTCTCAGTCCTGCTCGGTGGGCACCAGATAACTGTCGCGCTCCCATGCCGGCCCGGTGTCGCGGCCGATGACGCCGTTGCGCTCGGCGGGCGTCGTCTGCCCTTTTTGCAACGGCTTTTGCATCAGCGCCGTATAGATGTTGTCCCGCAGCAGCCCCCGGCCCACCCCGCAGTAAGGCGTGGTTTGAAACGCGACGTGGCCGTCGGCGTAAAGCACGTTTTGGCCCGCGCGGCCGTGGTTGTTTGAATTCCCCCGCGCCAGATCGGCCGGCGGATCCGAGTACGCCGGCGCGGTCACGTCGCTGCCGAATGCCGACTTCCCCGGGTTTTTGTCCGCCATCACCGCAAAATCCGCCGGGAGGTAATCATTCAAGGTGTAACCGGGCGCGCTGCTGAAGGGCGAGGCATAGGAATAGCCCAGATACCGCGGCCCGGAAAAATTCGACCGGCGTCGCCAGTCCGATGGGCTCGCGGGATCGAGCGACTGGGAGCCGGACGGGCAAACGAATAACGCCGGCTGCGCCAGCCCGGCGCGAACCAGCAGCCACAACGACGCGGTCACGTCGTTGGGTCGAACCTGCGAATCGGCGGCGAACGGGTCGGGCGAGGCAGCGCCCGTGTAGGCGCAGTAGCCGTCGGGATTGTGTGCCGGGTCATAGACGACGCGCGGCAGCACGTCATGATTCACGTGGGCGTAATTCTGCAGGCCGGAAAGAATCGTCCTCAGGTTCTCGGCGCAGCGGGCGCGGTTTTCGGTTTCGCGCAGCTTCGCCACGTAGGGCACGAAGATGCTGAGCAGAATCACCGCGATTCCGATCACCACGAGCAATTCAACCAGACTAAACCCGCGACACCGGGCACGAACTCGAGGCATGCCGCGCATCTTCGCGAGCGACGCGCCGGGATGCAAACTGCCATGGCCGGCAATGAATTTGCCGCGACGCTTTCGCATATGGGATGGATGGGAGCGCGAGGCAGCTCTCAGCGTTACATGCGAATACGATGAATCTGCCGCAGAAGGATCGACGCTTTCAACAAATGAACGTGCGCGGGATAAAGCATGGCGTCCCGTATCGAATCCATTTCAAGGAACTGACCATGACGTCAACGAGGAAGAAGATCGCGCTGGCCGGGCTGGCGCTCGTCGGGTGCATCGTGTTTAGAGCGACTCTGGGGCTTGCCGAAGACACTGCCACCAATAAGCCGGCGGCCACCGCCGACGATGCCAAGGCCAACACGCTCAGCGACGATGAAAAGGCCGCCGGCTGGAAGCTGCTGTTCGACGGCAAAACCCTCGACGGCTGGCATACCTTTAAGCGCAAAGACGTGCGCCCCGGCTGGCAGTTGAAGGATGGCACGCTCGCCTGCGTCGATCCGCACAACGCGGGCGATCTTTGCACCAACGACCAATACGACTGGTTCGAGCTTCAACTGGACTACAACATTTCCCACGCCGGAAACAGCGGCATCATGTATCACGTGACCGACAAGGGCCGGGCGGTCTGGGCCACCGGCCCGGAATTTCAGTTGGAGGACAACGAGAAAGCCGCCGACCCGATTCGGTGCGGCTGGCTGTATGCGCTCTACCAGCCGCCGATCGATCCCAAGACCGGAAAGACGCTGGACGCAACCAAGCCGGTCGGCGAATGGAATCATGTCCGCCTGCTGATGACCCCCGAAAAGTGCGAGCACGAAATCAACGGCGTGAAATACTTCGAATACGTCCTGCACAGCGATGACTTCAACGCGCGCGTAGCCAAGAGCAAATTTGCCCGGATGCCTGACTTCTGCAAGTCCGACATCGGTTACATCTCGCTCCAGGGCGACCACGGCAGCGTCGCCTTCCGAAACATCAAGATCCGGCCAATCCAAGCGACGAAGTGATCCGCGCCAGATCATCCGCGAGCGCGAGGCTCCCACCGAGCCGGGGCCGGTTAGCGTCACCTTGTGACCAGCGGCGTCGGTGTAGGTAGCGATTGTGTGGCCGGCAAAGGAATTGCTGGCGGTGACCACCGGCCGGTTTGCACTGGTCGTGGCGGGCGCGGACGGATTGCCCGCGCTGTCAACGGCGACCACTTGGTAGAAGGATGTGCTGCCTTGCGCCCATCCGCTACCCGAGTCATTTCTACGAGCCGGAATACTGCGACTGGAACGCCACGGTGAAATCTTCGGGGGTGATCTGTTTGGCGGAGAAATCGGCCGAGACAATCGCCGCGCTGGTCAAGTTCCTCAAGATGAACGGCCGGACCGACGGATTGCTTCCGCTGAGCATTTTGATGGAAAGCGCCTGCACGCCGAAAGGCGTGCCGCCGTTGTTGAACTGGATATTTCCCAAATTGAGGTTCTGAATCTGGCTGGCGGCGATGTCGGAGCCGACGTCGGAGAAAACGCCCTTTCGCGTCCTCAGCGTGATGTTGGCGATCGTGGCCGTGGCGGGGAAAGCCGTGCTGATCGGCGGGAAACTCATGGGCCCATTGGCGCCAGTACCCGCGTAGATTTGCGAGTCATCGAGCACCGAAGCGGAAATCGTGCCGATGTTGCCAGCGGTATCGATCAGGGAGTTTTCGATCGTGGCCGCGGAGAGATTTGCCAGGTCGCGGGCACCGGCGTCACTGAGAATGAGGGTGGAATCTTGCAAAGTCCCGCGAACGTGCAGGGAGCGGAGCGTTCCAGCAGTGACATTGAGTTCGGCGTTGCCAGTGATGTTGATGGAATTAATCGATGCGGCGCTGATCGCCTGGTTGGACGTCCAGTTGCCGGCAACGAGAATTCCGATGTTGCCGGTGACGGCGAGCGAAACGCCGTTGATCGTATTGGCATGGAAGTTGGAGAGGTTCCCACCAACGGTCATCGTAGCCGCCACTGCCGACCCGAGATTAACCCTCTTGATCGTCCCCGCCACAGTGAGGGGACCTATCAGAGAGGCAGTCGGGGCGAGGATGGAGTTGAGCGCTGTGCCGGAACTGATTGCGCCGATGCTGACGGTCTTGTTGCCGCCGGTGGCGGTGATCAGGATCGAACTGGCACCGGTGGTTCCATTCGTGGTGATATCTACGATCGTGGTATTCGTTCCGGTAACGATGGCGCCCTTGCCGCTGGGGCTGGAAGACAGGTTTCCACCGGCCAGATCAACCGTGAGCGTTCCGGGGCCGGTGATGCTGATCGTCACATGCGAATTCCCGGCGGTCACGAACTTAAGGAACGAGAGTGCGCCTCTGCCGACGGTGAGAGTGAGTGGCGACTGGGGCGGAGCAACGGTCGCGCTCACCGGTGCGCTCGGGGACGATGAACCGGTGGAATTCACCGCGATGACCGTATAGGTGTAAGTGTCTCCAGGCGTCACGCTGGTATCCGTGAAGCTCGTGGTCGTCAGCCCAGTGGCGATGGTGGCAAATGAATTCTGCCCCGGGCCTTCGCGCTGGACTTGATAGCTGTCTGCGCCGCTGGATGTGCTCCAGGCGAGCACGACCTGCGTGCCCGAAGAGCCATCCGCCTGCGAAATTGTGGGAGCTGACGGCACAGTTTGCGTGGCCCCCACAAATACCCCTACGGGTGAACTGAAAGGCGACGAGCCGCCTGCATTGGTCGCCTGTACCTCATATTGATAGGTTGATCCCAATGTGACGTTCGAGTCTACATAGGATGTGCTGGTGAGGCCGGAAGCAATGGTGACAAAGCTGCTCTGGCCCGGATCCTCGCGTTGCAGGTTGTACGCCGTCACGCCGGCTGGCGCGCTCCATGAAAGGGACACCTGCGTTCCCGACGACCCATCGCTTTGCTCGATCGCGGGAGCCGCTGGCGGGGTGACGTTACTGCCGAGATTAATCGATGCATCCGCCGGCAGTGAAGCGGCGCCGCTGGAGTTAATCGAAATCACCTCGTATTGAACGTCGGCCCCACTGGATTCGGTGGTATCAACAAAGCTGCTGCTTGTGATTGGGCTGCTATTGACCTGCGCGAACGCGCCGCCGTTTACAGATGCCATCACGTTGTAACTGACTGCACCGGACATCGGTGTCCACTGAAGGTTAACCCCTGAAGCCCCCTTGGTTGCCTGGAGATCGATCGGGGTGGCCGGCGTGGCCTCAAACGTGGCATTGGTCAGGAGCATGAAAAGGTCCTGGTAGTCGCTGTTGGGGCCGACATAGTTCCGGTAGTCCAGGCCAACGATCCAGGTGTTCGGGACGATGTCTCCATTGGCTTGCGTTACCGGGAAGAAACGCAAGGCGTGTTCACTGCTGTCGTATTGCAGGTCCTGGGAATTCTGCGAGTCCTGGCTGAATTGCCCGTCGAGGTTAATCCCGAAGGCGCCGGTAGGATTGAAGGTGTTTTGAACCGTGCTATAGGAATCGGGGAGCAGGTTCGGATAGACGGATTGGCCGTTATTTGGCGCGTCCTTAAAGAGCAAGTTACTGTATTGGCCCGCCGGGTACCATCCCGATTGAGCCTGGGCCAAAAACGGCGTCGTTGGGCCCAATCCGGCGGCCGCGGTATACGTGAACGTGGTTGAATTGGGGGCACTCGTGATTGTGAACGTGCCGTCGTACCCCAATGGGCCCACGCTTTCGATGTTGACCTGCTGGCCTGTCTGAAATGTCTCGGCAGTGTCTGTGTCGACGGTCACCGTGCTTCCTGATTCACTGATCGAATAGATATCGACCTCAGTCACGTTTCCGTTCGCTGTCGCGTAGGCTTTGGGCGTCGCGTATTGCGAATGGAAAGTGGCCAATTCGGTCAGCGACACAGACTGGGTGGGATCGGCAGCGACAAGCAGACCCTGGTCTGTCGACGGATCGACCTCCGAGCCATAGGTCACCGGCGTGTTCCCGATATTGGGAAATTCCGTGCCGTTGGTCGAGGTTGACCCGGCGTCGTTCATGTCGTATCCCCACAGCAGGTCCGTGAGGGTATGGAAGCCCGGCTCGTTTTCATGCTCCGACTCCTCCTGCCAGTAGCCGGCAAGATTGACGGTTTGGATCGGGTTGACCGGATCGTTGGAGTTGACGGTCAGCGTCCCCGACCAAACGCCACCCGCCTGGTCATTTGGCACGCCGGAGAAGCTTTGAACATCGTTGGTCTCGTTGCCCGTGTGAGGCGGATCGCTGTTGGCGATGAATCCAATGGTGACGTTCAGCGACGAACCGGCGGCAATCGAGGTGCCGGCGGCGGGGGGATTGATCAGTTCCCAATTGGTGCTGTCGGAAAGCGTCAGGCTATTGAGAACCAGCGGCTGGTCCCCGGTGTTGTTGATTGTGATCGCCTGGGTGTTGTGGACAACGTCGGGAGTGATCGGGTTGGGAATGCTCAGATCATTGAATACCAGTGTCGTGGAACCGGGCGACGTTTGATTCAGGTTAATTCCCATCGTTGGCGGATTGTTGGCCGCTGTATTGGCGGGCACGGAACCCATCGTCGCATTCGGTGCCGGCTGCACGTTGCTGATGATTCCGACAAAGTTGATGAAGCTGTTGTATGTGCTTGAATCGTAATCTTCGATGGCGAAAACATAGCTGTTCGGGACGACCGTTCCGCTTGCGGTTTCCATCGGAAAGAATCGAATCTTGCGCAAGCCGTCGGTGCTGCCGGTATTGAGGGCATCTTCGCTGTAGTGAATATCAAGTTGCCCACTGGGAACGGTGGTACCCGGGAATACGCCGTACAAACCGAACGGAGCGCTGCCCGGATTGAAGCTGGTGGCGCCCAGCGCCGTGGGATCGACCGTCTGGGCATCGCCCTGGCCGATGTAAAATGACTCGTTCAATGCGCTCGGATTCCCCGGCGTGTAGTAGCCAATTCGGCTCACCGCGGACGTTGCAGACGAGAAACTGGCAAGGGGCGTAATCGTCACAGGCTGCCCGGCAGTTGCAACGACCAGGCGTTGCATCGGGACCTCCTGGCTGGAAGGGTCCGGGTTGATCGGGTAGGCCTGCGTGTTCACGTTCGCGTCGTTCGGTCCCGCGCCCACAATCGTTGGGATGTTCTGCGCCAGCAGGACCTGCACCAGCGACGGCTCCAGCGTGCCAAACTGGCCTGCCGTTCCAATGCCGTGCAGGTTCACGTCAAAAGTCGGGTTAGCCGGGTCATTGCTTTGGATTTCCAGCAGAGCCGACTGCAAGCCAACGGCAGTGGCGGTGTATTGCAAATCAATGGTGAACGAGTCACCCGGCGCCAGACTCGCTGGAAGACTGCCGGAATTGGTAATGGCAAAGTCGGAAGCAGCGGCGGTCGTCGATGGATCGTTAATGATGCTGAACGCTCCGGGTGCGAACGTCAGTGGTGCGGTACCGGAGTCGGTGATCGTGGCGGTTTCGATGCGGCTCGGCGCCGCTCCGCTGTTTCCTTGCGCGATGGTGTTGAAGGCGACGGCGTTATTGACTGCCGATGTTGTGACGGACAACTGCGGCGTTCCGTTGAGCAATTGTCGGCGTTCCAGCAGCTCGACCAAAGCATCGCATCCTTGATCCAAAGGCCCGCGGTTTTTTCTAAAAGGCATTCGCATGAACTTCTTCTTTCCTGTTTGCTCATTTACTCATGAAGAAACGTCAGCAGAACGAACCGCTCGCCAGCGGTAACATTGGTTACCTCGTGGAGAAGGCCGCAGTGGAAGACCACGGCGCCCCTGCGCGGCGGGCGGTAGGCGCGCATGCCGTACTTCGGGAAGCGAAGGCTGCCGCCTTCGTAGTCATCGCTCAACGCGAGGGAGACCGCAAATTGACGGTGAGCGGTTGAAGGAGATTGGTTATCGCGATGCACCCGACAATACCCACCGCGGTCGTAGCAGGCGATTTTGATTTCCTCCACACGCCGACATTCAATGTCAAATTGCTTCTTGATCTCACCCACCACATGCCGCCGGAGACAATCGCAGATCTACCGGTGAATCGGCGCTGTGTTCGCGACGATATGGTCGCGGCGAATTTTGCGGTTGTGATTGTACGATACGCGCGCATTGCCGTCATTTTCCACAATGAGGTGGGACTGGGCGCTTCCCACATTCTTCCAAATGTCCATCAGCTCCTGGCAGAAGGCCGCCGACAGGGCGTTCGGAATCGATAGCACTGGAATCGCGTGCTGGCTGTTCACGCCCCCCGTTCGAGCGACCTGTGCCATTTGCATCCTCAAATGTGAGAACTAAACGGGAAAACAAAAAACACTCGGTCCTACTTTTGGCCAACACGCCTCGAATGTGCCCGTCCCGATCTCACCACCGATGACGACCGTCACATTGCTCCGCGCCACTTTGCGCGCCAGATCCTGCGCCCTCTGGTCCGCTGGATTCACGCTGATTGAACCCACCGATCCGCGGGGATCAAAGCCTTGCGCTGCGATGGCGGCATTTTGCTCTACTCGATCCATCTCGGAAATCTCTCGCGCGTTTGGCGATGCGAACGGCTCGTCAATGCAATTGACTGCAAATTGAAATCCGCCGGCGAGCGGGAACCCGAATTCCACTACGTCGCGGCCCTGCGACCGCGGCACGATGTTCGCATTAGCGATGCTCCGGGTGTGAGATCTTCATCGCGTGGTCCGCATCGTCGGCGGCGAAGAACCGGACGCCGCATTGTGAGCGTCCGCGCCGCGCGGCTAAGTTGTGCGGCTCTCCTGCTGACGCGTCGCCGTAGCCGCCGACCGTCAAGCTCCCGCGGATCGCGCAGAATGGCCTGTCGCCCAAGTCCCGTCCCGGGTATGCGGTAGGAGCCGAGCCTCGCCTTTCCGGAGGATTCTGCCATGTTTTCCGACCGAGCCGGGCGTATGGACAGTCGCCCGAATTTATCGATAGTGTCCGCATCAAACCGGGAGGTATTGCGTGCGGGTGCTCGTGACTGGCGGAGCCGGATTTATTGGATCGAATCTGGCGCGCCAGCTTCAAAGGGACGGCCATGAAGTGGTCGTCCTCGACGACTTCTCCTCGGCTCATTGGACCAACCTGAAGGACTTTCGCGGCGACGTCATCACTTGCGATCTTGCCGATGACCTGCGCGGCCCGCTCCAATCACGGCCCCCATTTGAAGTGATCTTCCACCAGGCTTCGATTACCGACACCACGGTGCTCGACCAGCGCAAGATGATGCGGAACAACATGGAAGGGTTTCGCAACCTGCTGGATCTGGCCGCGGGGTGGGGCAGCCGCGTGATCTGGGCCAGCAGTTGCTCGATTTACGGCCAGGGCCCGGTCCCGATGAAGGAATCGCAGGCCCCCGACCCGCTTAATGTTTATGCCTTCTCCAAGATGATGATGGAGCGGCTTGCCGAGCAGTATCAGCCGCGGCTCAAGCATCCGATCGTGGGCCTGCGCTACTCCAACGTCTACGGCCGCGGCGAAGCCCACAAGGGAAAATTCGCCAGCATGATTCACCAACTGGCCAGGCAGATGCGGGCCGGCAACCGCCCGCGAATCTTCTATCAGGGCCAGCAACGCCGCGATTTTGTTTACATCGACGACCTGATGCAGATCAATGTCCGGGCAATGACGGCCAAAACCGGCGGCGTCTTTAACGCCGGCGTCGGCGACGCCTTCTCCTTCAATCAAGTCGTCGAGCAACTCAATCGCGTCCTCAAGACCGACCTGCAGTCCGATTACTTCGAGAACCCCTACAGCTTCACGCAGGATTGGACCCAAACCGACCTGACCGAATCCCGCCGCGTGCTCGGCTATCAGCCTCAGTTTGACCTAGCCAAGGGCATCGACGCATACCACGCCTCCGGCTTTCTTGGACTGTGACACGCCCGCCGCGTGGAGGAGATGATGAAGAAAGCCGCCTGCCCCACCAGCACGTCCGCCGCCGATTTCCTTCCGGCCCGGCCCGAGCTTCCGGTGCTCGCCAAGGCGTCGCAGAAGTGCCAGGGATGCGGCATTTATTGCAATGCGACTTAAACCGTCTTCGGCCAAGGCCCCGCCGACGCGGCGGACAATCATAATGCATCCTTGTCCTTTCGGGAGGGCGGGGGGCGCCCCCTTCGCGTTCTCCCACCGCTTTGCGTCCGCCCCCCACGCCGCGGGCAGAGCGGCGCCGGTAGACTCGATAATGAAAAATGCATTCCCGCCGCGCCGCCCCGGATCTGTCGGCGCTGCCGCGCCCCAGATTTACGGCGCACCCGATCCGGGGCGGCGCGGCGCCGAGCGTCATGCACAAGTGAAGTCCTTCGAGCCCCTCTGCCCACGGCGTGAGAGACTTACGATAAGTAGGGCTGCGACAGGGTTGGCCTCGCCCTCCCAAACGAACGTGCTGGTCTGCGCATTGCGAGCCGGCTGCCCGCGCGCCACACTTTAGTCCGCCTAAACCATTTGCCCCCCTCGCGCACTCACTGAAGTAGGGACGAAAGCCGTCGTGGATGATCAGACGCTGCAGGCAGCCCGACGTGGAGACCGAGACGCCCTGGGCGTGCTGCTGCGCGGGTTGCAGGATTCGTGGTATCGCATGAGCCTGAGCCTCTTGGGCACTCCCGATCTGGCCGAGGACGCGGCGCAGGAAACCGCCATCCGCTTCATGCGGCAGCTCCCGGGCTTTCGCGGCGAGAGCCAGCTCCGCACCTGGTCGCTGGGGATTTGCCTGAATGTGGCGCGCGAGATCCGCCGATGGTCCGCCTGCAAGGCGGCGAGCGGCGCCGATTACGCCGCGGCCGATTCGGCCGACCCGGCTCTGTCGCCCGAGGCCAGCGCCATGCGCATCGAAGGAATCCGCTCGCTTCACGAGATGCTGGCGCTCCTCCCCGAGCGGCAGCGCGAGGCGCTCGTCCTGCGCTTTTTTGAGGAAATGTCCGTCGAGCAGACCGCCGAGGCGATGGGCTGCGCGCCCGGGACGGTGAAGGCCACGGTTCATCAGGCCCTGCGGGCACTGCGACGAAAGCTCGAACCCTTGGTATAGAGGCAGAAGATCATGGCCACTTTGAGTGAAGAAATCGGAGCCGCCAGGCGCGAGTATGAATCCATCCGCCATCCCGGCGACCTGTCGCGCCAGCTCCTGCCTTCAAGACTGCGACTCAAGAGCCTTCTGATCTTCGGCTCGCTGGCCGCCAGCGGAATCGCAGCCGAGGCGGTGATTGGCGCGCTGCTGTTTCGCCCCTTGTCGATGCCCGCGCCATCGAATCTGCGGGCGCGCCTGCCGCTGGTCCAGAACCTCCCGCTGGCTCACGAACTGAAGCTCGCCCTTCCTCCCTTGCCGGGCATGCCGGCCGACCTGAGCCTGCAATCCGTTACGCCCAGTATGGAACCCGCCACCGGCTGGCACGTGCCGCTACTGGATGATCTGCATTGGCCCACGTTCTCTCAATCTTCGGAGCACGCATGAAGACGCATCGGACCGCACTCGTCGCCGCGTTGACGTTTCTATCCCTCTGCGCCGCGGTCCCCGCCCAACTGAAACAAACGGATGACGTTCAGACGGTGCAGGACATGGCTCGATACGCCGACCAGATGGAAAAATATCTGTTCGTGGTCGATCACCTGGCGCGGATGTCCGACAACCCCACCGCCTCGGCGATCGCCGCCGCGTTGCAGGTGAGTGAGATCCTCAAGGACAAGCCGCAGGACGCGATCGACTATTTCAATCGCACCCTGCCCGATGTGAAGAGCGATTCCGTCCGCCGGGTGATCCGCCTGCAACTGGCCGAACTCTATCGCAAGAGCGGCCAACCCGACAAAGCCCTCGAACAAATCCGCGAACTGATGATCCTCGCCCCCGCCGGCCCGGCGCACTCAACGCACGCCGCCACGACAACCCATCCCCCCGCCGCGGCTCATCCCGGGCACCCGACCGAGCCGGATTCGGAGGAGAAGTAAAGGTTTGTGCGAAGCCGAGAGCGAATGTGTGCTGTGATAAGATCACGCATGAGGGTCTCTCGTATTGGACGCGGATCGGGGTGAATAGATTGCGAATCTTCCCGCTGACTGCGCTCGTCTTCCTGTTTTCTGGTGGCTGCTGCATTCCTTGGCCGCACGATGTGACGGCGCACGCGGCGAAGTATCGCGACGGATACCTCAGTATGCGCGATTACAAACTGCGACAGGACCTCTACCTGGGAGATCTAAACGAGGACGTTTGGCATACAGGGATCAAGTCGATTGCGGTCGACGCCCGAGACGCGTCCATCATTTCCAGCGCATCGTTACGACTCGCCGCGGGAAGATGGTTCGATGCCCAATATATCTCATCGCGCCACTGGACAGAGGGCGATACACATGGCACCACAATCTTCGGTCCGGACCCCAAACTCGCTGAGGCATCACCACCTCCGCCTTGACGTTTCGGGAGTCAGGCCAACGCAGAGGTCCTCACCGTGGTCATCCCGCGATAACCGCAGTGTCCAAGTCGGCGGCTAATTTCGCAGGTGGCCCACCCGCCGACTCGCCGCTGCGGATCTGACCCACTGAATCGCCGGGCAAACGAACGACCCAGGACGCCCGCGGCGGCGTGCCGCGGGGTTGGCCACGGGGCTGGCGTCAACGTACCTTTTTTGGTACAATAGAACCACAGGATGAGAAAGGAACTCGACGTTCTGTTTTTCCGCTCGGCCACCGGCGCCGAGCCAGTCCGCGAGTGGATCTTGTCGCTTCCGAAGATCGATCGAAAACGGATCGGCGACGACGTATTAAAAGTGCAGTACTGCTGGCCGATCGGCAAGCCACTCGTCGGGAGCCTGGGCGGCGGCCTTTGGGAAGTCCGCTCGCGACTGGGAGACCGCATTGCCCGCGTCATTTTCGTGGTACAAGGCGGAACAATGGTCCTGCTACACGGATTTATCAAGACCACACAGAAAACACCCAAGCACGAGCTTGATCTGGCCGTCAAACGCAAGAAGCAACTGACGTAGGTTCGTATGAATAAAAAGCATTTGGGATCGAAGTTTGACGATTTTCTCGAGCAGGAGGGCATTCTCGAAGAGTGCCGAGCGTCGGCGATCAAGTTCAAGATCGCCCATGAGCTGGAAAAGGCGATGACCCAACGCAAAATGACCAAAGCCGAAATGGCCAGACGGCTCCAAACGAGCCGCACCGGCATCGAGCGCCTCCTCGACCCTGCCAATACCTCCATCACCCTCAACACTATGGCGAAGGTCGCGCATCTCCTTGGCAAGCGAATCGATTTCGCGCTGCGATGACCGTTACCAACCAGTCGGCCGCCCTGCCGCGGCCGGACAGCAGCCGGCAAACATGCTCACAGGGCAAATGTACTTACACGGGGCAAATGTACTTATCGGCCAAGTGTCAGCAACCCAAGGTCACTTGAGTGACAGCGACTCAAGGTCGGTATGGTACTGAGAAAACTTTTCAATTGAGGAGGCAAATGGCAAAAAATCGCGGCGGCTTCGCGTCGATCGCGGATCGTGTCCTTTGTCCGCAAGGGTAATTCGTTGAGGCATGCCGCGAGGCAGTTTGGCGTCAGCCTCTGCACCGTCCAGCGTTGGGTCAGACGCGCTGGCGATCAGCGACTCAACCGCGTCGACCTCTCAGACAAACCGTCCGGCTGCGTGGCCCCGCCGAACCGCGTGCCCTCTAATCTGGAGGAGCGGGTGCTCGCTCTTCGCAAACAACTCAAGATGCACAGCGATTTGGGAGAATTTGGCGCTGCCGCCATCCGTCAGGAACTGCTGCACCTGCGGGTCAAGTATATTCCGTCGGTGCGAACGATCGGCCGCATCCTCGAGCGGCGCGGAGCGTTGGATGGGCGTCAACGCGTGCGACGCAATCCGCCGCCGCCCGGCTGGTACCTCGCGGATCTTGCCGGTTCCAAGGTGGAACTGGACAGCTTTGACATCGTGGAAGGGCTGGTGATCCGTGGGAGCAAGGGAAAGAGACCTGTCGGAGTAGAGGTATTTAATGGAATCAGCTTGCATGGTGGGTTGATGTGCTCATGCCCGCCCCGATACCTTCGGTCGTGTCATCCGGATGTGTCTGTCGTTGGGAGTGACACCGGTCTTCGCGCCGCCGCGTGAGACGGGTTTCCAGGCGGCGGTGGAGAACTATAACGGTCGCTGGCAGGCCAAGGTGTGGGCACGCTTCGAACATGACTCGCTCGATAGCGTCTCAACCCGATCACGGCGGTTTGTCCTCGCCGCGCGTCTGCGATCAGCGGCGCGGATCGAAGCCGCTCCGCAGCGTCAGACTCTATCCAGGGATTGGAAGTTGGATCTGCAGACGCTTCGCGGAAGAGTGATCTTTCTGCGGCGGACCGACTCACGGGGACACATCAATGTTTTGGGTCACGGCTTGGACGTCAGTGCGAGCTGGACGAATCGCCTGGTGCGAAGCGAGGTCGATCTCGATGCCAAGCAGATTCGGTTCTATGCGCTTCGCCGACGCGAACCAACCTGGCAGCCCCTACTCAAAAC
>Ga0182024_10003559_pt1 | contig 36919 bp, 33 predicted proteins | sample P32metaG_FD_120480 | JGI IMG/M metagenome (GOLD analysis project Ga0182024, IMG submission 120480) | Permafrost microbial communities from Stordalen Mire, Sweden - P3-2 metaG (Illumina Assembly) | ecosystem: Environmental > Terrestrial > Soil > Wetlands > Permafrost | place: Sweden: Stordalen...
TCATCGTTTTCCCCGAGCCGGGAGGCCCGAGAAAGAGAAGTTTGCGCCGCGGGCTCAGGCTGTGTTCGCGCAGCCGCTTCTGCTGCCGCTGTTCGAGAAGCACGCGCTTCAGCCGCTCGGCCAGGGCCTCGGGCAGAGCCATGTCGCTGAAGCGGATCGAGGGCGTCTGGACAGAGAGCAGATTTGCCAGTTCGCCGCGCGGCTCGAGAACCACGAGCTGTCCGGGCCGGCTTTGAATCGCTGACGAGCGCCGCTTCGACTCATCGATCAGATCGCGCAGCTGCTGTGCGATGGCAATGTGGCCCAGCCGCGCCTCGTGAGCGGCCGCCTGCATGGCGACGGACAAAACCTCTTTGTCGTCGCCTTCGAGGTGGCTCTTCAGCAGGGCGATCATGTGGCGAGCCGCGCTCATAAGTTCTCCAGTTCGATTCCCAGATGGTCGCACGGCGCATCGGCGAGGTCCTGCCGCACGTTGAGGTACCGCTCGGTGGTCAGGATCGACTCGTGCCCGAGCGAGAGCTGAATCTGTTCGAGCGGGGCATGGCCGCGATGCGCCAGTTTAGCAAATGTGCGCCGTAAATCATCGGGAGCGAATCTGATTCCCAGCCGATCGGCATAGCCGCGCACGATCAGGTAGACGGCCTGCGCGGTCAGGCCGTTGCCAACGTCGCCTTTTTGGGTGATGGCACGGAATAGTTGCCCGTTGCGGATGCCGGCGGCGGTGGTCCACCGATCGAGAGCACTCTTCGCCCAAGGAGGCATGGGAACGCTTCGGACGCGATTGCCTTTCCCTTTGATGTCGGCAATTACCCATCTTCTCTCTCGTTGTTCGACTCGATCGCACGTGAGCTTCGCGAGTTCATCACGCCGCAGACCGCAGCCCACCAGCAACGCGAGCAACGCGCGATCGCGCTGTCCACGGATACTCTCCCGCGAAGGAGACTCGATCAACGCGATTGCCTGCTCGCGCGTGAGCCAGGTTCCCAACCGGACGCCTTTCTGGCGACGGCCCTTTACGTCGATGATCGCGCCTGCGGACTCGTGCGAGAGCAGGCCGTTTGCGGCGGCCTCGCGCGCGAGCTTACGGAGGACAGTCAGATGCACGTTTACCGCTGACGCCGACATGCCGCGCGACTCCAGACGTACGCGATACTGCTGAACGGCTTCGCGGGTAAAGGTTCTGCGCTCGGATCGCTGCGACCAGCGCCGGAAATCGTCGATGGCACTCGTGTAGGCGCGCCGGGAGTGCGCGGACGAAACGCTGTCGACGACGAGCGCGCGCACGCGGACCCAGCCCCAGACCGGGGGGTTATCTGAAGCGATGGTAATGGGACCGGGAAGCGAACTCATGCTGATGTCTCGGGTGCGCTGAACCGCTATTGATAATACACTTTATCATAAGTGGTCGCCAGGGCGGGTCGTCCTGGAAGTTCGGTCCGCAACGTACTACTGCCCACGGCTGGCACACAAGGGCAAGTCGCGAGGCTGGTTTTCCGGAGGTTGCCGGAGGCAGCGGCTGATCGCTCGTCAGTCAACCATAGCCGAACAGGTGCGCCGATCCGTTCTCACTCGAGCCTCGAAGAAAGACGGCAGCGGCCACTCTCACAACTTCGAAGCGATTTATTAGCTGCGGATGGCGAGTGGCGAGTGCTGGAGTGTGCACCAAACTGAGCGATTCGACGTGACGATACGCCGGATGTTCACGTCGCTTTCCTTACGCGGGGCCGAGGCTTCCTTGCCTTTTCGGCAGCCTTGGCCGTGACTTTGGAGTGATCGATATAAAGCTCATCGACTGATTCGACTAATCGAGCGGCATAGTTATCGGCCGTCAGACGTACCCAAGCCGGCGAGACGCGAAAGATCCAGAACGCCAGCAGGAGAATATCCGCACAGAGTGCCAGCCACAACGCATCTCGGACATCATGCTGGCGGTAAATCGCCGAGGCGATGAAAACTGCGCAAACGATGCAGGCGAGGATGCTAGAAGTTAAACCATATGGCCGCAGACCGAGTAGGTTCCGGCGATACCCATAGCTGACGAGCTCGTCAAAAACGAGATGGAACCGTTTCTGATCGCGCGTGCTAGTGCGCAGATGTGCTGACCAGGCCGCATAGCAGGTGTCCGCCGCCTTAGAATTATTCCTTTCAGCGTCCTGCGTCGGCGCTGGTGTGTTTGGTACAAGCTCGACAAGGCGAGTATGGTACCGGCCTTTCGTAATCGGATCGATACGCGAATCACAGTGGCGCAGGATCGAGACTGAGGGCGCGCCTCCCCAGATTTCCCAGAGCTTGCTCTCCAGAGCCTTTCCAGGATCACGTGCGAGCTGACTCAGCCAGTACATGCCGCCAGCGGCGCCGAGACCGACCCACAATGTCTTGAGCCCCAAGAGCTCGAGGTTCACTACCGCCATGATGGCGAAAACTGCCGGCGTGATGACAAGCAGTGAAGGGTACAGCCGCGCGTTGCGCGCGTAGCGGTCGGGAATGACGTTGTCGCTCCAGCTCTTACGCCGTTTCGCCATGATCATCGTTTGTTGAAGTTTGCGGTAAACAGGTTGGACGGGGTTGTGGAAGAAGACGAACGACTTCTTTATCGCTGTGGACTGCAACGTACAGCCCGGACGGTAGTCTTTGCGTTCCCGCGATCACGAGGAGAAACCCATTCAGATGATGTATGGATTTCCTGAAGGCCTCGCATATGCTGCGGACGTCTTGCGAAGAAGGAAACGGCAGGGGTTCGGGATGAGTATGCCAGTCGCCCAGAAAGAGGAGCCCATCCCGGTGAGAATTATCAATCTCTCTTTGTTCCGCTTTTCGGTCCGGTCGGTAAGAATATCGGGTGCGAACGTCGGTGGGTCGCGGTCCCGTAGCGAGTTCGATTGTTACCTTGTTCCCCGCCAGACGGCCGAACAGCTGTCCTCCGGCTTCGGCGTCCCTCGGCCGGAGCTGTTGATGTCGTTCGAAAATGTCCAGCACTTTGGGTTGCATCAGGAGCTGTTGTCCGGACTGGCCGACATCGTAAGAGAGGCTCGCTGGAGATGTCCACAAGCGCTGCAACCGGGATCTTCTTGCCAAATGATGGTCTCCTGAAATCCACCTTCGTTGCGGCCCGAATTTCGGGCGAGCCAGACATCGTCCCAGGCACCGCCATTCTCCTCAAGAAGAGAGCGTTGCCCGGCCCAGATCCGATGTGTAGCACTTTCAAGTTTGTTGAGCAATGCGTCCAGCGCAAGTGAAGCTGCCGCCGAGACGGTTCCCATCAGTTCAACCGGCCCGTACGGCTGGAAGTACGCCCCACATGCGGGTTCGGAGAGATTACCGGGCATCTCCGCGGCCCACTTCGTCACCGGCTGCTGCATGTCGCCGCCGAGAGTAAAGCCGCACTGGAGACAGGGCCGAGCTCCCGGCAAATAGACTCCGTGGCCCGCGCAGGCATGAGGTTCGGTCCAGGCGAAAAGAAGCGGGCAGGCGATCTTGCCGTCGATGTGATCGAGATTAAGCACTCGTTCGGAATTCCAATCCGCCGTCGCCGCGACAATGAGGTCTGCTCTGCGATCCGCGTTGCTTTCGAGAAATTCCGCAAGCGTGCCGACGAAACCATCGATTCGGAGGTGGGGGAGGTTTTCCTGCAGGAATTCGGCAAGGGCGCTGGCTTTCGGTCGACCGATGAACTTTGAACCAAGCGGGTAACGGCCGATATTTGGCCAGGACAGAGTCTGCGGGTCCACCAGAGTTAAGCGCCCCACTCCCGCCATCGCCAACTGTTGTGCCAGCGGCCCACCGACCGAACCGCAGCCCGCAACGATGACGCGCCTGTTGGCAAGCGTTTTCTGCCGGGGATCGTGACCCCGGCCGTGGACCCACGAAGCGTCCACACGATCAACCTCCATCGGCTCGACGCGTGCATCGGTCGAGAAAAGATATCGCGTCTGCAGATCGGGCGGAACCCTGCCCCGCCGAAATCCAGGCCTAGTTTTCGGCGTCGATGCGCCTCGTGGCCCGATTCGCCGCGGTCGGTGCGAGCGTACTGCGGCGAAGCACGGCCCGTTATCTGTGTCGGCACCGAGAAGGACCGGAAAAGGGGCGTGGTCCGCAAGCGCGAGTGTCTGCAATAAACTCACATCTTCCGACGTTCGCCTCGCCAGGCTGTACAAGTCTGCGCCGGAACGCGGGTACTCTGCCGGTACGAGCGGCGCCGGCAGCCACAGAAGGCAAGCGAGGTCGCTGCGTTCGTAATCGGGCTTGCTGCCATGACGATGCTTGAGCCAGTTCGAGATATCCTCTTCACTTTCGCCGGCGACGCACCAGTGCTGCCCGTGCCAGAGTCGAACCAGGCGGCTCGGCCCCCTCGCTTTCAGAAGGCTGTAAATCCGTTTGTCGGATAGATTTGGCTGCCGGTTCCAGTAAGAATGGAACTCCCGCTGAAAATCGGCCTGATTCGTTCGGGCTTCTGATTCCTGAACCAGACCAAAGGCATCAGCGATCTCGGAGCGCAGAAAGTCCTGCACCAACTCCGGGCGTTTGATCTTCACATCGTCCAGCAGGCACAGCTTTCCACTCTTTTCCACGTGAGGCCAGGCGAAGAGTCCCGGTCCATCGATGAGAAAAAAGCTCGGTCGGGAAAACGGGAAAGACGTGTCGATATAGAGATGAACTGTACGCTCCTCGGTGGACGGCTGAATCAGAATCGACCAGCCGGCTCGAAAGCGTCCTTTCGCCTCAGCGGCGAAGTCTGTCTCTGACAGACGAAGAGCACCGAAACTGTTTGCGAGAAACAGATCGGCATTCAGGAGCGCCTGCTCCCGTATTATGGCGACAGTGCCGGGAGTCTCAGGCGTAGCGGGTATTTCCACCCCTCTGGACTGCCTCGTTCCGGGCAGCCCTGGAGTTGAGAGCATCGATAATCCCGCTGGTGACGATGCTGCGCTTTTGCACCGAACGCGAAAGAGAACCGTCGCCGATGACAAACTCAAGCGGAGCTGGCTCGGTTTCGGTGGGCAGTTCGCCGACACACAGGAACTCGCCCTTCTTCTTGTTCACAATCGATTCGTATTCCCGCTTGGCCGCATGGCTCGGCGGATCGCAGTCATCGTCTTTGATGGCGCAGCTGCTCGCGATGATCCTGCCCCCCGACCTGATCTGCGACAGGGCGGATTTGGCGGGCTCGCAAACCTTCGCCTTATCGCCCTTTTCCGACCGGCTGTCATAGCTCAGGGAGTGCCAGGAGCAGTGGTGAGGCGAAAGGAGAACGTCATAGGCAAGCACGCCGGGCTTGTTCTTGTGTTTCTCCCAAAGCTTCTCCCAGATGAGAACCTCGGCATCACCTGCGGTCAGATAGTTCTTGACTGTCTCGCGGGCAGCTGTGTCAGCGAGTTCCATGTTCAGGATCACGCTGGAGTGGTTTTTCCCCATGGCTTCTGCTTCATCCTCGTCGGCGGCGGGAAGAGGAGCCAGCAGACGGGCGCTGAACAGCGAGTTCTCGGCCCCGTTGAGCCTGTCGAAGGTTTGATCCACCTTGACCAGGATTGAAGTCAGGTCATCAGTTTTGCCGTCTTCATCTTCGCCCAGAACAAGGATCCGGTCGCCGTCTGCGATCCCCGTGAATTTCTGTTCACGAGCAAACTTTACTCGCCGCTTCGCTTCCTTATTGAACGCAGCAGCGTCGTCGCAGAGCGTGTGCTCCGTGCTCGCGCGCCGGAACACAATTGGAGAAGACCACATTTCCCGGATCACGATCCGCTTCTCGTTCAGGGATTTCCCGTCGTCGCCATAGTCCGCTGGAGCACCGAGGTAGAAATGCTTCTTCAGACCAGTGAGGTGGTCCCTGTCCGGGTGCGTTGAAAGAAAAACGTCCACATAGGGACGTCCCTTCTTGTCGGTCTTCAGACGCTTCCGGAGGTCGGCGGCAACGTCTCGCGTCGGATCGTCGGGATCGTCGGCTGCAGCCCGGATATTGCAGTCGACCAGAATGTTGGTCCCTGCCGAGTCGCCGAGGGAGATGAGTGTCATATCGCCGTTCCCTACTGGGTAAAAGGTGATCTTCGTTGCCATGATGCGTGTCCTCCATTGAGCCGCGGAACCCCGCTGCTCTTCGCTAACGTTTGTTACACCTATAGGGTTAACGGAAATATGTTGGCAAGTCAAGCTATTTGTTTTACCCTATGGGTAATGCAAATTGAGGACCGATGGAGATACGGTTTGCCTCTTCAGAACTGGCGAAAATCTGCAACTGCTCTGCTTCGATCGATCGGCGATGGGGCAAACAGATCGGGGCTGCAATCCGAGAGCGCCTCTGCCTGCTCGCTGGCACGCCGACTCTTGAACTGCTCAGCGAGTTCGCCGGTTTGATCAAGGAACCCGTCAAGCTCGACCCACACGGGCGTTTCGCTGTCGCGGTCATTTCCGGTTGCAAACTTTTCGTCCGGCCGGACCACGAGCCGATCCCTTTTCTCCGGAACCGGGAGCTCGACTGTACAAGGGTCAAAAAACTTGTGATCGTGGAGGTGCACAGCAATGAGCGTTGAGTTGTCCACATCCTTTTCTCCCGACTATGCGGTTGTGCCCGGCCAGCATCTTGCGGCGGTGCTAGCCGTGAAGGGAATGTCCCAGGCGGAATTGGCTGTACGCATCGGACGACCTCAGAAGACGGTCAACGAGATCATCAAAGGTAAGGCGGCGATCACGCCTGATACGGCTCTTCAACTTGAGCGAGCGTTGGGCATATCCGCGAAGACGTGGAATGGCCTTGAGGCCAGCTACCAGCTTCAACTCGCGGAGCAGAGGGATCGCGCGCGATTGGAAGAATACGCAGACTGGGTAGAGCGGTTGCCTATCGCTGAGTTGCGCCGGAGGGGACAGCTCCCCGAGACCGATTCCAAGATCGATTTGGTCAGACGGTGCTTGAAGTTCTTCGGGATCGATTCCCCGGAGAGCCTCTCCGCTTCCTCGACGGTTGCGTCCTTCCGGCAATCGCCGGCATTTGAACCTGACGATCTGGCGATGTGCGCCTGGCTTCGGCTGGGGGAACTAGAAGCCGAGAGTATTGAGTGCGAACCGTATGACCGGGGCAAATTTCGTTCGCTTCTGGACCGCCTTCGAGAGTTAACCCGCGAGTCGGACCGAGTAAGGATAAAAAAGACCCTTCAGGACGAATGCAGAAAATGCGGTGTCGCCGTGTGCTTCACAACTGAGCTGCGACACACGCATGTGAGCGGAGCCGCCCGGTGGATTGCTCCGGATAAGGCCATGATTCAGCTCAGCTGCAGATATAAGTCCGACGATCACTTCTGGTTCACCTTCTTTCATGAGTGTGGGCACATCCTCCTGCATGGCAAGAAGGAGGGCTTTCTCGAGGGCAAGGAAACCAGCAGCCGAGAAGAGGAAGAAGCCAACGACTTCGCTGCAAATCATTTGATTCCTCGTCAGGCCCTGTTCGGTCTTATGCGAGAGAGGCCGCTGTCGGAAGAGCGGCTCATTCGGTTCGCTGAGCACATCGGTGTCGCTCCTGGTATCGTGGTGGGGCAGTTGCAGAAGCGAAAGCGACTTGTACAGGTTACTCCGCTTAACAAGTTGAAGAAGTTTTCGTTCGATCTCGCGGCGATTTAAATCAGCAAAGCAAGGCAGCGTTACCAGTGCCGTCGGTACAATCGAGGCTCGCCAAATCGCCAAATCGTGCACTCGCTGCGGTGATCGCCAACTTTCAGTAAGTTGCTTGCGCGCCATGGTGGACAGCCGCAGCGGCGGTCGGTAGCAGCGGTCCGCTACCAGGACTCCGAAAGCTTCTCCAATACGTCCTTCCTGGCCAGTACCCGCGAACAAAGCTCCCACCGGTTTTTGTCGGGATCGATGGTCTCCCGGTACCGTAGCTCGAACGTATCCCGCGCTTTCCTTCGCATATGGATGTATTTGTCCATCATTTCTTCCAGGTGCTCTACGTTGTCGATCCAGTCGTCTTCAATGGTGTCCGGTAAGCCGCCGAATATATCGAACCTGTCCTTCATACGTCGCGACAAAACTCCGTAGATTCGTTCGTCCTGCGTGTTGGCATAGACGAGGTTGAGCATGTCCACGGTGGGACGAGCCTGGCCAAAGCGCTTGATTCTTCCCAATCGCTGTTCGAGCCGTGAGGGGTTCCAGGGCAAATCCACGTTAATCAGAGTTCCGAGGGTCTGAAGATTCAATCCTTCACATGCAGCATCCGTAGCCAATACGAGCCGAACATTGCGGTCCTTAACCGCCTTCTTGATTTCTTCCCTTTCGACGGACGCGAACTGGCCGTCTTTGAACATGCCGCTCTTCCCAGCACCCGCATAAACCGCCACGGGCTCGCCCTTGAGCATTCCGGCCAACTCGGACGCGAACCAGTACACGGTGTCGTAGTACTGGCTGAACACGATGCAACCATGGTCCAACCACGTCCGTCCCGGGACAGGCCCCGGCGTCCTGTGTTGCTGAAGGAAATACAGGACCGCCGCCAGCTTCGGATCCCGTGCCTCAGGCCGCGATAACTCTTCGACGATCATCCGCAGGTGAGCGACTTCCGGCGAGGTCATCGACGCCAGTATCTCTGGGATCACGGGGTTCTCGTCATCGTCCTCGATGTCTTCGCCGCGCAGGAGCCTGGCCGCCGTCGCACGCCCTGATGCAAAGCTCGAACAAATCCGCTGCAGGAGCAGCGTTTTCATGAAACCTGCGGCGCGCGAGCGCTTCTGCAGTGCCGCCGTAAAGTCTTCCGCTGCCTGATAGGCGAGATCGAACGGATGATTCGTGAGCAATCCAAGACCGTCGAAGCCGACTCCGCCATACGTCCCCGTGGAAGCGTCAGGGTTGGGGTGAACCTCCACGGCGATCCGGTCCAGGAGGCCCAACTCTTCCAGCGTCTTCCGTCGCCTGAGAACCGTGTGCCGAATGATCGGGTTATGCTCCCTGAAGAATCCAGGCTCCAGCGTCTGCAACAAAGCCTGTTGCTCCAGGAACCCGAGAGCCCCAAAACCCTTGTCTGTGAAGAACGCTGCGTCCGCTATTCCAAGCTGGAGGCGCAGCCCGAGCGCCAGCTCCTCATCGCCCGGTGGAAGAGGATTGCGCAACCATTCCCAGGCTTCCTTTTCGTCCACCGGGTTCAGTTCCCCCTTCACGAGAGGTAGCGACCGTCGCCAATCGGTCCAGACACTGAATGGCGGCCGGCCCAGAACGAAATCGCTCCCCCGGTTCAGAATCCGCATCAAGTCCCACAATTCCGAAACCTCCGTCTGGATCGGCGTTGCAGTCCCCAGCAGCAGATTCTTTGTTCGATCTCCGATTCTAAACATGAAATCGAGCAGGTTATTCGGCTCGTCCTTCCGTTCGCCGAGACCTCCGCTGCGGCGCGCCCGATGCGCCTCGTCGAGCACCACTGTCCCGAATTTCCGTTGAAGAAGAAAATCCCGCTCGTCCGATCGGTGGAAGATCAGCCCTGTAGATACAATTGCAATCCGGAACGGGCAGCGTGCCACATCCTCAGCGCCGCGTGTCTTGATGACGTGCCCATTCTGATCCACCCATTCTTTCTTCGTGGAAAGCCACACAGCGCTCGGAATACCCAGTCTGTCTTTCAGTTCCACCTGCCACTGGAAAGTGAGAGTCGAGGGGCACAGGATAAGCACGGGCCCGTCGTCAAGCAGCACCGAAATCATGGCGCTGGCCGCGAGTGAAAGGGTCTTACCAACCCCAACTTCGTCCGCGAGCAGGAGTCGTGCTTTCCCGTAAATTTCCCGGTGTTTTAGAAACATGGTGACGAACGACCGCTGCCACGGCTCCAGTTGTTCGCCACCGCGATAAATGGGGCTTTCGGCAAGCGCCGCTCCAGGCAATTCCTCCTGCCCGACGTCCCCGAACCGAACCTCCACGCGCTCTGCCACGCGCTTGATCTCTTCAACGATCGCATCGGGTAGAGGGAAGGCATGCTTCCAGAGAGCTTCGAACTCCTCTTCGACCCACTGGACACCCTCGGCTGAAGTGTCCTCCCAAAGAATCTCGTAATTCTGCGCGAAAGCACTCTTCGTTTCGTTGATAGAGCCAAGAAAGCAAGTCCTGGAGCCGTCGCTTCCCTCAATGACGCCGGCCTTCCCGTGTACGAAGACCCGATCCTTTGGAACAACGCGAATCTGCACGTTGCCGCTCGTCAGCAGGCGGTGCAACCTCTGGTATCGCTCCCGGTGTAGCAGGGCTTCCACTTCAGCAGAGGACTCATTCCATTTTTCCTTAAGCGCCATTTCTCGCGCGTGCTTCGAGACCGCCACGTCCGCGGCGTCCAGTTCACTGTTGCAGACGATGCGGACATCCGGGATGTGCGCGATCTCTTCCCCCACAAGCTCGAAAATCGAACTGCGAAAATAGCCCGCGATACGAATGTAGGACTTTGCCGTCCTGAGCCGATCCGCGAGAAAGGCGTGATCCAGACGTTCCCTGCGGGATGAGAATCGATTGATCCCAGTCATTCCCCTGAACCCACGTCGAAAGGCTCCGACCAGTGAGGTTGATTTGCGGCAACGTAGTCGCGTCGCCCCGCAACAAACCGCGCAATCAGCAATGGCGATTTGTTCAACGCTGAATTATCGTAAAGCCAGAGTTCGTCCACGACGCCGATCGCCCGAACCGCCGTCCGGATTGAACCAGCGTATCGCGACACGATTTTATCGACGGGAACGTCATGGCCACCCCCGCCGACGCGCGTCGCAACGCGGCCCGCATTCAGTACGGGATCTTCTGTACACAGGAAGAACAAGGCAACGAAGAAGCCACTCTGCTTCGCCAGCCGGATGAAGTCGAGCCAATAGTCCGTTCGGCTGAATACCGTTTCAAAGGCGAACGACGTACCTTGTGCAATCAGCCGCTCCCGCTCTTTGGACGCGATTTGCGCAGCAGCCATTGGCCGCGAATATTCCGGGACGCCGTACAGTCCTTCGCTGATCTCGTCGGCGTTCACGAATACAGGAAATTCGCTTCGAAGATAAGCGTCGAAAAACGTGGATTTGCCGGAACCATTCGGACCCGCTATGATGGCAAGCTTTGGCTGGGCGGCCGGTTCAGGCAAGCCTGCGCTTCCGAACGCCAGGAGGGTTTGAATTTGCTGGTTGAGGCGCTGTGGCCTTGGTTTGCATGGCGGGCCGGGAACGCGCGCCCTCTGATCCAATCAGAGATTCAACCTCTGCAAGGCGGGTAAGCTTCCCATCTTTGATGCCGACAATGTAACGGTTTCCATCGTTGTGTTCGATGGTGGCGCCGAGATCGGGATCCCATGCATAGGAAGAAACGGACGCCGAACCTTCCTGCCGAATTGACACCGGATTGCGGCCCTGGGTGAACAGGTGCTGTTTCCATTCCCGAAATTCGTCCTCCGTCATCTCGTCGACGGGCTTTCGTGGCGGTGCTGGCATCTGTCTCTCTAGTCTGATCGTACCTCGAAACGTCAACCCCTCGGTAACTGGGGGCTCGGGCGAGGTTCATCAAGCCAGGCGCTGGTTGCGAACCAGGTCGCGCAAGACCCGCGCACTGCTGGCTTCTTCTGGGCGCATTGTTTCGAGCTTCTTCGCCAGGAAGCCGGCGAATTCCACAACCAAGTCACGTTGATTCTGATCCGAATAGTAATTCGGCACATTCAAAGTCAGATGAGTTAGAACGTCGCCGCCGTCGACGTCCTTCTCCAACTCCATCAGCGCGTAGAGGGTCGCGCGAAGCGCCGATTGGTGGTATTGAGAACCCTCCGACATTTCACCCTTGCCAAACTCAGAAGCGCTCTTGAGCCTCGCCGCGTTCGCCTTCTGGCTGGCCATCATCGCCTGGAAATCGCGAACCTTAAAGGCTTTGGCGAAGTTCTGGTAGTTGTCGAGGGTCTTGACCCCCCGCGCCTCCATTTCGATCATCTTCAGATAGAAACGCTCCGCGCCAGAGAGTTTGTCCCAGTGCCCTTTGAGTATCCCTTGTGGCACCAGACACTGGTTGGCCGTGTCCACTGCAAAGGCGATAAGGCTATCGACGAATGTAGCCTCACCCTTTACACGCGGGCGAATGGCCTCTGCCGCCATGTCGCGGCCGTCGATGACGGCGTAGCGGGTTAGTACCCGCAGCGCCGCAGCATAGCCGGCCATCTGAATATCGGCATCCTCGAATACATTTTCGTCTCGATATAAACCCTTTGCGTCCTGATTGAGGCCCGCCAGCGCGCGGACCTGGGACTCAACCTCTTCCTCAATCTCCCACGCGAGGTCATCGCGGGTAGTCTTGACCGTGCCAGACCGTTTGCGCAGAACCAGCAGTACGGTTCCCTTGACGTAGCTGCCCTCACGCAAGGCGCTTTCTGTCTCGGTGACCACATACCACGCGGCGGTGACGTGCAGCCCGGCGGCCCACACGATGTTCGCCATGTCGGCCCAGATGCTCCCCGACTGGTGGGTGAACATGATGACTTGAATGCCGTTATCCGGCATACACTCCGTCATGCGCTTGTAGGCGGCCACCATTTGACGGCGGAAGTCCTCATCCTCTCCCTTGATAGCCAACGACCGCCGACTATCCCAGATCCAGTCGGCAAATTCCGGCGGTGGGCATTTACGGAGCCAGGAGATAAAAAACTCAAGAATCTCTTCGTACTTGACCGCGTCACCATATGGCGGGTCAGTCACGAAGATGTCTGACCCTTCCGTTAGATCGGCTGCTGGATGGCACTTGACCTTCAGCGTCAGTCCGGGAAGAAAGGGGTACGACTTCAACCGTAACTTGACAAGGTCCAGCGCAAAATGCGATCCCCGCGCACCGTAGTTAAACAATGTGTTGAGCGCCTGATTGTCGAACGTCCCTTTAACGCCACCGCTGCGACCGTCACCATCTCCCAAGCTCCAGCGGCTCAGCCGCGAGCTTGAGTTCAGGATCTGGGCCAGGCTCAGCTTCATCCGTGCCTTGCTGAACTGGTTCACCAAGCCCGCGACCAGCAACTGTCGCGCGTTGAACAGATGGTGCCAGTGCGTCCAGCCACGCGTCCTGATAGGCTCGTCGGTCTTTTGGCCCACCTCAATTCGCATGTCAGGCAACCAACCATTGGCCTGCCACTCAACCAGATGTTCTGCGATGAACTCTTCGACGTCCCGCTCGCGCTGCAAGTCTGGGGCTGTAACCGAACGGAATTCGTATTCGTCGGTCTTCGCCCCTTTCTTGGGGCGCATCCACTGAATGGCATAAAGCCGCTCCTGGAAGATGTCATCCCGGCGGGGCTTAAAGTCGTGCTTCTCCCATAGGCGCAGTCGATTTACAATTTCGCCGTCCTCTCTTTTGTAATCGCCCCTCAAGGTTGAGATTTTAGTGCGATATTCGGTGCCCTCAACGCTGTGGATCAGGTATGGGTCCTGACCTCGGCCGTCCGTCCGCACCGTACCTTCCACCGCCGCAGCCATTTCCGCCGCAGTCACCCCACAGCGAACGACGATTTCATATCGCCTACCGGCAGCATCCGGGACCAGTTCCACGATGGCCTTGTACCCTTTGCTCACGACGCGAGTCGGCAACAAGGGCACCAGCCAATCCGTTTGTTTGCAGCGAGCTTCGACGCAATAAAGAAATACCTTGGCCCGCCATCCCGCGCCATCGGTCTCAACCGCGAGTTTGTCGATCGCCGCATGCACTCGGCAGATGAGTTCATCTTGCTCCTCCGCGAGAGTTTCCCTCTCTTGTTCAGCGGCGCCGATTATGTTGAAGGACCCCCACGTGAGCATGCAGGCGATTGGGTTGAGGTCTGAGGCGTACACTTCGCAGCCGAGCCGTGCCGCCTCGAACGGGATTTGCCCAGAACCACAGAGGGTGTCGCCCACGCGGGGCCGGTGGCCGTACCGCATGATTCCGAGTTGCTCAACGAGTTCCGGAAACGACCGCGCATTGGTTTCCAAGTACCTGTTAACCGGTTCCCAAATGTGATCGTGAACGATGTCCGCGACCTCTTCGGGCCGCCGGGCTTGATCTACCCGCTCGCGATACGGCACATTGGGTAAAGTCTGTGCTTCCAGTTGGCGCCGCTGTAGCTCAGTGACGTCATTTCTCCAGGAGATCTTCACTGTTTCGAAACTCGGATTCGACCAATCCACCGGCGACGCCGGTGGCAAGACACCCTCCGGCTCAGCTTTGAAATAGTCCGCGATCCTTAGGGACAGAGCACCCAGAATCTCCTTTGGTTTGGGCCGCCGCTTCCAACGAACGACAAAGGATTCATCGTCCATTGCCATCAGCCTTTCGAAAATCTCGAGATCCCGCGTACGATTATCAGTAGCGGGCAGCAAACTCCCGAGTATGCAAGCCTTATTGAGGATCAGCGGCTTCCGACCCTTCCAATAACTCCCGAGCGCCGTGAGTGTCTTGCCTTGCACCGCCATCTGCTCTTTGTATGATTCAGCAGACAACTTCTGCACCGGCAGCAGGCGCTCGATCAATGCAGGCGCATCTCTCAGGCTAAAAGGGGTAACCGAGGAATTCATTTGTTGATTTCAAACAAGGGCAGGCTATACACATCTGTTTCGATGGGCCGCCGGCGCTTTCGGTCCTCCCGGGGCTTTTCGCCATCCGACAGGGAAAAAAACAAAGCGCGCCTCCAGCCCCGCTGGGTATCCTCCGGCAGACCCGCTTCCGCGACTGTCATAGAGAACAGCCACCAGCGCTCCTCGGGACGCAGTGCGGCCCATTTGCCGCAAATCACCGCCACTTGTTCCGGGTTGGCCGTTTCCGCTGCCCACGCCAGTATGCACAGCTCTTTTCCCAATAAACGATCAGTCAGGGTCGTACCAGAATGCCAACGTCCCGTCGGGACCCTGGCGGACTTCAGACGGTCATTGAATTCACGGCGCGCGGTATCGGCAATTCCCGACCAGACCGCCCGCGACAACACGACCCGGTCCTCGTCGCGCGGAATCCCGCCTTCCAGACCCCGATACCCGAAATCCTCAACGATCGTCACTGGATCGCCCTTAGCCGCTGGTATCTCAACGCGAAATACGTGAGTTCCGAAAGCCGTTGGCGCGCCAAAGTCCACGAATCCCGGCTTTTCGTTTACTGCTGGTGATTTACTCATTGGCACCGTCTTGATCATTGCTCGACGTCGCCGGCCTGTAATTCAATACCCAATTTCTCGGCGAAGTCGCGCAGATCATGCCCTGACGAAAAGTGCGCCTTTCGGAAAGTCATCGTTACCGCTGTCGTCGGGTCAAACTTTTCCAGAATCGTCTTGAGAATGGACTCGATAAAAGCCGCGTCAATCACGATATCTCCGGACATGAAAGACGCCGATTGTGATCCCTGCCCTACCGTCAGCGCGACGCCCTCGAACTGGATCGATTTCTCGACCGCCTGCCGGAGCCCGTCAAATGTCTTTCCCCGTGAATCCAGCTTTCGCCCCCTGGCTGAGACGAGCCGGCCGGGTTTTGTCGCGTCTATCGGTACGCCCTTCTTACCCACGGCCGCGAATTTGAAGTCGGCATGAGTTTCCAGACCGTCGGCCTCTGCAAAACTGCGCACCAAAACTTCGCCGTCGCCAATTTCGACGGGCCCCTCATACAAAATCCCCTCGCGGGGCTCACTGCCGTCAAGCGTGTACCGAATCTGTCCCTGCGGCGCTACCCTTAACTCAACCATTCGGTTGCCGCTGTTAGCTGTGAGCAAATTTCGCAAAACCAGCTTGTTGGCCCAGGTGACGACGTCCCCGGTCTCATACTGGCCAGAAGGATCGATCACCAGGAAATTAACGCGAAGGGCATCGGTGGAAAGGGTCGAGTCCGCGAACGTTTTGCTGGACTCGGTCACCGGTACATCTTCCGCATAATGGATTCGTGGAGCCGGGCCGGCGTTCTGCGGATTGATTTTGAGACGGACTATGCCGTCGTCGTTCGGCGGAGAGTCTTCCGTCACCTGAACGGATGTCCTCTTCTTCCTGGGCTTCTTCGTTACGTAGCCGTTACCCAGTTCTTCCCAGAGTCCGCGATTGCACGCGATAGCTTTGAGGGTATCGAGGCCTCGGGGCGGCAGCCACGGCATTCCCGGTTGCTCCGCATAACGATCCGAGACATCCGACCACCGCGCCTCATCCTGGTTCTCTGGCCACAACAGATCCTGCGCCTTATCCCGGATGGGATCGAAGTCGTGGTCCACATCGAGATACAGCTTCAGCGGATTCGAGACCAGCGTCTTCTCGATCTGCGCCTCGCCGTCAAACGGCCTGCTTGTATCACGCGTGCCGTCGAGAGCTTTGGAAACAAGCCGGGCTGGCCTGCCCGCGAGCTGGATGGGAAAGAGAACCTTGTCAAACAGGTTCAGAACGGTCGAGTTGAAATCCTGCTCGTAGGTCTGCTGCTTGCGCTCGAGATCGTCGCGTTGAGGATGCCCACGGGGTATCCGGCCATCGGCCTTCTGCGCAGCGTAGAGCTGCCGCGCCGCCTTTTCAACGCTTCCCATCGCGCTCTTGTCGCCCGTCAGTACACACAGATTGTTTTTCTGGCTCAGTCCATCGAAGAACTTCTGAACTTCCTCCGGTGGAATCTTCGAATCCGGGCTCACGATGAGAAGCACGCGGCCTCTGCGAACCCGATCAGCTACGTCGTTCAGCCGTGGCAGCGGAAGCACATCCTCGTAGGAGCTCTTCCGCGTTGCCTTAAACATGTCCTTCAGCCTGTGCCTGATCAGGTCGTCAACTTGATTCTCCGGCGCATCGTGCGCAAGGCTCTGCAGCAGTTTTGTGAGGTTTTCCTGCCGGTCGAAATAGTACCTGCCCTCAGGCGTATGGTGGACGAACCAGGCTGATTTTTCCAACTCCTCGAACGCTGCGAGAAACTCAGACGCTTCTCGCAGCGGCGAAACCAGGCATTCCACCATTTCTTCCCGTGTCAATCCCTTCACGGCGTTCACGGCTGTTGAGAGGCTGGCAGTCAGAAGCAGCGCTCCCACTTGCGCAGAGGACTCTTTGCCAGTGGTTAAATCGATGATCTGCGCGTGAGCCGAGGAGTTGCTGTCCCATAGATCCTTCGCAATCACGTCGCGCATCCCCGAAATCTCCGTCAGCTTGTCGCGGACCTCCGGGATACTCAGATCGAAATGCTGGGGGCCAATCAGGAAAACGTCATTGTCTTTGCGGTCCCAAACGGAGCGAAGAAGGCGGGAGACCAGTTCGATCAGACCGCGCGTCTGCTTGAACTGCTCGTTCTCTTTGAATAGCGCAATGACATTCTTGAGGCGCGGATGAAACGGGTACGTTGCAGCGATCTCATCGGCGATCGCTTCAGCCCCGCGGTTGGCGACTTTCGATTTGCTCGCCTCCTCCAGCTTTCTCCCGTAGTTGGCGGCGAGGTCGCCGATCTCGGCTTTATCGGGCAAGGAGGTAAACAGGCGTTTTCGCAGGATGTCGTAGATCTCATTTGTGGCCAGATCGACAGGAGTTATCGTTCGCTCCTGGCGGCCAAGCTCAGCGCGTGCGTCTTCGAGAGCGCGGTGAATCAATTTCGTGCCTGTATCGTAGGACGCCGCAAGGTCCGAAACGACCACGCAGACATTACTTTTCTTCCCTGCAGCCGTCAGCAAATTTGCAAACGCCCGCGTCGCGATGTCGGCAACTGTTCCGTTTCCCACGTTCTGCGTGCCCAAATAGTGAAAATACGGCGGCATTTCATCCAGCAGAATCAGAATCGGATCGCCGCCCTCGAAAAGCCGCAGCCAGTCTTTCTCATCTGGTGCCTTGGGTCCACTGGTCCAGAATTGCGCGAACTGCTCGCCTTTTCCCAATTGGTTCGCGATTTCGCCCCAGAAAAAATGCGCCGGGTTGTTGCGGCCGTTGAATGCGGCGGTCTTCGCGGAGCCGAAGCTCTGAGCGTAGACAGTACTGCCACAGTACGTTTTTCGCAAATCCGGGTGCTTTGCGAGGAGGCCGAACCCGACCAGAACGTGCGTTTTACCGCCACCCATCGCCTGTTTGAGATGGAAGACGGCCTGATTTGAAACCCCGGCAAGCCGCGCAATGCCTTCGGTGATCAGGTCCTGCATTCCCTGAGTGATCGCGGTTCGACCGAAGAACTGAGTGCCGTCCCCCTCTTCGTTGATCAGTTCATCGAGCTGCTCGATCTGATCGCTCAGCTTAATTGAGAGAGCGTTTGACTGAAGCGTGCAGGCGTCGCGGACGGTCTTCATGGATCTCTATTAATGTACTCTGCTGTACGTTGCCCGCGAATCCGTCGCAGAGCCCGGCGGCGCCAGGCTGGGCGCAACCAAACTGTCTTTGGACCATCAGCTTAACGAATCGCGTTTTGGCGCGTGCGCGATCCTGCCTCGTCCCGAGGCGACCCTCAGTCGGCTCGATCATGAGTGTCGCGCCAGACCGCCAGCCAGCGAACCCTGACCGCCTCCCTGAACGAAGGCGTGGTCGAGCCAACTGCGAAGCGTTCGCTTCGGTGTACGTATAAGAACTGGCGCGGCGAATGGCGACGAACAGATGAGCCTGCTCTGTCTCGCCAGGCACGGCTCCTGATGTTTGTTGCGGACGCAATTGTTCGTATAATTTCAAGTGCTGACAGAAGTGTAAGGGGAGTAGACTATGGCGAACGTTTACGTCGAAGCCCGTCCGAAGGGTCGTCCTGAAGGCTCGGCCATTCAGGATTATGTAATCGAAGACCATGCCAACCATGAGCTCGGCACTTTCAAAACCCAGAAAGAAGCAATCGATTGGGCGAAAGCGAAGGGTCACGCTCCCCTCGTCGCTCGCGTTCGGCATCTGAATGATAAGAAGATTCCCGACCATTGGCGGTCAGTGTAAGGCCGAATCGCAGCAGCCGTCTCACGATATTTAGCAACCGAGCGTAACTGGTAGTCGGATGGCGTGGTGATGGATTCGGTCGATGCCACTGGCCGCGAGGTTACGATCCGGACTGTTTCAGGCAACAGTCGCATTGATCAACAACGCTTCGACCTTTTCCGCGGCTGCGTCTTGCATGTCCGGAAGCACGTGCGAATACACATCGGGTGTAAAGGCAACGCTGGCGTGGCCGAGTTCGCTGATGACTTCGGGGAAACGCCGGCAGCCAATGAAATCGTCGCCGCCGTGTGGCGCACGTCGTAAAGCCGGATATCCTCGCGGCCCGTTGCGGTGAACAGATCCGTTCGCTTGCAATGGGCGACGACCAACGAGTCGAATTCCTTGACGTGCTTATACGCCCTCCATATCCCGCCGAATGGCTCAGTTTCGCTTCCCCTCAGTTCGCCGCGGCGCCGACCGTTTGTGCTCCGCGACCCAGAGTTCCATCTCCCCGGTGAGCTTGCTGAGTGGAGTTTCGAGCGTGTCGGCAATCGTCCACAACCGGCTCACGGTCGGATTGAGTATCCCTCGTTCCAAACGGCTGATGTAGGTGCGGTCGAAGCCGCAATCGGCGCTGAGGCGTTCTTGCGAATGGCCCGCCTGTTTGCGGAGTTCGCGCACGACGATTCCGACGGCTTTCGCTTTCAGATCGGTCGGCTGGATTTGCCTCTGGCGCCGTTGCATGGGCAAATCCGATGGTGGTAGTGTTGAAGCGTATTAGCCAACGGCATATAAGCCTCATTTTCACGGTTTGAGCTGCCGCAACAATCGCGGCAGAGCAGCGTCCGACGTCGATTTGGCGAATTGCCGCGCTTTGTTGTATGGTATTTAGCGATCTCCCCCTACTGCATTTTGAGTTGCTGTCACGCGAAGCTCATCGAATGGAGGCCTCCTGAACAAAGCGGATCATTTTCGTGAGGCTGAAATCGCGCTCGGCACCGAGTCTCGCGAGCAGGCGGAAGCGGAACTGAAGAACGTGGGGGCCGAACGCCTGGCGGCGACGCTCACCGAATTCATCGAATGGCGTGCGTTTTCCTATTGGCTCCGGCTCTGCGTTGAGAGCGCCGGTTCTGTTTCGGATCCTCTGGTGGCGGTCCTTCGGGAGCGTTGCCCGGGCTTTATGGAATACGCGGCAGAATACGCAAAGGAGCATCCGGGAGAGCCGGAATTCCTCTGGCTCCGCTTTCTGGAGTGGGCGGACGAAAGGCTCTTTGCAGATCCTATCGCTGAGAACTGGCGCCACGCGCTCGGTTATTATGCGACACGAGATCCGCGGATGGATCAGATTCGGGCGCATTGGAAGCGCTGTCGTCAGGCATGGAAACTGAAGCCTCCCGCGACTCTTCCACGCTTCGAGAGTTGGCGCGCGACCGCGTTCCAACCCCATTGAGCTTGATCTTCTCCGCTTCTATGAGCTCCTCCACCCAAAAGGAGCCGTCCTCGTCGAGCAGGTGCCAGTTTATGCACTCGGGGTGCTTGTACAGGAAGGACTGAAGTGAGTCCTCCGCAATCCGGCCATTCCTTTTTTTGTGAAGCTCGCCGGATTTCACCCACTCTCGAATGCTCGGCCGCCGGATGTGCAACTTCTCCGAAATCTCGCGTATGCTGTATCCGTCCTGGAACCGGGCAGGAATGCCACGGTGAGTCAACATATCCCAAACCGCCTTTTCCGAACGATCAAGATCCCCGGCGATTTCCTTTACGCTCACGTGGTTGACGGACTCAACGGCGAAGCGGAATTCGGCCATCGTCCAGCGCCGTCGATCGCTGATGGGCTTGGTGGGCAGTCCCAATTTGTGAGCCCGCCGCAGAATTGCTCGCCGCGACCAGTCCGTGAGGTTCTGGATATCCGACACAGACGCGCTCAATCCCAGTTCGCGGCAGATTAGCACTAAACGCTCGTCCAGTTCACTCGTCCACGCGATCGGGCCATTCGTTCGTCGCTGGTATCGCAGCCGGCGAAGACGCGCCCAAATTGCGGAGATTCGAAGCTCTGAGAACGCGCCCAGGACTTTGTCGACGGCTTCACGTTCGCACCGATTCGCCTGACGGATGCCGTCAAGCAGGACAGCGTCCACGCGGGCTGTCCAAGAGCACCCGCTGTTCTGTGAGCAACGGCGCGGTGACGTGTCTCCCGTAGCGGAAGCGGCTTCAGAGTCAACGCTAGACGATCCGCCCCGCGTCGACCCCGATAATATGTCGGTAGCGCAATTTCGCCGATTCCGGAGATCTCTCAGTCGCACCCAGACGGCGCCAGCATGCAGTACCGGGTGCGCCTCTAAAACCGCATCGACCGCACCGCACCGGAAGCGATGTGCCCTTGCTATGCCCACTCGAAGAATCGGGTCGACCTCGGCGATCCAGAACTCATTCTGAATCCAACGCGGGACGCCGGCGCGCGCAACTTCCTCCACCCGGTTGTACAGCCATGTTGTAGAGAGTCCCGGCCAGACAGAGTGGACACGATCCACTGCAGTGGACTTCGGTGTGCTCCGGCCGAAGATCGCCTGGGTGAGTACATTATCAATTTCCTGCTGCCAAAACTCCACGCTCAGCCACAGCTGCTGTTGATCCGCGGATTGTTTTTCAAATATTTTCCGAAGGCGCTTCTCGAAGTCGGTCGAGTGGTGATTCTTTCCTTCGGGAAGAGCATGCAACGCCCGCAAGCGTGCCTCAGCAAGTCTTTTTCCGTGCTCATTTGCATCGATGCCATCCAGCAAAACCACTACGGAATCGTTGGTCCAGACAGCAATACTCTGCGCGGTCTGTTTCGCGCCCATGGAAAACAACCTCAATGCCAGACTGGCGAAGACCGCATCGACTGCGGCTTCCTTATGAAATAAGCATCGACCGGTCTGAAAAGGCCCGCTGCCACCCAGTATGCAATGTGCCAAAGAAGCCGTTCAAGCGGGCTCCGGAGTGTCTTTTTGTTAGGTCCCTCACGCTCGATCTTGCCAACGTCAGGTTAATCACAACGGATCCTCAAAACTGCGCGTCAAAATATCGAATAAGTGGGACTTTTCTCTGCTCCCAGCTCTTATTCTTCAGTAGAGGGTATTCACCCCTTTGGTGAAATCTGCCGGCCCGGCGACCGGCATGGGTACTTCGATGAGCCGAGACATGGAGAACCAAAAGCTCCAACCGACCCCCGGACAAATCCCGCCGTTCTGGGTTCGGCCGACTGATGATCTCGATCAGTCTATTGACCCCCGAGTTCACGAGCTCGCGATGCGGCTGTGGCCATGGGCATTTCGCCATGTCGAAAGGGAGTTGCATGACGGTCCGAGCGCCGCCGAGACGCTGGAAGAAGTTGTGATTGAAGTATCATCCAGGCTCCGCGCCGTACCTGAGGTCGCCCGCAACCTGAATGGCTACCTGATTACCGCCTTTCATCATCGCGTGCGTTCACGACGGCTTCGAGACCACCGGCTCGCTCTCGAGGGGCTCGCGCGTGAACTGGAAAGGAACCACGGACTGAGAGCCCCGGATTCGGTCGCAGCCCTCGAATGGCGCCTCACACTCGATCTCCTCATCTGTTTCCTGCCCGACGAAATCAAGCACACGCTTCATTTCCGCATGCTGGGATTCTCCTGGAAGGAAGTCAGCGATGTCTCTGGTCTTTCGGTGAAGCAGGCCAAATCACGGTATTACTACGGGCTTCAGAAGGCGTACGAAGAGTTGCTTGAGACTCAACTCCGGCGTCGCGGGGCAGAGGGTGGCGGCTGATGGCAAAAGAGCGCGGCAGGCCGACATTTGTGCGGCGGAATGAAAAGGATCTGATCGCGGTCGCAACAGACGCACTGGTGTCCGGTTTTCCTAATCCGGAGAGGATCGGTTGCCCTGAGGCGAGGATTCTCGACGCTGTCGCTGGGCGTCGCCTGACCTTTTCGGAAGTTAACGACGTGGTCGACCACATCGCCACATGCTCTCCGTGTTTCGACATTTACACTGGGTACCGGAAAAAGTACTGTGCACGCCACAACTGGAAGCGTTCGATAGCCGTTGTCGCGCTCCTCGCAGCCCTGGCCGCGACCTGGTATTTGGGCCGACAGGTTCTTCCGCAGGTAGCAAAGCGCCCCCCGCAGATCGCGGAGGTCGCGCCCATGACGGCGGTTCTGGACTTCCATGACAGGACAGCGGAGAGATCTGATCAGGTTCAGTCATCCCGACCAATCGCGATTCCGCATCTGCGGCGCTCGCTACTGAGTCTTCAAATTCGCCTTCCAATCGGTACGGAGGATGGGCAATATTCGATCGAGTTTCGCAGGAGCGCTGGCCAGACTGTCGTCCAAACCACCGGAACAGCCAAATGGGACGGAACCACGGAGACTCTGTCCACCCGGATCGATCTGCGAACGGTAGAGCCCGGCCAATACACGCTGGCTCTTCGCAAGGGTGCCGCGTCGTGGCGCCAGTATTCGGTGTTCGTGGACTAAACAGGAGGAATAGTGCGCGCCTTATTTCCCATAACTCTTTTTCTGATTTCGGCTCCCCTCATCCCGCGATTGGCGGCGAAGCCCCAGCCTGCGGCCGCCGAGAAACTGCAGCACGCGTTGCGATTGGCGGATCTCGACAACTGGGCCGATGCAGGCCCTGACTTTGCCGAGGCGGAAACGCTTTTCCTTGCCGCCGGAGACCAGAGGAACGAACTCTATGCAAGGCTCGGCGTCATCAGATCGAACAGCGAGCAGCACCCTCTTCCTGAAACATCGGCGCAATTAGCCAAGGATCTCGAGTCCGATCCGATACTCCAGACGGACAAGGAGCTGCGCATGTTCTGCCTCATCGTGAAAGGGGACATCGACGGGGAAGTTGATTCCCGCGCGATGCGCGAGGACTGGCAGGAGGTAGCAGCCCTCGCGCGCGACCTCGGAGATGCGAAGTGGCAATACCGCGCACTCGCCCAATTGGGCATCGCCGCCTTTTATGATGGTGATCTTGAAACAGCCCGCAAGAACGTTGGCGGCGCTCTGGCGGAAGCCACGAAGAACGGCGATGCGGGCGCTCAAATCAGATATTTGACCGCCCTGGGAATTGGTTTGGTTGAATCGAAGCTCTACGACCAGGCTCTCCCATACTTCGAAAACGCCTCAAAAATCGCCGCAGTTACGCCCGATGCTGGTTTTCCGTTCAACACGAACGAGCAAAGAGTCACAGCCCTGATCGGACTGCATCAGCTGGATGCCGCCCAGCGCCTCGACGACGACATTATGGCGAAGGCAGAACAAGAACAGAGGCTTTTGCATCAGTAGGACGCGCTCTATCTGGCTGCCGGAATTGCGAGGGCGCGGGGTGACCGGCAGGGTACCGTGACCATTCTTGAAAAGCTGGTTGCCCAGTCACAACGCCAGGGTTTCAACAGAGAGCTTGCGGCTGCACAGTCACAACTGTCCGAGATATTTCGAGAGAACGGAGATCTGGCCAAAGCGGAGGAGTTCGCCGTGCTTGCGGCGGACTCTACGCAGGCAAGCGGGGATATGTGGTCCGTCCCCCAGCGCCTCAAGACTCTCGCGGAGGTTGAAGTACGCCAAGGCAGGTATGCGGACGCTGATGACGTCTATGATCGGGCATCGGCCTTCGTTGACTCCCTTGTCGGCAACTATTCCAGCGTCCTCGCAAAAACGGCCGTTATCAACGAATCGAGCGAGGTCTACACGGAACACTTCGCCCTGGTTGCGAGACACTTGCACCAGCTACCCAAAGCCTATTCGATTGTGGAGCAGGTCCGCGGGCGTGTTCTGGCCGACTTGCTGATGTCGGGATCAGCCCGGTCCGGTGAGGCCGCGAACATAGAGAAAGCTATCGCCAGGCTCAGGATTAAGTTGATGGCTCCGACTCCGCCTCGCGACGTGCAACGAATCCGCGATCAGATTTTTATGGCCGAACAAGCCCGATGGATAACGCCGGACATCAGCATCCTGAAAGCACGCTCCCGCGAGACCATAGGCATCCCGCGGGTGCAGCAGAGTCTCAGCCCGTCGATGGTTATCCTGGAGTACGTAGTCGCAGACCCGCAGTCGTATTGCCTCGTCATTACGCGTTCAAATGCGAGGATCGTAGAGTTGCCAGCCAGGCAGCGGATCGACGTGTTGGCTGCGGCGTATCTGAAAGCGGTAAAGGCGAAACAGTCCGCCGATGTTGAGGGCCGGCGGCTCTACGACGCTCTTCTCCAGCCCATATCGGAGGCGAGGCAAAAAGAGAATCTCGTTGTGGTACCGGATGGTAGTCTGCATCTGGTGCCATTCGATGCACTCGTTGACAGCGGTGGTAAGTACGTCGTCCAGTCTCACAGCATCACGTATGCGCCGTCCGCGACGGGATTCTTTCTTCTAACGACGCAGGAACGACGCTCTCGGACGTTCTCGCATACGCTACTCGCGGTCGGTGGGGTGCCGTATGGTGGTGGCGAATTGAAACAGGTTGCGCTTACGAGAGGATACGACCCCAGCAACCTTAACGACCTGCCCGCATCCGGTGATGAGGTGCAGGCCGCGGAATCAGCCGTTCATGGTCCGTCGAATACGATTCTCCTGGGTGCCGATGCGACCGAGTCTGCCTTCAAACGGGCAGATCTCGCGCGTTATCGGTACATTCATCTGGCGGTGCACGGATTCGCCAGCAATGTGGACCCGGACCGGTCGGCCCTGTTGTTGCGCAGCGACCCGGCGCACGGCGAAGACGGTTTTCTGCAGGCCTCTGAGATCGTTCAAATGCGACTGAATGCCGACATGGTAGTTCTGTCTGCATGCGATTCAGCACTCGGTCCGGTCCAGGGAGAGGAGGGCATCGCAGCGCTATCCCGTGCGTTTCTCCTGGCTGGGGCCAGATCGGTCGTCTCGACATTATGGTCAATCGATGACACGTTCTCATCGTTTCTCATGAAGGCTTTCTATGGACACCTTGCGGCAGGTGTATCGCCTACCCTCGCGCTGGCAGAAGCAAAGCGCGACATGGTTACTAAATACGGGCGATCAGCGCCGCCCTACTACTGGGCCGCATTCATTATCGAGGGAGCCGCTGGCCGGGCGATGCAACCGCCGGCTACGAAGTGAAAGGAACCGCCATGTCACTAAGCGAGCGTGAACGAACAGAGATTCTCGGCGCAATCAGAAAGCAGGTACTTAAGAATCACATTAATGTTGGAGGAGTTAGCTACGACGCGTGGATTAAGCTCATGGAGGAACGCAGGCCGACGCTCCTCGCCGGAGGAACCGAAGCCTTCGAAACGGGTGTACAGCAGCTTCTGCTGGAACTGGGCGGCAGCCACACCGTTTTCTATCACGAGAGCACAAACCAATTTCTGCCGCAGCACACGATCAACGCCAGTCTTCGTTTATTCGAGTGCTCGGGCAGCGCTCGATGGACCTTCCTGGATGTATATGACGATGGGCCAGCCCACGCCGTTGGCATTCGCCCTGGCGATGCCTTAATCGCAGTGGACGGCATTGCCTGTCAAACATCGGTAATGCCCCGATTCCTGTTGGGGCAAACATACAGGCTGACGCTGTCCACACCAGGCGGTGACAATTGCCGCGACGTCCAGGTGGCGGTGCCGGCCAGAAAAGGCACTAAGGAGAGGCCTCCTATCGTTGAGCCGAAGAGTCTGGCGCACTCGATGATCCCGCCCAAGATTGGGTACCTCAAAATTGCTTACTTTTCGGGCTCGCTCGGGATGAGGTTTACCCGCGCTTTGGACGCTGCAATCAAAGATCTCAAGGATCGTGGTGCCGATCGCCTCGTCGTTGATCTGCGCGGGAATATCGGCGGTAGCCTCGGTTTCGCAAGGTTGGCGAGCTACATGTGCCCCGGAAAGATCCCGATTGGAAACAGTTTGACGCCGAAGCGGTTGCGTAGCGGGTACAACAGGGAGAGCCTTCCTCAGGTTCCCATGCCGGGAAACAAAATCGAGGCCGTAATGACGCTGGGGCGTTTCGCTTTCCGGGACAAATCTGTTGTGCTCATGACGCAAGGCCTGGGGCCGCAGCCATTCCATGGGAAAGTCGTCCTGCTCGTAAATGAATGGACGAACAGCGCGGCGGAGATGGTAACCAGCTTTGCCGCCGAGCATGATCTCGCGGCGGTCGTGGGCACGAAGACCGCGGGCAACGTTCTCGGGGCCGCCAACTTTAAGGTCGGCAGCGGCTATTGGGTGCGGCTTCCGATCTTTGGCTGGTATACGTCCCGTGGCGAATCGCTCGACGGCAAGGGCGTCACGCCGAATATCGGCGTCGATGTTGACCCTTGCCAGTTGATCTCGGGCGTTGATCAGCAGATGGAAAAAGCGGTGGCGGTCATCACGTCGATGTAGTTGTTGAAGTACTGGGTGAGCACGTGCGAACGGGTCAGCGACCTGGCGGCCGGCGATTACTCAGTGCCCGCTCGTCCGCCTGCCGCAGTGAGCCGAAGGGCGAGTTCGCTATCTCCAAGGCGTGCCGATCAGGATTCAGATGGGTGTCTTTGAAGCGCGTCGGATACTTCAGACCGAATCCGAGCATCCGATCCAAGCCGATGTGAGCGGCCCAGATCAGCGAAAGAAGCAACGCTTGACGTTGATCGCTCCAAACCGCGTAGCAGCCGAGCGCCAGAGGCCCGACGTACGAGTGCACGGCGTTGTAGATCACGGACCCAGCGCGAGCGTTCGCCAAATAGCCGATCATCGAAACATCGGGCACAAGAAAGAGCAGGACGAATTCAACCCAGCCGCCATGGTTCCATCGGTACGTCAAGACGCTGAGGATGAGAACGGCGGCGCCTTCAGACTGCAGGAGGGGCTTCGGGTTCATGGTTTTCACGTTGCTCCACGCTAACAAATCAGGGTACCGGCGGATGGGGCGATGCTTACCGGGAGACCGAAGTGGACGTTGAGGATTCGGGGCTGTTTGGGTGCAACGCTGAATGATCTCAGGCAGACGGATGGCGGTCGTTGGCGCTGGCGCGTTCGGCTCATGGATCGCACTGCAGGCGGTGCGGGCTGGCTTCGAGACGATTCTCGTCGATCAAAACGGTCCGGCGAACGACTTGTCGAGTTCGGGCGGATCGTCGCGTATCATCCGGCGTGCGTACGGCCCGGATGAAATTTACACGCTATTCGCAAACCGGTCACTCGAACTCTGGAAGGCATTTCTTTCCGTCGAAAATCGACCCGATTGTTTCCGGCGCACGGGCGTCCTGTGGATGGCAATAGAGGAAGAGCCCTCAATTCACGAGGCGCGGGAAACCTTCCGCCGTCATGAGATCGGGCATCAATTTCTGAACGTCCTCGAGATCCGAACGTTGTGTCGACTGATGAATGTGCCGACCAGTACCGTTGCATTGTTTGAGCCGGACTGCGGAGCGCTGCTTGCCGGGGAATCGGTTCGTGCAGTGGCGGAAGCTGCCATCCGCGGCGGTGCACGCTACGTCAAAGGAAAGGTGATACCGATCGCGTCCACTGCGAAAATAAAGTCGCTGCAGCTCGACGACGGACCAATCGAGGCGGACGTATTCGTCTTCGCCTGCGGCTCGTGGCTCCCGAATCTCTTCCCGGACACGCTTGGCCGTGTAATCTTTCCGACCCGCCAGGAGGTCTTCTACTTCGCGTCCGATGCTCACTGGGTGTCCTCCAACGGTACTTCATTGCCGATCTGGGTCGATCAAACAGACCTGCGCGTTCCTTACGGTTTCCCCGATATCGACGGTGCCGGGATCAAGGTCGCGTTCCATCGCACTGGCCCCCGGTTCGATCCTGATTCCGGCGGCCGTGAGGTCACGCGCGAGCAGATAGCTGAGGCGGCCGATTATCTGCGATTGCGATTTCCTTCGATGGGAACGCCCACATTCATGAGTGCGCAGGTGTGTCATTACGAAAACACCTCAAACGGCGACCTGCTGAGCGACCGCCACCCCTCGTTGCGGAACGTCTGGTTCGCGGGCGGCGGATCGGGCCATGGTTTCAAGCATGCCCCGGCGGTGGCCGAGTATCTGCTGGACGCGATCCAAAGGGACTATTCGCCGGAACCACGCTTTCGGCTCGACGGAAAGGGAACGGAACTCGCAAAACGCGTCGTCTGAAACGTACGGGCCGGGCGACCGATCTCGCCTATACTGTTTTTCTCCGGAAGCACTCCGGGCTGTGGTCGTTGACGATCCCGACGGCCTGCATCCAGGCATAGACGATGACCGGGCCGACGAACTTGAATCCTCGCTTCTTCAACGCCTTCGATATCTCTTCCGACAGCGGAGTGCTGGCGGGAATGCGTCCGGTGTTTCGAATCGGCTTTCCGCCGGCCATATTCCATACCAAGGTGGAGAAATCTTCCCCGCCTGCCTTCATTTTGAGATAAGCGCGGGCGCCTCCGATGGTCGCCTCAATCTTGGCGCGCGAGCGAATGATACCGGGGTCCTCAAGCAGCCGGGACACATCAGTCTCATCGAAGCGGGCCACCTTCTTGGGGTCGAAATTCCTGAACGCCTTTCGAAATGCGTCGCGTTTCCGAAGAATAATCGACCAGGACAGGCCGGCCTGGAAACCATCGAGCATAAGTTTTTCCCAAAGCACCCGGCCGTCGTATTCGGGCACTCCCCACTCTTCATCGTGATACGCGACCATCTGCGGGTCTTTGCCCACCCAGGAGCACCGCACTCTGTCCATGCCTGGATTTTAACGGGGCGCTGTCAGCGGTTCTGGAGATTACCGGGAGCCTCAGAGCCTCGCGTACAGCCGCTCACGAATCCGCAGAAATTGCGCGATATCCGGCTCAGTAGCGCCCTCCGCAGACGAACATAAGTCGCGATCCTCCAGTTTGATACTGAGCATTCGGTGAACAGCTGACCGTATGCCGATCTGAACCGGCCCCAGTACGTAATCTTCGTCCAAGTACCGCCCGACGAAGGAACCCGATTCGATGTGTATCGACGGTCTGGAATTCAGGCGTGCTACGACGGCGCGGATGTCAATGTTGTGGCGTCGCTCAAACACGCGAGGGCCGAGCTTGTGGTACGAATCCCTGCCCGTTCGATGGTGCCGGATGCATAAAGGAATGGCGGACCGGTCAGGCGATTTTTGCCCGACCCCATGCGGACCCGTGTGAGCGGCTTCAATACCGGTCGTTCTTCCACAGATCAGACAGGGCAGCGTCCTGATCCACGCCAGATACAGCAACTTTCTGATGGATTTCATTTTCTGCGACTTGCGGATCAACTCCTTTGGGATCATCTGCTCCGGACTGATCTGCCGTGCCGGAGGCGCGGGCGTTGTCAACTATCTATCCGATCGCACCTAATTCGAGTGGCTGCCACATGAGGAATCCGCAAAACTCCTTGGCCCGTCCATCGGCTCTTTTGATGTCGTTTGACAAAAGAACCCGCAACGGCCTTGTGACCCTTGTCACGGTTCGAGCGTCGATCCGGTCCATCGTCCCCTTCGAAAGAACCCAGTTAGGTTACACGGGAGCGAGTGATCTGCTTAGAGCCTCTCCTGCGGCGCAGTGGTAATCAGGCCTCTGTCCAGGCACCGCCGGACAACGTTGGCGCGTTTACTGACAATTGCCCATCGCTCATTCGCGCACCGAGCCGCCGTACTCCTTCTCACAAACAGTCCAGTAGCCGCAATATCGTCGCGAACATAACGAACTGTTCCGCCTCGGCAGGAAGATTCCTTCGCGGATTGAGTCCTGCACCATTGGATAGATCACTTCGGCGTACTGCCTGTCCTTCTCGCTAACGCAAAAGCTTTTTTGAATTAGCGTGACGGTCTGTCCCTTCGTCACGGTGTCCAGGCGGCAGGCGCCGCTGGCAGCCGGCGTGATCATCGCATAGCTCGTTAGCTGCAATCGATGGTCGTGCGCAATCCCCTTGATCGGCTTGGTCGAACTCTTCGAATCAATGAGGCGGCCTTCGGTATCGAGCAGATCAACATAGCCCGAGACCTTCACCCCGCCGATCAGGCCCGATACCCTCGATTCGACCACCGCCGGCTGGATCGATGGGGCAGCCTCCTCCATGCACTTCGCGATCATGGTCTCGCCCAGTTCGAGGGCTTCCATTGGGTGCTCATCTTTCTGGAGCCGGATCGTTTCCAGTTGCCGCCCCAGGGCGTTCCGGAAAAACTCCTGGCATTCCGCGAGTGGGAGATCCCCGGCGGTTTCTCTCTTCTGCCGAAAGTTGTGCGCGATCGTCTCGTGAAACGCCGTACCCAACGCGGTCGCAGCCGTGCCCGGGTCTTTGAGGTCGAGGAGATACCGAAACATCCACTTCGCCGGGCAATTTATAAATTGAGAGATCTGGCTCGGCGACAATACCTCAGCGAGTGTCACTGAATCCATAACTGCGTGCCCCCCCGTTCAACCGCGAAGCGCTGATTTCGGCGTTGCGGACAGATAAGGCTGGAGAAAGCAAAGAAGCCATCGTCGTCGAGGCCTACGGACTGGCCGGTTGATTGGGAGGAGAACTAGAAACGCGTCAGTTTATCTCAACGAACTGGACGACGCCGACCAGTTCATTGAGATTTACGATCGTGACCTGCCGCAGATGCGGGGCGCGAAGTCTCGCAGTTAGACTGAGGGCTGTGCAGACATTCAGCCTTCAAAACATGCTGACAATCGCCGGCAAACGGATGCGCGAAGACCTCGCTCAACGCATGGTCCCGCATCCCGGTGAGCTCGGCGTTGGTCGCGAGGAGATCATCCGTCGGTTCTTGCGCACCTACCTCTCGGCACGGTTCGATATTTCGACCGGCTTCGTCTTCGATTCCCAAGGGAATGTGAGTAAGCAACTCGACATCATCATCGCGAACGCGCTCGTTTGCCCGCGCTTCGAGACCTCAGGAGGCAATCGTTTCTATCCCTGTGAGTCAGTGGTGGCGGTCGGACAGGTCAAGTCATCGCTTACGAGCGATGCTGAGCTTCAGTCCGCTCTTGCGAACCTTGAATCGGTCAAGGACCTCGACCGCTCAGCGAACGGCCGAGCCTTCGATGCAGACCGGAGCGAACCGATTGATCATCGCAACAACCACCTACACCAGATCTTCACGTTCCTCTTCGTCTGCGGCAAGGCGCTGAAAGACAGCACGATTCACACCAAGATCATGGAACGAGTCCTGGAAACTGCACCTCACGTCTGGACGAATATCGTGATCGCACTAGACCAATACCTCGTGACGTTCGCGTGCGATGACGGCGTCTGCCCGAACCCCATGCATGCGAGAGGTGTCGCGCTGCAACGTGCGTCCGATGAGGACGGATTACTCATGCGCTTTTATCTCTATCTCGGACAAGCGATCGAGGTAACGCGGGTCAGTGGCCTGCCCTATTGGTCATATTTAAGCGCTGCGAAATCGTTGACTGCCGAAATACACTTCGACTCAAGGGACTATCCGCCGCGATACCTGTCTGAGATAACGACGGGGTGATCCGTTCGGGCCTTACGCTCAAACGAACGTGACAAGTGCTTCGTTCGGGAAGCTTCTGGCTCTTCGTTTCTTTCCGTCCGTTTTGTTTTCCGCGACTTTCACTTTGCTGTTGGTTTCGAGTTTCTGGAGTGCTTCGCCCATGTGCTTTCGGAGGTACGCGGTCTCGTCTTGCACATACGTCTCGACTCGCTTCACGGGGACTTGGCCTGCCGTGCGGAATTTCGTGGTCATGGCTGTGGCGAGCGGATCCATTGATGGTTCGAGCGCGAAGAGGAGGGTCTGGTTCGGGTCGGTCGAGTCGGAGAAGCTGAACTCGCCGAGCGGGTCTACCTTCCACATGGCCTCTTTCATCTTGAGGTGGCCGAGTGGGTTGTTGGACGCGAAGAACAGGTAGTAGACGAGTCGTCCGTCGTGGTCTCGCATCTCGAAGTACCGGACGAACCGTGCTGCTTTGTTGAGTTGTCGGTGGTAGAGGTTCTTTAGTTCGGTGACGCGGTCTCCGCTTCCTTCGGCGATCTTGATGCTCTCGTCGGTCCCGAACGTCTCGACGATGTGCGCCTTGATGGTCTCCTGGGGGTGCTCCAGCCACCGGTTGATCGAGTCCACCATGACGGTGACGAGGACCTCGCACCTGTTCTTGGACAGGAGTCGTTGGATGAGCGCGTACGGGATGCCGGAGAAGCCGAACGGGTCAATGAGCGCGAACGTCGGTGCCATCTGACTGCTCGTGCTGTCGAGCGCGTCGAGAAGGCTGCCGAGCTTGTCGGCGAACTCGCCCCGCTCCACCTGGACCTTGAAGGCGCTCGTGAGCTGGAGCTTGGCGATCTCGCCTGTCAGGTGGTCGGCCCGCGCGTTGTCCTTCTCGATGAAGAGGAAGACGAGTTCGCTGGGCAGTTTCGCTTGGTGGGTGAGGGCGGCCCGGAGCGCGACGATGGGCGATCCTGGCTCCCCGCCTGTATACTGGCCGGGCCCTGCGAAGCCGTCAACATACACGACCCGCTTGCTATACGTACCGAGGATGGGGAGCCATGCATCCAGGTATTTGCGAAGGATTTGGTGCTTCGCGGACGTGTGCGGCTCGATCTGCCAGATCGTATCTTTGGGAACTGCCACGGTAATTCATTAAAACAAATACAATGATTCATGTGTGGAGGCAATAATTCTCGACACGAGTATCTCCCCTAAGGACTGAGAGCGCTTATGGCCACAAACTCCCCCATCGAATGGACCGACGCGACGTGGAACCCAGTGACTGGTTGCTCCAAGATCAGTCCCGGGTGCAAGCACTGTTACGCCGAGAAGATGGCGAATCGTCTTAAGGCGATGGGCCAGGCGAACTACCGCAACGGGTTCGAGCTGGCGTTGCAGCCGCATATGTTGGAGCTTCCGTTGCACTGGAAGACGCCGAAGCGGATCTTCGTGAATTCCATGAGCGACCTGTTCCACGTGGACGTTCCCTTTTCGTACATCGGGCGTGTTTTCGATGTTATGCGTCGCGCGCACTGGCACCAGTTCCAGGTCTTGACGAAGCGTGCCGAGCGCATCGAAGAGCTCAACCCGCAGCTCTTGTGGGAGCCGAACATCTGGATGGGCGTGAGCGTGGAGAACGAGAAGTACGCGTACCGGATCAACCACCTGCGCAAGACCGGCGCGCACGTCAAGTTCCTCTCGATCGAACCACTGATTGGGCCGATTGGGAAGTTGAACTTGCGCGGGATCGACTGGGTGATTGTTGGCGGGGAATCAGGGCCGCACGCGCGGCCAATGAACCCCGAATGGGTGACGGGCATCCGTGATCAGTGCCTCAAGAGTGGCGTGAGTTTCTTCTTTAAGCAATGGGGCGGCGTAAAGAAGAAGAAGACGGGGCGCACCCTCGAAGGACGGACGTGGGACGAGATGCCTGCCGCCGACCTGGTCATGCTCTAGCCGGAGTTCAAGCCTGAGGACGTCAGGAACGCGCTTAGTCCGCCGAGCGCCGACATGCCAATAATGTCTGTACACCCCCTTGCGCAGATCCGAACGTTGAAATGAATGGGTCCCCGGTTCAGCCATCGAATCGACCGAACACCTATTTCACGCTGGCTGTGTAAATTCTCAGCCCGATCTCGCGCACGTCTTCGCTCGTGAACTGCAACTCCACGCCGCACGATGTCGCATATCGTTCGGTCGTGGCGACCGCATCCACCGCGGCGGCGAGAGCCCGCAGCAAGAATTGCCCCTGGCCGGTTACCAGAAAACCTTTGGGATCGCTGCACGCGCTCGGCCGTCGGGCATGTCCGTTGCCCGCAACTGCCTCACCGGCGGCGCCGTTGCGGCACTGGCGGCCAGCTACCTGTTGATCGCGCGTTTGAGCCTCTCCTTCCCCGCGTTCTCCAGCGGCAACCAGCCACTCAATCGTGCGCCGCGTTCCATTTTTCTTCTCCGCTTTTGTGAGCGTGAACAACTCGCCTCGTCCGATTCCGAGTTCTTCAATTCTCCTTTCGACGATGGGGGGCACGTACATGATGCGGTCGTCGGTTAGCGTGTACATCACCTGGTCGCCGTATTGCCCGCTCACCTCCTTCCCGTCGCCATATTTCAATGCAATCTCGACCGGAACATTGGTTTGAAATTGAACCTTATCGTTCATCTCGCGCTCCTTCCCGGCCAGCCGCGGCGGATGGCCGCTCACGACGAAGCACCTCGTCGATATGACCCGGCTGAAACCAAAGATCGCGCTCCACAGGTAACCGGAGTGGACCTCGGATGTCCGCAATTTCAGACAGCGAAAAATACCCCCACTCCTCCTCCAGCCCGATCACATATCCGAACAGGAGCCAGTCTCCGTCTTCCTCTTCCGAGCCTTCCGTGACCAACCAGGTCCACCCGGCATCGGGAGTGAAAAATTTCGCGTATGCCATCGGCGAACTGGACGATTCCTGTGAATACAGGGGTGGCAAAGCCTTTCTCAGTTCCTCGGGAAGCAAATCCATAGATCGTTCCTCCTTGCAGTGGGTATAAGCCGACTCGAATTCGCGATGACCATGCGCGGCGTCTGCCGGTTTAGAACAGCGAGAGTTGAGAGTCCGATTCGACGATGGGCGGTCTCCTCCGCGTCGTCTCTTTTTCGAGCCGGGTCCCAAAGATCAGATCCTTCGGGGTGGTTGCGAAGGTAACCAGTCCGTTGTGAGGCGAAGCGGCAAAATCCTCTGTCGACTCCTCTTCGAAGGCAGGTGAAGCCGGCAGGAGCCGCGAATGTTGCTCCTGAACCGCTTTCCATACGGATGCCGCCGACTCCCCCACCCCCTTTTCGGTGACCAATTCGCGCGCCATAGCGGTGAGCACATCGTCGTCGTCCTCGATACCCTGCAGGCCCTCGTTGGAAAATTTGCCCTCCATGGCCAGTGAAACCAGGAGCTTCTTGCCCATCAGACGAAGACAAGACGTCTGCATCGTGTCGTTGTAGGTCAGGAAGCGAACGACCACGTTCGACCGTTGACCGATTCGCCAGGATCGGCGGCTTGCCTGTCGCAAAGTGTAGATCGAGTATCCCGTCTGCACGAAGTAAATTGATGGCGCCCATAGCAAGTCCATGCCCACGGAAACCAGGCGAGGATGGGCCACGCACACTTGCATTCCCTCGCGGAGCTTGCGTTCGTACCACGCCTCCCGCTGATCGGGGGGCACCTGACTCGTGAGCACCGAAACGCGAATGCCTTCCTGCGACAGAACCCGTTCGAGCCGACTGGTGACATCCCGCTTCGCCGTGTACACCGCATAGATCTGGCATTTTCTCCCGCGGGAGAGGTCGGACTTGATGCATTCGATCAGCTTCCGCTCCTTCGCGTAGTGCAAATCCTGCGCGAGATCCTGTGTCTTGGCAATCAGGAAAGGCACGCGCCGATGCAACTCCGGATCGTATTCGGTTCCGATCAGGTCGCCCAGGCCGTATGGCCGGTCCGGGTACGAAAGCAATGCATTCAGCGCGGTGCTGATTACCGAATGATTACCGCGATGCTCTTCGAGCGCCTCTTTGATCTGATCTTCGAGATCCGCGTACGCTTTGGCCAGCGGTTCGTCCATGTCAACGCCGATGACTTCTTCGCGATATGACGGCAATTCACTGGAGATATCCTCTAATGAAACAAACGCGCCCAATTCCATGAGGAACTTCCCGAAGAGCAGCGGGGATGCTCCCGGCTTGCGTTTGACCTGCTTGGTAACTTTTGCCTTCGAGCAGGCATTCTCTTCGGGAGCGATGATCGTTACCCGTTCCAGTACGCCATACGTTTCTGCGAAACTGCGCACTCCGGGCTCGCCCCATTCGTATCCCTCCGCGACCATCTTGTGGGGTTCCAGCCGGTAGAGCACATTGAAGAGATCGTCTGCGTACCCGCCCATGAGGGTCCCGGTAAGCACCGCGATCTTGTCGACCGCCCGCGCCAAAGTTCCCAAAGCATTGCCCTGGGCGGTGTCGTTCGACAATTCATGAACTTCATCCGCGATCCCATAGTCGAAGAAACCCTTCATGTAACGGCCGACAAATTCGAGCGGCGCGAAGCGGCGGATACGTTTGCCATCGGCCTGCCAAAGCGGGCTATAGATCGAGCGCCGGTTCTTTCCGGAACCGCTGTCGGGACCGCCGAGAATCTCGCTCCGGCGTATCTTTTCAAATTCAGTGGCGAGCACTCGCTCATCGTTCACGATCA
>Ga0182024_10003560_pt1 | contig 36912 bp, 31 predicted proteins | sample P32metaG_FD_120480 | JGI IMG/M metagenome (GOLD analysis project Ga0182024, IMG submission 120480) | Permafrost microbial communities from Stordalen Mire, Sweden - P3-2 metaG (Illumina Assembly) | ecosystem: Environmental > Terrestrial > Soil > Wetlands > Permafrost | place: Sweden: Stordalen...
AGGTGAGTGCGCGCCAGGCTGGGAGAGTCGGCGATCACTGCCAGCATGTCCGCGCCAAGAGCGTGGTGAGCGGCCCAGGCGAGATACGCGGAATCTACTCCACCGGAATAAGCGACGAGTACGCGGCCCAGTTGGCGGAGATCTGCTTGCAGTTGAGAGCTCTTTGCGGCCAAGTCGGTTTCGGGAGCCTGCATGCCACCTATGTTACCAGCCCGCGTCGGGGGCGAGCGTTCTTCGCAAGTTCATCGAATAGGCTAGGCTATCCCCCAAAGCATTATCAGGGAGAAGCAGAGAAGCTTGAACCGTGCGCGAAGTCGGGGAGTGACGGACGCAAAGACTAAAAACTCTTTGGCGATGTGGCGTAGGCGCAAGTGGCGGCAAGGTCGCCGCCACGACAGGCACCGGGAGAACGGCGCTACGAAGAAGTTAATACAGGCGTTCCTGTTTTCTCAGATTTCCGAAGGAGCCGATGTTTGCGAGGCTGAAGGTGAAGCGAAACAGATTTTCATTGCGCACGTTGGCGATGGCGTAGCGGCGATATTCCAAAGTCACGCCGCAGCAATCCCAGTTGTAGGTGGTTTGCGCGGTGGCGAACTGTAGTTGCCGCGCTTCCGCATCGAAGCCAAAGCTGCTGGCGGCGCTGAATCCCCGGCGAATAAGGCTGCCATAGCCCAAGGCTACCCGGAACTGCTGAAACTTGAGGGGGATGGTGTTGGGCTGCGGAATCTGCAGGAAGGCATCCCCGCCGCCTACGGTGAAAGAGCCCAAGTTGTAGTTGGCCAGGAGTGTGCTCTCGTTCACGCGTCCCAACTGAAAGTCATAATCCATGTCCCACTCGGTATCGGTGTGACTGCTGGTGGCAACCCGCAGGCGAGATACGACGGGGGAAAGATGCCGCGGCTCGGTGGCGAATGCGATGCCGGTCAAGTCTTCGGTCGTGGTAAATACGTTGCGCTGTCCGGTGACCAGCGCCCCGCCGAACGTGGGATCCAGAAAATATTTTTGGTTAACTTCCCAAGTAGCCACTTCCCGGGCTTGTGGACCGGGGACGCAAGGCTGGTTGTCGAGATTGCTGACGCGCTGCCAGGGAACGAGCTGTTCCGGCGCGGCGGCGCCTACGGCAAGGCCCGTCATAGGCGTGTCGCACTCTTGAATTTGCGGGGAGGACGACGATTTCGCGTAGAGGCGGGTGACGAACCCGTACTCGACTTCGTGCGTATTACTGAGGATGTCGCGTTCGTCGAAGTGGAGGACGTTCGCGAAATCGTTCACACCTGTCACCGTACGATAAATGACCCGAGGTTCGATGACGTGCTTCCACTTCCGCCCCAAAAAATTCTTGTCGAATATTTTCTCCAGAACTGGGGGGCGGACTTCTACCGACGTTTCCAGAGCTTGACGGTTTGTGGGATCGTTGACCGCAAGCCCATTCACGAAGCGCTCGGTGTAATAAGTTTCATGCAGAGTGAGTGCGGGGCGCAGCGACCAACCGTGGAATTGCAGGGGCAGCGAAATCTCGGGGTTCAAATCGAAACGGCCGAGGAGTTCTCCGGTATGAAAACCGGGCTCGGTGCGGGAAAGTCCTGCCCCGGACGCGTCGAACGACCAAAAGAATGGCGAGCGCCAGAGCGACTTGTCCACGCTCGAGACGTCGGCGCTGGGAGTGTGCAGGATCTGGATGGAATTAAACGTGGGCGGATTCGAGAGTGTGCCGTCAGCGTTGATGGTTTGAAAGAAGTTCTGATAGCGCTCCACCATGCCGCCGAAGGAGAAGCCCTCGATGGCCTTGGAAAGAAACATCTGCGACTTTACTTCTGAGTTCACCGCCTGTGTGAAAACGTCGTTGAAGGCCAGCCGGAATAGAAACGAGCTGAGGTAGTCGATATTAGAGACAGCGCGGAAGCCCTGGAAGTTGCCTTCCGCCGTCAGTCGAGCCTCCTGGCCGCCCTCGCGCAACGGAAGCTGGCCGGATCCCTGGCTGATACCGCGGTCAATTACGCCGAAGAAGTTCATGTCCACGTAGGATGTGTCGCTGGGCCGCGCTCGAAATTCTCCCCGTTGGGACCACCCGCGCAAGGAGAAGTATTCCGCCCCGACGGTGGCGTCCAGGCTGCGGTTGATGACCCAGTAAAAGGAGTCGCCGACTTCATTGCCATTGGTGGAGGATCGGCCAATCGTGGGCACCAAAAATCCCGTAGATCTCACTTCGCGGGCCACGGGATGCGTCGCGTAAGGGAAGTAGAGAACCGGGAAACCGTGCAGCCAGAACGTGCTGTGATAAATCTGGGCATTGCCGCCTACATCTACGACTACTTTGTGAGCCGCGAACTGCCATTTGGGCTGCGGAAGTTCGCAGGTGGTGATGGTGCCGTCATAAACGAGGTAGTGATCGGGGCTCGTCTTCTCCACGATTTTGCCGGAGAAGCCGAAGGGAGCGGTCGAGGTCAGGACGGCGTGAGTACCTTGAAAGTGGATTCCGGTGGTTGCGGTCACGTCGTAGAAGCGTCCGGTCTCCGCCGTCAGATTGTAGGTTCCGTGGCTGGCCTTGAGGTGGTCGTCGTTGGGGCCGCCGTCGAGGGTGAAGTGGCCGGCGGCTGTGGCCTCGCCGCTGTCTGAGTTGTAGGTCATTTCATCGGCGCGCAGGATGTAGGTGCGATAGCGGATTTCCGCGTTGCCGTGCAATCTGTAGACGTTGCCGACTTCTTCCTGCTGGTCGGCGCAGATGGTTGCCGAGTCTGAGCCTTGGGTTGCGGCCCGCTTTGCGCAAAGTGTGCTTGAGGCCGACGCCGGGGTTCCGGGTTGTTGCGCGGGTTGGGATGGAGGGGGAACTACGGATTGGGCGGGATATTCTGCCGGCAACTGGCTGGTTACTAGCGCAGAGGCGAGAAGCTGATGACAAAGAAACAGCGCCGTGATAAGGAATCTAGTGCGAAGAGTCATCGGAAGAAAATCGACGGAAGAAGATGGTCCATCGAAGGCGTACCTGCCCTTTCGGCTTTCTTGTCGCGGCATCGTGAACTTAGCACGGCGCTGGCCGCGAGGCAAAGTGACGAAAAAGGCTAGGATTCCCGTTGGTTCACTCCCGGTTGTACGTCGCACACGAACTGCTACGATTTCGAGAGACTGGCCTTCATGAATTGTCCGCGGTGTGGAGAAGTTTGCCGATGCGATTCGGAGCCCCTTCCCGGTCCCTTGTCGCTGTTGAGTTCGGCCGCCGATTCTGGACGTGGAGGATCGTTCGATGGCGTGGGAATGATGTTGCCTGATCCGGAAGTTGCGGGCGCGCCGGCTGAGGCTTCTGATTTGAATGCCTCCCGGGACTTAGCTGTGGCCTCCCTTTCGTCGGGCGGGAGCGGTCCTGACGCCGCTGCTGAAAATGAGGATGCGGACGCCTGGCGCGGTGAAATTTCTGCGCGGCTCAACCGTTATCGCGCGCGCCGCAAGGTGCGGCCGCTGCGCTACCCGTCCCTCAGCCTGCGATTTGAAGGCTTTGAATCGCCGACGCGCGTATACCCGAGCAGCGAATCTTCGCCGCTTTCTACCTTTGAGCCCGTCTCGAATCATGCACTCGCGCTCGATGGAATGAAGCAGGAGCCGTTGGCTGCCGCTGAGGCCGAGGTGTCGTGCGGGCCGATGCATGCCGCAGAAAGCGCGCCGCCGCTCGTCCGCCATCCCGCGAGATCGTCCAGCACGGGGCATCCCAGCGCGAAGATTATCGAGTTTCCGAGGTTTGCCTGGGGACCGCCTGCGCCTCCAGCGGATCAACTGGCGGAGCCGGTCAGCGAGCGACCGCGAATCCTGGAAGTGCCCGAGGTTGAGCCTCCGGCTCCGGCGCTCGGTGGAATTACCATGGAAGCTGTCGAGCACGAAGAAGCCGAAAAGCGGCCTGGCATCGACATTCCTTTGCAGAGCGTGCCGCTGGGTCTGCGCGTTGTGGCCGCCCTGGTCGACGGAATCATCATCGCCGCGGCATCTTCTCTCTTCGGCTGGATTTTCTGGAGGGTTGCGGCCGTGCGTCCGCCGCTGGGTCAGGTGGTGGGCCTCGCAGCCGGAATTCCTTGCCTCTTCTGGGCGGCGTATCAGTATCTGCTGATCGTCTATGCCGGCAGCACTCCGGGGCTGCGCGTCGCTGGCCTCGAACTTGCACGCTTTGACGGTACATCGACCAATCGCTCCCTGCGCCGCTGGCGCGTGCTGGCAGGCTATCTTTCCGCGGCTTCTGTAGGGATGGGCTACGTCTGGGTTTTTCTCGATCAGGATGCCCTCTGCTGGCACGACCGGATCACGCATACCTACCTTGCGCCGAAGAAGTGTGGGAACGGATCTGGCACTCTTTCACCTCCCACGAAGAGGACTTCCAAGTGACTTCCAAGCACCGAGTGCTGGTCGCTCTGGCTTTTTCTTGGGTTGCCGTTGATTTATGGATCGTCGCCGGGAACGTCATCCTCAGAGAAACGATCCTCGGCCCCGCTGCCCGATTGCTCGATCGCCTTCCGAATGAGATGAATCATTCCAGCTTTCTTGTCCTCTGGCTTGTCCTGTTGTTTGGCTGGATGATCCCGTTAGGAGCAGGCCTTAAGCCCCTGCTCCGGAAAAGGCGCTGAAGTCATACACCGCGAGGGCCTGTTCGTGCCTTCCTGTGCTATCTTCATTGGGTTCAACATTCACTGCAGTTGCCGCCATTCACACGAAGCATGGCCACTTCCCCAGAGGGTACAAAACCGGCAGTAAAGGTCTTCGTCGCCACTACGGTGATGTTGACCTTTATCTCGTTCTGGCGTGCCTCGGCGATCGTTCTGTCTGACTTGGCCTCTTCCGCCTATTACGCGGGCGGCGATGCCGAGAAGGTCATCGGGAAAAGCGCACCCTGGTTCATCCTGGCGGTCATGCTGTTCAGCTACGCCGTGCGTGCGCTGTATATCGAATCCAGCAGTATGTTCGTGCGCGGCGGCGTTTACCGCGTCGTTAAAGAGGCTATGGGCGGAACTCTGGCCAAGTTCTCCGTCTCGGCGCTGCTGTTCGATTATGTTCTCACCGGCCCCATCAGCGCCGTTTCGGCCGGGCAATACTTGGCGGGGTTCATCAAGGACATCGGGGTATACCTTCACCGGCCGCTGGATTTTTCCGACAACTACTTCGCCGCGGGACTGGCGGTGATCGTGGTCAGCTACTTCTGGTGGAAAAACACTCAGGGTATCCACGAATCCAGCCAGAAGGCGTTGCAGATTATGGCCATCACCACCGTGATGGTAGTGATTCTGATCATCTGGTGTACGATCACGGTTTTGCGCGCGCCGATTCAGTTGCCCCCCAACCCGCTGCATGCGGGCGTGATTCCGTTGAACAAAGATTCGCTGGGCTGGCTCAACGGAACCTGGTTCAGCCACCTTACGTGGATTATTTTGTTCGTCGGCTTCGGACACTCGGTGCTGGCCATGAGCGGCGAAGAGACGCTGGCTCAGGTGAACCGCGAAATCGAACATCCCAAGTTGAAGAACCTGGAAAAAACCGGGCTGGTGATCTTCATCTACAGCCTGCTCTTCACTTCGCTGGTTTCGTTTTTCGCTGTGATGATCATCCCCGATAACGTGCGGCCGGATTATTTTGCCAACCTCATCGGCGGCATTGCCATGTATCTGGTGGGGCCGACCAGCGTGAAGCTCTTGTTCCACGGCTTTGTCGTACTGGTGGGCGTGCTGATCTTGGCGGGTGCGCAAAATACTTCCATCGTGGGCGCAAATGGCGTTTTAAACCGGGTTGCGGAAGACGGTGTACTCACCAGCTGGTTTCAGCGGCCGCATAACCGCTACGGCACCAGCTACCGCATCATTAACCTGATCGTATGCATGCAGTTGCTCACCATCGTGTTGAGCCGGGGCGACGTCTACCAGTTGGCGGCGCTCTATGCCTTCGGCGTGATCTGGAGCTTCACCATGAAGTCGCTGGCGGTGCTGGTGTTGCGTTTCACCGAGCCAGGCAACCGTGCGTGGAAAGTTCCGGGGAATCTGCACATCGGCAAGACTGAGGTTCCCATTGGGCTCATTATCATTTCTGCAGTCCTGTTCATGACCGCGATTGTGAATCTGTTCACCAAGTATCAGGCCACGATCGCAGGCGTTGTCTTCAGCGTGGTCTTCTTCACGATCTTTTCCATCTCCGAGCACCATGTCACCAAAGAGCGCCACGGCAAGCCCGAGCAGCTCGATCAGTTCCGGGTGTATGGCAATCAGGAACTGGGCAGCGGCGCTATGGGGGTGCGCGTCGGCAATATCCTGGTTGCGGTGCGCGACCCACGCAATCTTTACTATTTGCGGAACGTGCTCGGCCATACTGACACCAGCAAGCAGGATGTCGTGGTCATGAGCGCCCGCTTGTATCATCGCGAGCACAGTTTCAGTGGCAGCGAGGTCTTTGAAGCGAGCCAGGTGTTCGACCACTACGAACAGGAGCTTTTCACCGCGGCCGTCGCGGTCGCCGAAAAAGAAGGCAAGCCCATCTCGTTGCTGGTGGTGCCTGCGACCGATGTGTTCGAAGCCATTATTTTGACGGCGCAGCGACTCGATTCCAGCCGCGTGATCTGCGGGCTTTCCAACAAACTCACAGCCGACGAGCAGGCTAAGCTCACCGGGGATGCGTGGGAGCGGCTGCCGGAGCCGCGTCCACGCTTGATTCTGGAGGTATGCGCCCCTGACGGAACCATCCGCGAATTCGCTCTCGGTCCGCATTCGCCCCGCATGCGCCCGCAGGATGTTGAACTCATGCACAGGCTCTGGCTGAACATCACCACCGATCCCAAGTACGCGGGCGCGCACCACTACCACATCGTGGCCCTGGCTCTGGAAGAACTGCAACGCGAGTTGAGTACGGAGCAGCGCGCGGAACTCTTGCAGAAACTGCAGGACGAGATAAATCGTCCCAACCCGAGTTGAGGTGCGTCGGAAAGGAGGTCCGCATGGCGCGCATTCCTGGCGCTCCCCGCAGTCAGGGCGGCCCGATCCGCCGGTTATTTGTGGAGATCGTATACTCTCTGACCCGCCGCAGGCTCGGCCGGGTCATTATGCCGATTCAGGTGAGCGCGCATCATCCCAAAATCTTGTGGGGATACGGTCAGATGGAACAATCGCAGGCTGGGAGCAAGCTAGTCGATCACAAGCTGAAGGGACTGGCCGAACTTCGCGTTGCAACTCTCGTCGGGTGCCCGTTTTGAATTGACATCGGCTCTGCCGTGGGCAGGGCACATGGCATCTCGGCCGAGCAAATCGCCCATCTTAACCGCTATCGCAGCGATTTCAATTTCTCTGACCTGGAGAGGCTTGTCCTCGAGTATGCCGACGGCATGACTCAGACTCCAGTGGAAGTTTCCGATGCGCTGTTTGCCCGGCTGAGGGAAAGATTTACCGAAGGGGAACTGGTGGAACTCACTTCCGCGATCGCATGGGAGAACTACCGTGCCCGGTTCTCTCACGCCTTCGGCATTGAAGCAGAAAATTTCAGCGAAGGGACTGTGTGCGCCCTGCCGGTTCGTGAATCAACATGATTTGATTGGGATGGAGCGCCGGCGTCCCCGCCGGCTGTCGCGAGGGCATCCTTCGACTTCGCTCACGACAAGCCTTGTCCTCCCATGTGAGGGCGGGGACGCCCTCACGACAGCCGACGAGACGGCGACGCTACTTTCTTGTTTAGCGGACGAATGCATAGATCCGCTAATGCTTCAGAACGTTTTCCAGCGACATTCGGAGGCTGCTGAAACGGAATGGATAGCCACTCATTACGAGCTGTGTTGGTTCGACGCGCTGGCTGCCTAAGAGAACAGTCTCGCCCATTTCGCCGAAGACCAGCTTCACTGCGATGGCTGGCATAGGAAGGATCGCGGGCCGCGATAGCACGTTGGCCAGAGTCTTGGTGAATTCCGCGTTCGTCACCGGCTTGGGAGCGACCACGTTCACCGGGCCTTGCAGCAGATCGCTCTTCAAGATGTGATGGATCGCGCCGACCATGTCCTGCACGTCAATCCAGCTCATCCACTGCCGCCCGTCGCCTATCTTTCCGCCCACGCCCATCTTGAAGGGCGTCAGCATCTTTCCGAGCGCGCCGCCCTTGGGGCTGAGCACGACGCCAGTGCGCATTTGGACGGTACGGATTCCCGCATTGGCTGCAGCCTGCGTCGCCGCCTCCCACCCGCGGCAAACGTCGGCCAGGAACCCAATGCCTTGCTTGCTTTGCTCGTTCAATACTTCGTTGCCTCGGTCGCCGTAGTACCCAATCGCCGAACTACAGATGAACACCTCAGGCTTTTCTTTCGCTTCCGCCAGGGCTTCCGCCAGATTGATGGTGCCCGCGACCCGGCTGTCCCGGATCTTTATTTTTTTTGTTTCAGTCCAGCGCCCAACAATGCTCTCGCCCGCGAGATGGATGACTGCGTCGAACCCGGAAACCATGCCGGGAGCAATCGGCTTCGCCGGATTCCAGGAAATCTGATCATCAGCTGTAGCCGCTCCGCGCACCATGCGTATGACTTCATATCCGCGGATTTTGAGGGAAGGCAGAAGCGCGGCCCCGATTGGGCCGGATGCGCCGCTGACAAGGATTCGAGAAATCATGGCTGACAGGATGCAACTCTACCAGTTCCTGAAGCGTCACAACAAACTGGCGATGAATTTGAAAACATCGAAGCGCCTGAAATGGGAGAAGACTCGTCAACCTCTCCTTCAGAAATGGTTCGCACCCTGGTAGTCCGTGGAATACTTGGTGTAATTGCAGAACGTTACAGGTAACTGGTCAGAGCGAAAGAATTCTACTGATGGCCTTCCAATTCAGGTCTGGACTCATAGTTCTTGCATTTGTCGCTGTGGGTTGGGCAATGACGTGTGCAGGACAGACCCGTCAAAAAATGCTCGTTTCGACTCCGAAGAGTGGTCCGCAGCCTGATGCGGAGCCCCAGGGAACGACGGCAGCTAGCGATCAATTACGCGATCAGCGAGCGGCTGGAAGCATCAGCGGAACGGTCGTTGATGAAAGTGGAGCCGTGGTTGCTGGAGCCCACGTGAGGCTTACCGGAGAAAATCGGTCGCTCAACAATGAGGTCCTAACTGGCAACGATGGACAATTCTCCTTTGCCAATGTCGCCGCCGGACCTTTCCAACTCACAGTAACGTCGGCGGGATTCGCGACGCAAACATCCTCCGGAATCCTGCTTTCGGGAGAGGCCCAGACTGTCCCGCAGATCGCGTTACCCGTTGCGGCCAATATCACAGATGTGCAGGTCTCACTTTCCCCGGCCGAGGTGGCAGAAGCGCAGGTCAAGGATGAAGAGAAGCAGCGTGTGTTCGGTGTGATTCCAAATTTTTACGTCAGCTACGACCCACATCCGCTTCCTCTCACCGCGAAACAGAAATACGAGCTTGCCTGGAAGACGAGCGTCGATCCGGTCAGCTTCGCAATCATTGGGGGCATTGCGGGAGTACAGCAAGCGCAAAATACTTTCAGCGGATACGGGCAAGGCGCGCAAGGCTATGCTAAGCGTTACGGTGCCGTATTCGCCGACGTTGCGACCGGTACGTTCATCGGAAGCGCCATACTGCCATCGCTTCTGAAACAAGATCCCCGTTACTTCTACAAGGGCACCGGCAGCAAGCAATCACGAATTCTGTATGCCATCGCAAATTCAGTGATTTGTAAGGGCGACAATGGACGCTGGCAGACAAATTACTCGAATATACTCGGGAACCTTGTCGCTGGCAGTATCTCAAATCTGTACTATCCAGCACAAAATCGCAACGGAGCGGAATTGACCTTCGAAAACGCGGCCATCGGGATCGGCGCGACGGCGGCCGCCAATCTGGTTGAAGAATTTCTCATGCGAAGGTTAACGCCAAATCTTCCTGAACACGACCCGGCGAAACCCTGAAGGTGTGACCTGGCATGTGTGATATGTGAAGTGGGCGTTTCCATCGTCAGACTCCGGGTAGGCTCTGCCGAGCGTCCATTCATCTTTACGACGCCCGAACGTCGCCGCACCCTTGCGGACAGGAAGTCATCTCGGACAGCGGTGCCGAAGCTGCGGCGTCCGCCGCGGGCTATAATCGTGCATGGCGAGCTTGCGCCAACAGATCGCGACCACCGCCCTCACCCTGACCAAGTTCCGCGATCTGATGAAGCGGATGCAGGAGAGCCGTCCGCAGGACGATCTGACGATCGTTAAGAAGGCCTACGATTATTCCCTGAAACATCATGAAGGCCAGAGCCGCGCTTCCGGCGAGCCCTATCTGGTCCATCCCCTGGAAGTCGCGCTCGTCCTTGCCGAAATGAAGATGGACCCGGTCGCGGTTGCCGCGGGCCTGCTGCACGACTCGGTGGAAGATACTTCGGTTACCATCGTCGACATCCGCAAGGAATTCGGCGAGCAAGTAGCCCACATCGTCGAGGGCGTCACCAAAATCAGCAAAATTGATTTCGCCACCCGCGAGGAGCAGCAAGCCGAGAACCTGCGCAAGATGATGCTGGCCATGGTCGACGACATCCGCGTAATCCTCATCAAGCTGGCCGACCGCCTGCACAACATGCGCACGCTGGAACATCTTCCGGTCGATCGCCAGCAAAAGATCGCCGAAGAAACATTGGAGATTTATGCCCCCATCGCCCACCGCCTCGGCATGGGCAAGATTCGCGGCGAACTGGAAGACCTCGGGTTTCGTTTTCTCGATCCCCTCGGTTACGAGCAAGTGGAAAAATCGGTCAATGCCCGCCGCAAGGAAGGCGAGGCGTTCCTCGCTAAAATGCAGCAGACCATTACCGACAAGCTGAAAGAGGCCGGTATCCAAGCCCGCGTCGAAAGCCGCATCAAGCGCCTTTACAGCATCCACAAGAAGCTGCAGCGCCAGCGCATCTCCGTGGACCAGGTATACGATCTTTGCGCCATGCGCGTGGTGACGCGTTCGCTGCAGGATTGCTACGCCGTGCTCGGCATCATTCATAATCTGTGGCGACCGGTTCCGGGGCGCATCAAGGATTTCATTGCCATGCCGCGGCCCAATTTTTATCAATCACTGCACACTTCGGTGATCACGGAAGACGGCACGCCGTTTGAAATCCAGATCCGCACAGAAGAAATGCACAAGATGGCGGAGGAAGGCATTGCCGCCCACTGGAAATATAAAGACGGCCCAGTCTCGGCGCAGGACGAGCAGCGCCTCGCGTGGCTACGGCAGGTGGTCGAGTGGCAGCGCGACGTCAGCGATCCCAACGAATTTCTTTCCACGTTGAAGGTCGACCTGTATCCCGAAGAGGTCTACACCTTCACGCCCAAGGGCAAAGTCGTAGTGTTGCCGCGCGACGCTACACCGGTCGACTTTGCGTATAGCGTTCACACCGAGGTTGGTCACACCTGTATCGGCGCCAAAGTGAACGGGCGCATGGTGCCACTGCGGCATAAGCTGCATTCCGGAGACATCGTCGAGATCCTCACACAGGCCGGCCATAAGCCCAGCCGCGACTGGCTGGGACTGGTCAAATCGTCGCGATCGCGCAACAAGATCAAGCACTGGCTGAATGTTCACCAGCGCGAACGCGCAATTGAAATCGGCCGCAAGCTGATCGAAAAGGAAGCGCGCAAGTACCGCATCGCGCTCAAGGAAATTAAGGACGAAGAGCTGCAGAAAGTCGCCTCCGGATATGGACTGGGCAAGACCGACGACCTCATGTCCGGAATAGGCTACGGAAAATATTCTGCGCGGCAGGTGCTGGCCCGATTGCTGCCGGCCGGGGCGACGCACTCTATCAGCGGCGACATCGAATCCGAGGGCTTAACTTCGCAACCCGGCGGAATTGCCAGCGTGGTGCGCCGCGTTTTCGGCGATCACAATGCCATCACCGTCCGCGGACAGGGCGATATGCTCGTCTACCGTGCGCGATGTTGCAATCCCATTCGCGGCGAGGGAATTGTCGGCTACATCACGCGCGGCAAAGGGGTGGCTGTACACTCGGTCAGCTGCCCTAACGTTACGAATCTTCTCTATGAACCCGAGCGCCGCATTGATGTGGAGTGGGCCCGCGATGAGAGCACGCCGACCGCTTATCCCGTGAAGTTGACTGTGTTCTGCGACGACCGCTTCGGAATGCTGAAGAGCATTACCGGAGTGATCGGCGACGCCAAGAGCAACATCCGCAACATCACCGCACAGACCTCCAACAGCCAGGCCAGCGTGGAAGTCGTTCTCGACATCGCAGATCTGAAACATCTTGAGCAGATCATCGCCGGGCTACGCAAAATCCCCGGCGTGCACGAAGTGCAGAGACTGCAGAAGATCTAAAAGCAGTTGTCGGGTGCCGGTAGGACCGCGGGTATCAGTTTCAAATCGATCCACAGCGGAACCGGATTTAAGTTGATCTTTGCCGATTGTTCTGAGGCGATCCCTAAGGCGTGCGGCGCTTAATGACCCCTGGCCGCTGCCAGGGCAGCGGCGATCGCTGTCAGCGCTTCAGAACTGCGGCCTCTTCAGGAGATATTCCTCGAGGCGGCCGGCGAGCCAGGTGCGTAGTTGTTCCTTGACTGCGGCAGGAACCTGAACGAATTCCATCCCCGAGGCTCCAGCAGGGTTGCACCAGCAGATTTCCGCGATTATTTCGGCGGCGGCCTGGGTGTGGGGCAGGGTCAGCCGCAGGGCAACTCTATCTCCAACCTGCAGCCCGGGTGCGTTGGCGAGAGCGATGCCGACCTCGCTGATGTTGGCGGAGGTGGCCATAAACTCGGGCTTCGAGCCAATCGAGACATAGACGGGAATCTGCACGGGACAACGAAAGGAGCGCCTTCTTTCGCTCACCATGAGCGGATAGGATACCCTGAGGGTACGCATCAGCACGGTGGGAGACAGCGGTTTGACGAGCACGAAGCTGGCGCCCGCGCGGAATGCGCTGGGCATTTCGTCGTTGCTATTCAAGATGGCCAACACGACGGCTCCCTTGTGAGACGTCATTTGACGAGACTTTTTGAGCAGATCCAGGGCTTCGGCTCTCTCCTTGAAATCCACTACCACGGCTTCGAACTTGGAATGACAAAGTTTGCCGGCAGCGGAGGCGAAGTCGGAGCAGACATCGACATGCATGGCCATTTTTCCCATAAACTCGCACAGAGTATCGATGGTCTGAATGTCGCCACTTACCAGCAGGACGCGAACCCCTACCGTCGTGGGTAATCTTTCTCTTGATCCCGCTGTTCTGCCGGTCGTTTCCGGTCCAGTCGTAGTCGATTCAGTCTTAGTGGCGTGTGCCGGGGCGTCGGTCATATGACCAGAGCCTCGGGAATTTCCATCTCCCCATGTTCGAAGGCTCCGACAAATGCGTCCACAACGGCGGGGTCGAAGTTTGTCCCGGCACTGGAGACGATGATTTGCCTGGCCTCGAATGGGCTGACCGCGCGGCGATAGGGGCGGTCGCTGGTCAAAGTGTCATAGGCGTCAGCCACGGCCAATACTCTGGCTTCAATGGGGATCTGCTCCCCTTTGGAGGGACCGTATCCCGAGCCGTCGTATTTGTCGTGATGGGCAAGAATAATGGGGAGCACTCGGCGCAACGATCCCCCGACGGGTTCCAGCAGGGCGACGCCCTTCTGGACATGCTTTCGCATTTCCGCCATCTCTTCCGGGGTCAGGCTGGCGGCTTTGTGCAAGAGGTCGCGGCTGGTTTCGAGCTTGCCCACGTCGTGGAGCAGGGCCGCGGCCCGGACATCGTCGATACGCTCCTGGTCAAACCCCATGCGCGCGGCCAGCGCTGAGGCATACAACGCCACACGGTAAGAGTGATTATGGGTGTACTTGTCGTTCGAGATGAACTGCTGCAAAATCGTCAAAAGACCAAAGTAAGTCTGGCGGAGTTCGACCAAATGGTGCTCTTTCCTGTCATACAGGGTCCCCATAGCGTATGCCGTGATCAGAAGCAAACATGCCCATGTGACGAGCTCGGACCATTGGTCGTAATTCAGCACAAACGGAGCCGAACCGGCAAAAAGGCCGGTATTCTTCCATAGAAGTATGAGTACCATGAAGATGCTGGCACTCGCCGTGAGCACGGCGTGTCTGCGGCCATAGACATAAGCCGAAAAGATCGTGGGCAGCGTGTATAAACCCAGAATCATGCGGTGAGAAGCCACCAGCCAGTTGAACAGGCCGGCGATAATGAAGAGAGAGAGGACTAGCCATAGTTCCTGGTTAATGGTGGCCAGACCGGTCTTGAACTTAGATTTAATTTCCGGAGCATCCCCGGCAAGGGTCGCCCGAGTGCCCAGAATGCGTTCGTTCGTCAATGTCGATTTCATCGGAAATCCTCTTCTCTTGCTTTCAACTGGCGCTGCTGGGGTGGGCGCCCCGTGAATAATGGGACCCCTAATCTTTCTATCGGCTGGCTGGCGCACAACTTTAGTCCACTTGAGTGCCGGCGCAGGAAGTTCAAGGAATGGTGAATTTAGAAGTCACAACGCAGCCGTAGAAAGCCGGAAGGAGTTGGTTTTGCGCTCTGACTTCCTAATTTCTGATTTCTGCCTTCTTGGTTTGACTTCATGGGACTGCATCTGCGTTAATCAGCGACGGAGGAGCCATGCGCGAAGTTGTTTCCACCCAGGACGCCCCCCGGGCTATCGGTCCCTACTCGCAAGCCATTAAAGCCAATGGGTTCGTCTTCGTTTCCGGACAGGTGGCTATTGATCCTGCGACGCAACAAGTGATCGTCGGCGATGTCGGCGCGCAGACCGACCGCGTCCTGCGCAATCTATCGGAGATTCTGGAAGCCGCCGAAAGCGGCTTGGGAAAGGTCGTCCGCTCGACGGTGTTCTTGAAGAATATGGGCGACTTTGCCGCCATGAACGAGGTCTATGGCAAATACTTCAACACGGCGCCGCCCGCGCGCTCCACCGTCGAGGTTGCGCGCCTGCCCCGTGAGGTTCTGGTGGAAATCGACGCTATCGCTCTGGAGTAGCGCCGGCATCGCCCTCGCCTCTCCCGGGAAAGAGAATCTCAAGGAGTACGTGCAGTTGCTCGCCGTACAGTAAAAACATTCACCAACAGAGGGCACGGGAGAACACGGAGGAATAAAAGCTGTGGAACTCTGTGTCCTCTGTGGTTAAATTCTTACGCTTTGACGACTTTGCCGCTGCGCAGGCAGGACGTGCAGACGCGCATGCGTTTCGTGGCCGCGCCCACGCGGGCATGCACCGGACGCAGGTTGACGTTCCAGCGGCGCTTGGTGACGTTGTGGGCGTGGCTGATGCGGTTTCCCGCTTGCGGCTTCTTGCCGCAGATATCGCATTGTTGTGCCATGACGACTCCCGGAAAGATCAGATCTTGTAGGCCAAAGTTAAATTTTACAGGAGTTTGCGCAGATTCCGCAATCCCGAGCTGCCGGTCTTCCGGTCCGAAAACCCGATGGCCCCGACCTTTCGGGGCCAAACAGACTGGGTCATCTACAGCACCCTGCGACACTGTCAGTATAAGTCGTCCTGATTTCCAGTCAAATTGCTTTTTGTAGAATTTTCGCAGCTTCGGCCATCTTTGGAGCGCTCCGAAAACGGGAACATGCAAGCCGTCGACATGCGATACTTATTCCATGCAGTCCCCGCTCCAAGCCGCCACTGCGGCCACCGATCCCAAGTCGGTGAAGGTGAATCTTACGACCGGCACGGGTGTCGACATTGACTGGAACGATGGCCATGTCTCGCACTATAACTTCGTTTACCTGCGCGACGCCTGCCCGTGCGCCATGTGCGAAGACGAGCGCGGGAAGGCGGGGCGGCGCGCGGGCGATCCCGTAACCGTTGTTCCCGGCGCGCTGATCATGTTCAAGCCCCACGCCAAGCCCCTCTCGGCTGAGGGCGTGGGCAAATACGCCATCAAGTTTTCTTGGAACGACAACCACGACCTCGGACTTTATTCGTGGAAGTTCCTGCGCGAAATCTGTCCGTGCGCAGAGTGCAAAGCGTCGCTGGGTTAGCAACGGTCAGGGGTGGTTTGAACAGGGCCACGAACGGCGTTACTCGGGTGCCTGGACGTGGGCGCCTGAAGATCAATAGAATTTTCCAGCCCGCGCCATGAGTTCGACAAAACCAATCCCGGCCGTGCAATCCGTCGTGAACGACGTGCTGGCAGACCTCTATGCCAAAGGCGGCTGCGAGAAAATTGGGCTTGCGCGCGAATCGTTCGCGGCGATTCTTTGCGAGGTGGGATCGAAACAGGCCACGCCAGCTACTTCCGAGAACGAAATCCGCACGTTTCTTCTGAGTCTGCGGGTCGACGAACTCGCCCTCGCGCGCGCCTGCGCCGCCGGCAACAATTCCGCGTGGGAAGTCTTCCTCACGCGTTACCGCGAAAAGCTTTATCTCTCGGCTCTGCGCATCGCGCGCGAAGACTCCGCCGCCCGCGAATTGGCCGACACTCTTTACGCTGACCTTTACGGTACTAATACCCGCGACGGCCAGCGTATTTCCAAACTCGCCTCCTACACCGGGCGTGGATCGCTGGAGGGCTGGCTGCGCACCGTTTTGTCCCAGGAGTTCGTGAATCGCTACCGGCGTACGAAACGCCTGGTGAGTCTCGACGAAGAATCCGAAGAAGGCGTGCAGTTTCGGGCGCCCGAGCCCGAGCCGGTACCGCCCGCCGACGCGCGCCTGGCGCAGGCCACCGACGAGGCGCTCGCCGTTCTCTCCGACGAAGATCGCATGGTTCTGAGCGCGTATTATCTCGACGGCCGTACGCTGGCCGAGATCGCACGCATATTGGGTGTGCACGAGTCGACGATTAGCCGCAAGGTCGACAAGCTGGCCAAGTCTTTGCGCAAGCAGATTGTTGCGGCCCTGGGGCGTCGCGGCATGTCGCGACGCCAAGCCGAAGAAGCTTTGGAAGTGGACGTCCGCGACCTGCAGTTGGATATTCGCCGCAGCCTGGCGCAAGAATCGTCTGCTCCCGCGTTCTCTGAGAAGAGAGTAGAAGCCAGAGTCCGGGAAGGCCCAGGATAGGGAAGACCGCGTCTTTAGATCAACGAGCAAGGGCTCAACCGAATAAGCTAGAAGCTAGAAGCTGAAATGCAAAGTGTCCCCAAAATCGTGCGCCAGCGGTTGAAGGCTGCAACCCCCGCCTCCAATCATCCCGACGCGAACGTGTTGACCGCCTTCGCCGAACGGTCGCTGGCCGAGGGCGAACGAGCCGTCGTGCTTGAGCACTTGGGCCGGTGCAGCGATTGCCGCGACATTGTGGCGTTGGCTTTACCCGCAACGGAGCCGGTCCAAACAATCGTCAGCCCGTCCCGCAGCGGATGGTTGACTTGGCCCCCTCTGCGTTGGGGATTGGTGGCTGCCGGCGTCGTCGCCATTGCGGCGCTCGGGCTCGTTCAATATCAGCGGGGCGTCCGGTCGCAAAGCATAGCTTCAACGGCACCCGCGCGCTTTGAGGTTGCCGCCAAAGAGGCCAGAAACCAGCCGTTGGCTCCGCCTGTTCCAGTTGCCACCGCCAAGGCCGACAATTTCCAGTCGCCTCCGCCTTCTGCTTCTACCGACTCTGTTGGCGCTACCGATGCGACCCTCAACGAGAAGAAGATCACGGTTCGCGCCGAAGTGCCGCGAGCATCTGTCCCCCAGCCACAGGTTGGTGTTGGTCGCGGTTCGGCTCTCGCCGTGGGCGGGCCACTCCCTCATGGTCCAAGACTGGCGAACCAGTGGCAGCAGCAAAATGACACCCAGAAACAGGCTCCCGCGGTGCCTTCGCCGTTCGCAAAGCAACAGGCCGCTGGCGATCTATCGGCAAATATGCGGGTGCCCGCTGTCTCCGAGACGGTAGCGGTGGAGAGTCAGTCAGCCCAGCTCGAGACGCAAACTCAGAATCTGGACGCAGGTCAGATTCAAGACCAGCCTGCGGCGGCGCTGCCATCAAACGAGGATTACGCCCGGATCGGCAAGGCTAAACCGGCTGCGACCACGCAGACCGCGACTACTACCAGTCCGGCGTCCACGATGGCGGCTCCCATCGCTCAGGGGATCGGTAGCGGAGCGTTGGCTTTGTCCGCGCCTATCCCCCGCTGGACTATCAACTCCACCGGTGGCCTGCAGCGCTCCTTCGACCAGGGCGCTACTTGGCAAGCTGTAAATGTGAACGCGAATCCCGCGTACTTCACGGATGAGACGAGCCTCCAGATTTCCGGGAAGACTTCCCAGCCTAAAGTTCGAAAAATCGCCCCTATCTTCCGCGCTGTCGCGGCGACTGGCATAGATGTCTGGGCGGGTGGTTCCGGAGGCGCGATCTATCACTCGCTGGACGCCGGTGACCACTGGACTCGCGTCGAGCTCGCTTCAGCCGGCTCGACGCTTACCGGCGACATCGTCAGCCTCGAATTTCTCGACATACAGCATGGCAAGGTCACGACCTCTACCACGGAAGTCTGGACCACGAGCAATTCCGGGCAAACTTGGCAGAAACAGTGAGCCCGGTTGCAGATCCGAGACGTCCTTGCTGATCAAGCTGAGTCACTTCCCCAGTTACATCGGTCAGCCTCAACTCAACTCTGCGCTAACTGCGTTACCAAAGTGACGTTTACACCAAATGAAGAGAATTTTAATATTCATCTCGTGGTTTGGCAGTTCTGGGGGAGGGCTGCCGAGGCGTCCTAGACTGAAAAGTCGAGGGCGCTTTTTCTTTTCTGCTTTCCAGTGGAAGGTCGGTCGTACCGCTGGCCTGCCTGAAATCGCTCCCACAAGTCAATCCGGCAAAACCGCCCTCCAGGCCCGCAGCCTGCTTTTGCGACCTTCCTATCTCCCCAAGCATCGAATAGCAGTGTTACGATAACAAGTTCGGCTCCCTGACGGGACGCACTTATACGAATCGCCCGGCAGCGCAGCCCGATGGAGCGTCGGCCGATAGCGCGACGTTTACAACGAGGAGAAAGCAAATGGCAGGTAAGGAAATCGTCGAAGTCGCCAAGCAAATGGCAGGTAAGGGAATCGTCGAAGTGACCGATGCGAACTTCGACCAGGATGTTTTGAAATCGGACAAGCCCGTTCTGGTGGACTTCTGGGCAACCTGGTGCGGCCCCTGCCGCGCTATTGCTCCTATTGTCGAAGAACTGGCCACCGAGTATCAGGGCAGGATTAAAATCGGCAAGATGGACGTCGACTCCAACAGCGCCACGCCCATGCGCTACAAAGTCACCGGAATCCCTACCCTCTTGGTATTTAAGGGCGGTCAGGTCGTCGAGCAAATCGTCGGCTACAAGCCGAAGGACGCCATCGCGCAAGCCCTGAACAAGCACATCGGCTGAAGCCTAGCTCAAAGATCCAAAGAGTGAAACGCCCGGGATAACTCCCGGGTGTTCGCGTCTGGACCTATCCCCAGGACCCACCACCTTAGAAGACCTCAGGCCTAATACTTCCGCAGCACCCCTATCACCCGCCCCTGCACGTCCACTGACGCCGCCGGAACAATGATCGGCTTCATGGTCGCGTTCGACGGCTGCAGGCGGATATTGTCGCCGTCCCGATAAAAGCGCTTCAGCGTCGCGTCGGTGGAATCCACCAGTGCCACAACAATGTCCCCGTTGTGGGCGGTGCGCGCTTTTTCGACCAGCACGTAGTCGCCGTCGAGGATGGCCTCATCCTGCATCGAGTCGCCCCGCACTTCGAGCACAAACACTTCTTTCGAGCGCACAAAGTCTGCCAGCGAGATCGTCTCGTTATTCTGCACGGCCTCGATCGGTTGCCCTGCCGCGATGCGCCCCACCAACGGCAGCACGACGCCGGTGTTCACGCTCATCGCCTGCTTGAGCCGTCCTTTGGGAGGCAGCAGGTCGATCGAACGGCTGCGGTTGTAATCGCGCGTCAGCAGTCCCTTTTTTTCCAGGTTCGTGACGTGCTTGTGCACCGTGGCCAGAGAGGTCAACTCCAGTCCTTTGCCAATCTCCTCAAACGACGGAGAGTATTGGTGCTCCGCCACGAATCGCGAAATGAAGTCGTATACTTCCCGCTGTCTGCGTGTGATGGCCATGCCGCCATTATTGGCGAACAGAAGGCGAAAAAGCAAGCAGGAAGTGAGTTGCGTCCCCGGTTCGCGTTGAAACTTTTGTCCCGCTCGCAACTCCAATCTGGCAGCCTAGAAGTTTTCACACAGAATTTAAGAGGAAACTAAAATGTCATCTTCTACTCGCTTCGCTCTCATTCTTTTTGCATCGCTCCTCGGCGCCACGGCCTGCAATGCCAAAGCGAGTCCATCCGCCGCCGTGCCCCCGCCCGTGCTGGACGCCCCACGCGCCGCTACTCCTGGCCAACAAACCGCGGTGATTTCCGGAGGATGTTTCTGGGGCATCCAGGCAGTCTTCCAGCACGTGAAGGGAGTCATCAACGCGACCTCCGGCTACGCGGGAGGCTCCGCCAAGACCGCCGAGTACGAAATCGTGAGCACCGGCGAAACCGGACACGCCGAGTCGGTGCAGATCGTCTACGATCCTTTGCAGATCACCTATGGCGAACTGTTGCGCGTCTTCTTCTCGGTGGCGCACGACCCGACCGAACTCAATCGTCAAGGCCCCGACGAGGGCACGCAATATCGCTCCTCGATTTTCTACAGCAACGATGAGCAGAAGCGCATTGCCGAGGCCTACATTGCGCAACTCGACAAAGCCAAAGTATTTCCGCGTCCGATTGTGACGAAGGTTGTGCCGCTGCAGGCTTTCTATCCCGCTGAGGCCTATCACCAGAACTATTCTGCGCTGCATCCCAACCAGCCATACATTGTGTTCAACGATGCTCCCAAGATCGAGCACCTGCGGCAAGAATTTCCGGATCTCTACACGGGCAAGTAGGGGCACAATGCAAGCCGCGAAGCGGCGCAAGAATGCAGCCCGCGGCGTAAGCCGTGGGTGCCAAATGGAAAAATGGGCAGGCCCTGGAAGGGCGAAAGAAAAAGTACGGCGCAAGCCCGGAGGAGACAATAATGTTCGACTCCGATCTCGATGGTGAAGAAACGCGTGATGGTGCTACGAATCTGCGACGCCGCGTGTTTCTGGCGAGCGCAGCAGCAGCCGTCGCAGGCTTGGCCCTGTGGCAATGGAGAAAGCCCGCGGTGCTGCAAGCCGCGCCGGCCGCGGACAGGGCTCCCAAAGAAGTCACGATCGTTCTTTTCTCTGACGCAGGCCAGCGCCTGAAGCAAGTCCACGTGGCCAAGATTTTCAAAACCGCTGCCGAGTGGCGCAAGCAACTTCCCTCCGGCGTCTTCGACATCACGCGCAACGCCGACACTGAAATCGCCTTCTCCGGAAAATACTGGAACCTGCACCACCAGGGCATCTACCGCTGCATCTGCTGCGATAACGCGCTCTTCGATTCAGCTACGAAGTTCGAATCCGGCACAGGATGGCCTAGCTTCTGGGCGCCGATCGCCGCCGAAAACGTGACTGAGATGCGCGACACAACCTTCGGTATAGTTCGCACCGCGGTCGCCTGCACCGAATGCGACGCTCATCTCGGCCATGTTTTTGACGACGGTCCCGAGCCCACGCGCCTTCGCTACTGCATGAATTCCGCGTCCTTGCGTTTCTACCGAAAACCTAGCGTGCGCCTACAATAACCCCATGAACTCCACGCTCCCCACTTTCCGCGAACCTAGCGGCATCGAAAAAATCTTTAACCGCGCGTTCGGTTTTCTCGTCGGCCTCGGTTTGGGCTCCTCGCACAACTATCTGCTCGAAGTTCGCGGACGTAAGAGTGGCAAGCTTTATTCCACGCCAATCAATCTGCTGGAACTGAACGGGAAGAGTTATCTGGTAGCTCCTCGCGGACGAACCCAGTGGGTGCGAAACGCCGAGGCCGCCGGAGAAGTCACGCTGAAGAAGGGAAGCACGCGCCGAAAGTTCCGCCTGAGCCCTATTGCCGACGCGGAGAAGCCGCCGATCCTGAAGGCCTATCTCGACACTTTCCGGCGCGAGGTGCAACGCTACTTTTCGATCCCCGCAGGTTCCCCACCAGAATCCTTCGCTGCGATCAGCGGAAGTTATCCGGCTTTCGAACTTCTTGGCAATTGAATTCTCTGGGCCGCACCCGAAGTTCCGCCCCGTCGAGGGAAGAGGCCCAGCGAACGCGAGTGCCCCCTCCGTGATGGAGGATCGGATGAAGCCTCAAATGACGATGAGGATGGGCCGATTGGCCCATCCTCACCTGTTGGCAGGGACGAAGAAACTTTAGCGGTTTGGGACGAGGTTTGGCGATCCTTGGTAAGGGTTACCAAGGGTAAGTTGAAGGAGAATCGACATGCAAACGCTCAGAGAAGTGAGTAGATCGATTCGAGATTATGTAAACGATCCCAGGCACCAGCAGCGGCTACTCTCGGCACGATTTAGCTGGCATCAGCTTTTGCGCTGCCATGGATGTAATCGACGATGTCGACTTGGCAATTGAGGCTTACCTCGACACTGATTTCCCTGCCGACGATGGCGAGAAATATCTGAGGATTTATGGCGTGTTGCAGGCTCTGTTCGTGCAACAGGATGCGCTCCGCCACCTGATTGGCATCGTCCGGCCCCCCGCGCCTCTTGAGTTCTCGGATGTACTGAAAGACGGGCGGGAGACCCGCAACGCGAGTGTTGGGCATCCCACGAAATTCGAACGCAAAGGGCTCACATCAGTTCATTCCATGAGCCGAAGCACTTTAGGCAGAGATGGGTTCCTGATGGCGTCGTTTGAGGAGAAGAATGACACGTTCTTTCAGCATGTGCCCATAGGTGAGCTGATAGTAAAGCAACGAGAGGAGGCGGTCCGACTCCTCTCCAAAGTAGTAACGCAGCTGAAGGAAGCGGACGAGTTACATAGAAAGCAGTTCCGAACTGTGATCCTTCGCAATTCGTTTAGCCAGGTTCTGTACGCATTCGAGAAGATTTCAGACGAAGTACGTCGGTCCTCGCCGCCGGGAATGGGACCGTGGGCAGGGGAACAGCTGCAAAACTCCCTGGGCGAATTCGAAAGGCTACTCAAAGAACGTGGGCTTGACGTGGAGACGTACGACCCCGTCAAGTATCTCTACAACGAGATCCAATTCTCGCTCGCCCAATTGCGAGCGTTCCTTGTTGGCGAGTCGTCTGAGATTATGAGCCGCGAAGCAGCTAGGGTCTTTGCGAGCGCATTAGCGGGATATTTTTCAGAACTAATGGATATTGCTCGAGAAATCGACGAGGAATATTCATCAATCAAAGACGACCGAGCTGACCCTGCAACGGAATCCAGTGTCAAATAAGAAGAAAACATGACTGATGCAACTTACAACGTAATTCTGCCCGCCAACGCGTGCCGATCAAGCCGTGGACCAGAGGAGTCCCGCTCGAATCCTCCGCCCAGCAGCAGTTACTGACGTGGTTTTCTGTGCGGTTCATCTACAAGTGGGTGGTGGCGATGTTAAGTGTGCTTTTGGGCCCCGCGCGAAGCATGATCAATCGGCAGTCAATTTACCTGTTTTTTCGGAGTTGCATTGCACGATCGTTGAGAGCCTTGCCACCTCGATCTGAGGGCACTTCGAACCCGATGCGGTGACGGTTGGGCTCTTCGGGACTCATGAGTTCGCGGATCGCGTCCATCAAGCCCTGGATATCGGCGTCATGACTCTTCAGACGGTGTTCCAGTTCCGCCAGCTTCGTCAGGATCTGGCGATTCCCGGCGATGGCGCGACGCATACGCACAAAAGCAAGAACGACAAACATGCTCATTTCGATCGCGCGTTCCGAGTTCAGCACGGTGGCGGCCATGATCGCACCGTGTTCGGTAAAGGCGTAGGGGCGATAACGCGCGCCGCCATGGCCTTCACTTGAGATCACATTTTGTGATTTCAAGATTTTCAATTCGTGCGCGGAAAGTTGAAAGCGAAAGGCGGGAGGAAAGCGTTTCGCATTGCGCTTGGCCTGCTGATTCAGGTGCCGGACTTGTACGCCGTATAGCTCGGCGAGGTCCGTGTCGAGGATGACTCTCTGCCCACGGAGAACGAAGATCTTCGAATCAACTTTTCTTGCGACCACGACGGCTGTTTCCGCCATATTTTGGAGCTCGTTTCAAACTTGAGATCACAAGTTGTGATCTCAAGTTTTCGAGAGGTGATTAGCAGCAGAATAGCAGCCGGGTGTATGTTGCAGCACCGCGAAAGTTCATTCTTAGTCTGACCAGACCTGCAATGTAATTAAACCCGAGACCGGTGCCCATCAAGGCGTGGACTCGGGGCGTGCCTCTGGAGGGCGCGGCGCGAAAGCAGTTGTTCAATGTGGCTTCCCCGCCGTTTCTCTACAAGTGGGTGGCGGCGATGCCGACGTGTGCCGAGGATTAGGGCGACGGCTGCCGCGACGAGGCGGCTGAGCTTCGCTCGGTCTGGACGGGGCGAAGACCCGTCCCCACACACAAGGTGTGGCTAGATCATGCTTCGGCGGGGAAGAAGCTCTCGTCGGGCTTGACTTCGACTTTGTCCGGGGTTGCGTCGGCGGCGACGTCCTGCGCGAACTCGCGGCGGCGTTCGGGGTCCTTGCGCTCGACCACGCGCACGCGGCGGGCGGGCATGGTGCTGGGCTCCAGGGTGGCGATGCGGCCTTCGCGCACCTGAATTTGGGCGCGGAACCAGTCGGTGCGATACATCCGGCCTGCGGCATAGAAGGTCATCGAGGCCGCGATGGGGCCTTCAAATTCCTCTCCCGTACAGGCCAGAATGCGGCGGCCCATTTCCTGCGACCAGGTCAGGCCGCCCACCAAAGGATCGTTCAAGCGGCAGCGTTCGAATGGCATGGCATGCGACAGTTTGCGCAGTTGCAGAAGTTGCAGCAGGACCGACGTTTTGGCCAGATTGGTGACGATAATTCTGGCTTCGGTCGCGGAGACGCGCTCCATCTTGATGTGGATGTCGGGCGACCACTCGCGCTCGAACTCTTCGCGGGCCAGGGCCAGTCCTTTGTCGGTCGCTTCCACGTAACGCAGGGTGGCGCGGGCCAGAATCACGCTGAAAAGACAAGTCACAACCGTGGCGATGACCGGGACATAGCTGATCAGCGTGGTGAACGGGATGCGATACGAGTTCATCAACTGCATGTGCATAGACGAGTGGCTCCTGCGAATGCGGGTTCGGACGGGGGAGCGATCGAGATGAGTTTAGCGAGAGGATGGACAGGGCTCCAGATGCGAATGGTGCGAGGCCGATAGCCGGCATAGGGCAGCGTCTTTGGTAACCCAGCGCAGGCGGGGGCGGGAGACATTGATGGCAATGTCTTCGCCGATGCTAGCTGGGGCGGCGGTAGGATGCCGCCGCGGGGCCGGCGCTACGACTACGGCGGCGCTACTCCAATACGCTGTCGTCCAGCTTTTTCCGGCCCCAGTCGGCGGCGGCTTGCACGAAGGCCAGAACGATGGGGTGCGGCTTCTTTTCGGTGGACGACAATTGCGGCTGGAAGAGCGTGGCCAGGAAAAACCGGTGCGTCGGCGACTCGATCGCGCGGACTTCGCCTTGGGCGCCGCGGGCGACTACGGGGAATCCCGCTTCCATAGCGGCCCATTCGAATTCGGGATTGACTTCGAAGTCGCAGAAGAATTCCTCGGTCGCGGTCGGTTTGTCTTTTTCGTAAAAAGACTGCAGGTAGGAGCCGGGGCGCAGGCGAATCTCCGGGACCGGGCCGGAGAGTTTGGGGGCGTCGCCCTTGCGGCTGGGCACGGCGCAGGCCACCGGATAGATGATGATGTTCTTTGAGCCGGAATTGTTCTCCGCGCTGTCCGCGTCTGGGATGTTAAGGACGTTGCGGGCGAACTCGATGAAGGCGTACTGGAAGCCGCCGCAGGTGCCCAGGAACGGCCAATCGCGACGGCGAGCAAACTCGATCCCCTTGAGCATGCCGTCGAAACTCTTGTAGGGGCTGCCAGGCGCAGCCCACAAGCCGTCGAATTTTTCCAGCGTTTTTTCGGCGGTTTCGGCGGTCAGCGACGGAGTCGGCAGCCACTCGGATTCGACCTTCATGTGGAGCTTGCGGGCGGCGTGTTGCAGGGAAGCCGCTGTGGCATCGTGCGAGCGGAAATCGGCATTGAAGTCGCCCAGGATTCCGATGCGGACGGCGTCGCTCACGGGTTGATTGTACTAGAGGGGAACGACGGACTACTTTGAGGAGTGGGTGACAGCAGGGTTAGAAGCATGGTGCGGGTGTACTGATTTCACGTGCCGCCGTCGCGGGCGAGGGCGCCGGCCACACATGATCTAGAACAGACCCTTAATGCCCAGGAAGAAATAGAGGCTAAGCAGCGCGAGCGCGGGACCGCCCCAGATCATCAGCGCGCATTTCCAGCCCAGAGAACGGGCGACTTCCTGCTGGCTACGCCAGGAGATCAGGAAAGTTCTGTCGTTGGTACCTTTCATCAACACTACCGGGGGATGCGGATCGAAAGCACTTGCTTGAGCTTCGTCGCCATTCCCGCCCGGCACCGTTGTAGCTGGGTCGGCGAGGACCTGTAGAGCGAGATTTGCCAGACCTGCCGAGGGCAGTCCCGCTGCGGCCCATGCCGCGGGGCTGGAGATTCCCGCCTTCAGTAGGGCTGCGGCGACCTTTTGTTGTTGGGTCATCTCCAAGGCCTTGGTGGGAATGTTTTCGTGAGTCAGTCGGATTAGCTGATGCGAAGGATTGTCGGATCGTGTCGCGAGCTCGTTGGCAGGGGAGTCGATGCTTGAATCCCAGTCTGCGCCGCGCATGGAAAACGAAATGGAACCGATCGACAATGAGAGTACGCGGGTGGAGAGCGAGTTCAGGATTTCGTTATCCTGCACTGGCTGGGGACCGACTTCCAAGCCCGGGTTTTCGCTTAGCGTGCCCAGAATGAACAGCGAATTCTTAGGCTTGATGCAATACTCTTCCACCTTAATTTTGTTGCTGGTGGCAATAGCGTGGCGCGCCAGAAAGCTGCGCACACTCTCCGGCGCCGGGTCTTTGGTGGTGAAAAACGAATCGCTGAATTGCTGTTCGAAATCGCGGTGCAGTTCGAGATCGGCTCCGCGTGGATCGACCAGCAGGCGTCCGGTATTGTCGTCGACAAAGAAGGGCAGGTGCAAGCACTCGCCGGCGACTCTCACCCATTCTTTATTCTTGCCGCGTTGTTTGTACTCCCAGACCAAGGTTCGGTAGTAGTAACAGGGGCGCGCGGTGATGGGCGCGATCATAGTGTAGGGACCGACGGCGAGCCCGCTGACTTCGACGATTCCCATCGAAGCGCTGCGAATCTTTGAGAATGGAGTGTCGAGAATCAGGCGGCGGCGCTGCAGCAGTTGGAATCCGTAAAAGAAAAGGCCGATGCCGGCGCAAAAGCCGATCCCGCACCAGACCAGCAGTCCGATTGGGTCCGAGGCGCGAAGAATCAAAGCAGAAAGGATCACGGACGAAGTCCACTCGGGGCAGGCTGGCACGCTCCCGTGTTCAGGCTAGCGAATGCGGAAGTGACGCTGCAGCAGAAAAAGAGGGAGCGGGCTTACGTTGGTAATGCGCGCGGCACCCTCGAAGTGTGTGCCCGTTGGACGCTCGTGTTATCAGCCGGATCCGGAAGCAATCCCAAAGTGAAAAACTCATTTGAAACAATAGAAATTCTTTGTGAAAGTTTTACGACTTCTTTACACATCGCCCGATAGGCTTTTTCCGTTGAAAGTTTCGAAGTAATTCGAGGGGTTACAAGTCACTTGATCTCTTTTACAGCGCTTCCTTCTCTCGCTCTGCTTTCTGCGCTCCAGCTCACGGTTCCGTTTTGCTGTACCACGGCCAACGGCCAATCGATATCCGCAAAGCCTGCGAGCGTTGAGGCAGACCCCTTAGAACAGCTAACGCCGCAAGCGCAGGTGGCGTCCGAAAATGGAGAAGCCTGGGCTGGTCCGAGTCCTCAACAGGCCGCGACCGCAAACCCGAGTCCCGCTGGCCCGGCGCTCAACACGGCAGACCAATCCAGCTTCTTCCGCCGATTGTTCAAAGCATACGCCGACGACTGGAAGCCCGCTGTGTCGGGTCCGAGCGCGCCCGTCCCGGCGTTTCGTGGCGATCCGGCCCCGGTCAATGGACCGCCGTTCCCCTTTTCTGTCTGGCCGATTGGAGGCACGGTGTGGATCGGCCAGCCCTGGACACAGGCCGGCCCTTTGATGACAGCGCTCTGGGCGGGTCCGCATGGCGACGCCTGGAAGAAGAGCAGGATTCAGATCTACGGCTGGCTGAATGTCGGCGCAAACTTCAGCACCTCGAAGCGGGGAGTGAATCCATCGGCGGGAAAGTACGAAAATTTTCCCACGGCTTACGACGAAGTGCCGAACGCGATCGAACCCGATCAGGAAGTGCTCTACATCGAGCGTGAGCCCGACACGGTACAAACCGACCATTTTGATTGGGGATTCCGGCTTGCCGGACTGTGGGGCCTCGACTACCGTTTCACCACGGCGAAAGGTTACTTCAGCCAGCAATTGCTCGGGCATCCTCCGGGGAAAGAATATGGCTTCGATCCGGTCATGATGTATTTGGATTTGTACTTCCCGCATATCGGCGAGGGAACGGACGTTCGCATCGGGCGCTACATTTCTCTGCCCGACATCGAAGCGCAGCTCGCGCCCAACAACTATACTTACAGCCATTCATTGCTCTATACGTTCGATTGCTACACGCAAACCGGGATTACCGCGACCACCAGGATCAACTCGCATTGGACGACTCAAGTTGGTCTGTCGCCGGGCTGTGAATCTGCACCCTGGAACCTGACGGACTCGAGGCTTACGCTCAATTGGTGCCTGTAATATTCGTGGCGGACCAGCCGCGATAATCTCTACGTCTGCGACAACGAGACCAACCTGGGGAAAGACAGCGGGAAGTACGCCTACAACAACCTTCAGGCTTACTACCTGACCTGGTATCACGTGATCGACAAGAATTGGCATTCGTCGACCGAAACCTGGTATCAGTGGATGAAGCAGGTGCCGAATCTTGCTTACAGTCCGCCTCCGGGTTCGACTTTGCCTCCGGTCGATCCCATTCAGCCGGAGACGAACGACAATGGAGCTGTCTGCAGCAGCCACGCCGCTTTCACGTGCTATGCGCCGGAGTGGGCCGTGGTGAATTATCTGGAGCGGCAGTTTGGGGCGCACAACTACATCTCGATTCGGAATGAATATTTCGATGACATCGTCGGCCAGCGGACTGGAACTAAGACGCGTTATTCCGAACATCTGTTCGGCTGGGGGCATTGGGTTGGAACTACGGTGCTGTTCCGTCCTGAGGTGCGGTACGAGCGCTCGTACGATAATCCGGCGTATCAGAACGGCACGAAGAAGAGCCAGCTGACGGCGGCAGGGGATATCATTTTCTTCTTCTGAAAGATGGACGGAGCGAAAATGATTTAGCATCCTCTCTCATGTACGCTTCCGCTCCCGAGATGACCGCGGACCAAGTCTTGCAGGCCTTTCACCGCGATGCTCCCTTTCTTTTTCTCGGCGCCGCGATCGTCGCGGTAGGACTGGTCGCGGCTGCGTTTTCCGCGATCCGCCGCAGGCATGATCCTATCTTGATTTACCTTGCCCTCTTCGCCATCCTGTACGGCCTGCGCATCTGGATCCAGACTGACCTACTGGACCTCACCATGCTGGGCTCGTCTTTCTTCCCGAGATTCCGCTCCGCGATGAACTTCGCCATCCCCATTCCCGCATTCCTTTTCCTCCAAGCCGCCGGGCTCCTGCACCGCCGGGACAAGATTGCGGCTTACGTGCTGGGAATCGTGCTGGGCATGTTAGCGATCGCCACCCTCGCCTTCGGGCCGCACCACATTCTTGATCTGATCGACAACGTCCTGATCATCGCTGGTCTGTCTACTCTGGCCTTGCGTTCTCTCGGCAAGAGCTCGGTCAATCCGGATTTTGTCTTGGTCCGCCGCGGCTTGCTGATTTGGTTGGCTTTCGTTTTCTGGGAGAACATGCAGAGCGTACTCGGGTTTCAGTTTCGCGACGTGGAGCCGTTTGGATTTGTGGCGTTTCTGGGCGCTCTCGGATATGTTGCCGCGCGCCAAATCCTGTTGCGGGACCAGCAGCTCAACGAGATTCAAAAGGAACTTGAAGTAGCGAAACGCATCCAATTGTCGATTCTGCCCGCCGCGTTTCCCAATTCCGCCAACTTTCGCGTGGCCGCGCGTTATTTGCCGATGACTTCCGTTGCCGGAGATTTCTACGACTTCATTGTGGCCGATAACTACCAGGCCGGATTGCTCATTGCCGACGTCTCCGGCCATGGCGTCCCCGCAGCACTCATCGCTTCCATGGTGAAAGTAGCCGCTACGTCGCAGCGCGCCAACGCCGACGATCCCGCCCGATTGCTCGCCGGAATGAATACCGTTCTCTGCGGCAACACACAGAATCAATTTGTGACGGCGGCGTATGTTCACCTCGATTCTGGGGCGCGGGAGTTGCGCTATTCGGCGGCGGGACATCCGCCGATGCTTTTGCTACGAGATGGAAAAGTTAAGGAGGTGGTCGAGAACGGGTTGATGCTGGCGGCCTTCGACTTTGCCACTTACTCAACGGCTACGCAGCGACTGGAACCGGGGGATCGCCTGCTCCTCTATACCGACGGAATTGTGGAAGCGACGAGCGCCGGCGGGGAATTCTTTGGACAGGAATCTCTGAGCGCCCTTTTGCGTCAGACCGCCGGCGTTTCGCCGGCGGAGGCGGCCGATCGGATTATTTCCACGGCGCAGCAGTGGGCTGCGACGCAAGACGATGATCTGACGGTGCTGATGTGCGACTACATCGGCAATGGGGCGGCATCGGCGTCGTGATTGCGTACCGCCATCGGATTACCAGACGTCGCACCTCTTGCCTTCCGGGCGCACCATCGGGGCGTCTGCTTTGCAACTCCATGCTTTCTCGAATTCCGGGAGGTTCGAGAGAGGGCCGATGACCCGGTATTTCGCAATCGGATGCGGATCGCTCTGCACCATCAGACGCTGGGCTTCGGGACGGATTTCGTCGCCCCGGAATTGTCCCCAGGCGATGAAGAACTGCTGCTCGGGCGTGAAGCCGTCAGTATCCGCTGGGCGCGTCTTGCCCTCGAGCGATTTCTGATAGGCAAGATATGAAATCTTAGCTCCGCCCAGGTCGCCGATGCTTTCGCCCAACACCAGTTTGCCGTTGTGATGTATGTCTTTCTCGATGAAGTAGTGATCGAACTGGTCGGCCACGCACGCCGCGCGCGCCTGAAAGTTTTTCAGGTCGGCGTCGGTCCACCAGTTGCGCAGGCGGCCGAGATAGTCGAACTGCGCACCCTGGTCGTCGAAGCCGTGTGAGATCTCATGCCCGATCACGACGCCGATGGCGCCGTAGTTCACCGCATCGACGGCTTTGACGTCGAACGCAGGCGGCTGCAGAATTCCGGCCGGGAAGACGATTTCGTTCAGCAGCGGATTGTAGTATGCGTCGGAGGTGGGAGGCGTCATGCCCCAACGGCCGCGGTCTACGGTTCTGCCGATGGTGTTGCGATCGTCCTCTTCGACGAACTTTCTGCCGGCGATCATGTCATCAAAGAACGCGTCTCGACGAATCTCGACGTGGCTGTAGTCTTTCCACTTGTCGGGATATCCGATCTTGGGATTGAAAGTGGCGATCTTGGCCATCGCTTTTTCTTTGGTGTCATCACTCATCCACGGGCGGCTCAGAATGTCGTCGCGCATGGCCGCAAGCAGGTTGCGCACCATCTCCTGCATGCGGGCCTTGGCCTCGGGCGGAAAATATTTCTCCACGTATTTCTTGCCTAGCGCTTCGCCCAACAACTGGTCGGTCGATTCGACGCAGCGTTTCCAGCGCGGCTTCATTTCCGTGGTGCCGCTCAGGTATTTGCCATTGAAGGCGAAGTCTTCCTCGCCGAAGGGCGCGGAAAGAGAACTCGCAGTCGAATTCAATAGCTGCCACTTCAAATACACTTTCCAATCGGCCAGGGGCGTCTGCTGCATCTGCCGGTCGACCTCCTGCATGAACTTGGGTTGGTCAACGTTCAGGTCGACGTCGGTGGGCAATTGTTTGTGCGTGAAGTAGTTAGTCCAATCGAAATGCGGAGCCAGGGCCTGCAGTTGGGCAAACGTCGTGTTGTGATCGGTTGCAGACGGATCGCGCAGCGCAACATTGTCGAGCGAAGCCTCGGCTAACTTCGTTTCCATGCTCATGATGGTCTGCGCCGCAGCCGCGGCAGATTTCTGGTCCCAGCCGGCGAGCCTGAACATCGCGGCGACATGCTCCACGTACTTTTCGCGGGCTTCCTTGAAGCGCGGTTCCGGTTTCAGGTAGTAGTCGCGATCGGGCAGGCTGAGACCACTCGCGCCCAGATCGGCCAGCACCCACGAAGGCTTATGCGGATCCTGCTGGCTGCCGAGCGCGAAGGGAACTTGTACGAGAATGTCGTGCATCTCCGCCATCAGCTGTTGCAAAGCGGCGATGTCGCGGGCAGCGTCAATCCTGGCGAACCACGGTTTGATCGGATCCATGCCGCGTGCGTTTGCACGGGACTCGTCCATGCAGGCGCCGTAATAGTCGCCGATGATCTGCTCGGTGCTGCCCTTGGGCGCGTCCTTGTCGGAGGACGCGGCTTCCAGAATGTCGCGCAACTTGTCTTTGGAAGATTCTCCCGCGGCCCAGCGCTTGCTCCAACGCGTCATCGAAGCGGGAATCGGATTGTTCGCTCGCCAGGTGCCGTTGGCAAACTCAAAGAAGTCGGTGCAGGGGTCGGCCTTGCGATCGAGATCGCTGACGTCGATACCGTGCAGCGAACTGCTCTGCGAAAACAGAAAAGACGAAGACAAAAAGAGCGACGAGACGAACAGGGATGATAGCCACGCCTTACGAACCATGGATTCCTCTTTTCAGAGAATCTTCAAAACTTAGTACGCATCGGCTTAGGGAAGACGCGGCAGCCATTCTAGAACACTCGGGCGTAAAAGTTCTGAGGGAATGATTGGGACGGTGCGCACGGCGCGACGAAGCGACATACCGGCGCAGTTTTGCGCCGCATCCTTCATCTGCTAACCTGCCTTGCATGGATTACCTCTGGACCCCGTGGCGCTACGCCTATGTCTCCTCCACGGAAAGAATTGGCGGCTGCGTCTTCTGCGATGCGCCCAAGGAAAATGACGATGCCAAGACGTACATTGTGCATCGCGCCCAGCACTGCTTCGTCATCCTGAACGCCTACCCGTATACTCCCGGCCACGTGATGATCGTCCCTTATGAGCATTTGGACGAGTTGCAGAGACTTCCAACCGAAGCCGCCAACGAGATGATGACGCTTTCCCAGCGAATGGAGACCGTGCTTCGCGAACTCTACCGCCCCGACGGAATCAATCTGGGCATGAATATCGGCAAGGCCGCCGGCGCCGGCATCGCCGGACACATTCACATGCACGTCCTGCCGCGCTGGGTGGCCGATGCGAATTTCATGTCAGTCGTGGGAGAGACCAGGGTGCTGCCGGAGACGCTGGAGGTGACGTGGGGCAGGATGAAAGCTGTCATGAAGCAAGACTAGTTCTCAGCGAGTCAGTTCTTCCATCTCTTTTTCCTCGATCACAGCCACGCCCAGCTGCCTCGCCTTATCCAGCTTCGATCCCGCATCCGCGCCCGCCACCACATAGTCAGTCTTCTTGCTCACCGAGCCTGAAACACGCCCGCCGGCGTCCTCGATCATCTTCTTCGCCTCATCCCGCGTGTGTTTCGCCAGCGTGCCTGTAAGAACAAATGTCTTGCCCGCGAGTTTCGTGCCACGTTCTTTCCTCTTGCCCTTGAATGCAAGTCCAGCTTCGCCCAGACGCTCGACCAGCTTGCGGTTCGCAGCGATGCTGAAGAACTCCACGATGCTCTCGGCGATCCGCGGCCCCACTTCGTTCACGTTCTGCAATTCTTCAATCGCCGCCTGCTCCAGCGCCTCCATCGATCCAAAGTGTTCAGCCAGAAACTGCGCCGTGCGCGCGCCGACAAAGCGGATGCCGAGCCCGTAGATCACCCGCTCCAGCGGCAGCTTCTTCGACTCTTCAATCTCGTCAAGAATGTTCTGCGCCGACTTGTCGCCCATACGCTCCAGGCTGAGCAGGTCGTCTTTCGTCAGCTTGTAAATGTCGGCAACGTTCTTCACCAGCCCGCGCTCGGTCAGTTGCGTGACCAGCGCGTCTCCCATCCCGTCAATGTTCATCACGCCGCGCGAGGCAAAATGCAGAATCGTCTCCCGCAGCTTTGCCGGACAGTTGGCATTGACGCAGCGGTAATCGACTTCGCCCTCGGTGCGGACCACTTTCGTGCCGCACACCGGACACTTTTTCGGCATCCCGAATTCTCGCGTCCCGCGCGGATGCTCCTTATCGTCAATCACCTTCGCGATCTTGGGGATCACGTCACCGCCGCGCTCCACCTGCACCCAGTCGCCGATCTTCACGCCCAGTCGTTCGATCTCGTCCATGTTATGCAGCGTGGCGTTGCGGACAGTTGTTCCCCCGATCAGAACCGGCGCCAGCATGGCCACCGGTGTAAGCTTTCCCGTACGCCCAACCTGCACACGAATGTCTTCCAGCTTTGTGATCCCGGCCCGCGCCGCATACTTGTAAGCAATCGCCCACCGCGGAGCTTTGCCCGTAAAACCGAGTTCATCCTGCAGGGCGATGCGGTCGACCTTCACCACAATGCCGTCAATCTCATACGGCAGCGCTTCGCGTTTTCCTTCCCACTCCTGAATGAAGGCCCAGACTTCGTCCATCGAGTGCACAAGCTTCCGAGCCTGATTGACTTTGAACCCGGCAGCCTCCAGCGCATCCAGCGACTTCGAGTGCCGATCAAATAAAGTTCGCCCGTTCACCAGCAGCATGTATGAGAAGTAATCGAGCCGCCGCTCCGCCGTCACCCTCGATTCCAGCTGACGCACCGTGCCCGCAGTCGCATTGCGCGGATTGGCAAACAAAGAAAGCCCCTTGCTCTCGCGCTCCTCATTCATCTTCTTGAACGAGGCGAGAGGCATCAGCAATTCGCCGCGAACTCCGAAATCCGCAGGAATTCCTGCCTTCTTCAGCCGATCCTTCGGAATCGACAATGGCACGGAGTGCACCGTTCGCACGTTGAGCGTGACATCTTCCCCGACGGTTCCATCGCCGCGAGTCACCCCTCGCGCCAGTTCGCCATCTTCATATACCAGGGCCAGGGACATGCCATCGAGCTTCAGTTCGCAGACGTAGTCAACGTCGCTGCGCCCGCTAAGTTCGTGTACGCGCCGCTCCCAGTCGCGCAACTCTTCCTCGTTGTAGGTATTGTCGAGCGACAGCATCGGCGTGGAGTGCCGCACCTTGACGAATCCCTCGCGTGGCTTGCCCCCCACGCGCTGCGTAGGCGAATCCTGGGTCACCAGCGACGGATGCTCGCTCTCCACATCCTTCAGTTGCCGCATCAGCTTGTCGAATTCCGCGTCGCTGATCTCCGGATTGTCCAGAACGTAATAAAGATGCTCAGCGTGTCGAATCTTCTCGCGCAGAGCTCCAATCTTTTTTTCGGCGTCTTTCACGGCAGGCATCGCAGAAGATTATAGGCGGAACAAAACACGTCGGGACAGCCGAGGCGGTTGTCCCGACGCGACCCTTTTCACACCAGATCATCCAGCTTCAGCGCTTCGGGCCCACCCTTCCACGACGCCTCAAACTGTTTCTGAACGAATCCCGCATCGTAGTCGCGCTTCTGCTGCAGCAAGGCCTGGCGTAATCCCCACAGCGAGCGCGGATTTCGCGGATTGCGGTCGAGGTCCTCGCGGAATACTTTCTCCGCGTCCGCTGCGTCCCCGTTCAGAAGCAAAGCCGCGCCCAGCGATTCCCGGACGGGAAAAAACCAATCAGGCGGTTCGCCGTACTTGAGCGTGTCCTGGATCGCGACAGCTTCCCGGAGCTGGGCGATCGCGCCGTTGGTGTCCTTCTTCGCCACGGCGATCTTCGCGCCCAGGACGTCCTTGGCAATCTCCAGAATGTCCTTGGTCTTGTTGTTGATGGGTGCGTTGAAGATTTCGTCAGGAGGAGTCGCCGCCTGGGCGTCAGAAACAATCTTGTACTCCGCCTCGGCCTCGCTCACTTTGCCCGTGCCTGCCAGTGCCACCCCGCGCGCGAAATGCCAGAAGCCGGTTGTGGCTTTCATGGCCGGGTCTGGCGCCGGCATCTTCAGAATTTCGTTCCAATGATGGAAACGAACTTCCACCGCCATGGGGATGGTCATGAAACCCTCGAGCGGCGGCATCTCCTTCACGTGCGGCCCGACATTCGCGGCCAGCAGGTCCGCATTCTTCCGCGCCTCCGCATACCGTCCGTTCATCGCACCACACATCGCGACGAAATGCAGGTTGTGGCTGTAATACATCATCGGGTAAATGCCCTGCACGCCCGTCGCCTTGATGTAGGCCCGATCGACTTCCGCCGCCTGCTCGTTGGTCTTGATCGCAGCCTCGTAATCGCCAGTGCGAATGTAAACGTGCGCCGGCATGTGCACGATGTGTCCTGCCCCGGGTGCGAGCGCTGCCAGTTTGTTCGCGCCAGCCAGAGCGCGCTCGGGATTATTCGAGGCCTCTACCGTATGAATGTAATAGTGGATCGCGCCCAGATGGTTGGGATCGCGCTTCATCACCGATTCCAGCGTCGCCACGATTTCATCCGTGCCCGCCTCGGCCGTGCCATCCTGATGCCACAGTCCCCACGGATGCAGATTCATCCCCGCCTCGGCAAAAAGCGTGGCCGCATCCAGGTCGTCGGGAAATTCGGCCGAGACTTGCCGCATGGCATCGTGATATTCCTCGGCCGCCTTCTTCAGATCGGAATTCGGATCCGCCGGAAACCGCTTCGCCATCGCCTGGATATAAGCCTGCTCGCTGGGCGGAGTTCCCGCAGACAAA
>Ga0182024_10003561_pt1 | contig 36908 bp, 37 predicted proteins | sample P32metaG_FD_120480 | JGI IMG/M metagenome (GOLD analysis project Ga0182024, IMG submission 120480) | Permafrost microbial communities from Stordalen Mire, Sweden - P3-2 metaG (Illumina Assembly) | ecosystem: Environmental > Terrestrial > Soil > Wetlands > Permafrost | place: Sweden: Stordalen...
AAATTGCCTGGCAAGGGGTGGAGATCGCCGCCGCCGATATCCAGACTCAATTTCAGCAAAAACCTCTGACAGCGCCTTTCTGGGTCCATGGCATTGGTGAAAAACTCGTCCTTCCGATGTTCGCCTCTAAAGAGCGGGGCATCATGCTCTCCAGGCAATTTCATGATAATGGCGTTCGCATCGGCGACCGGGGCTATCTTGCCTATCCTGCTGCTACCGCAGGCGCCTTACAAGAACAAAGGCTCTCCGTCTTTGTCGCAGGGTTCTATGACCCGGGCGTCATGACCATCGGCAATAAATGCATCCTCGCCCCTGCCAATGTCATCCACTTGATCAATACCACGAGCCAAGTCGAACACTTTGACAAGACGTCTTCTGCCGGATTTGCTGTCTGGTTAAAAGACATCAAAGAGGCATCTGATCTTGCTAAAAAATTGCAAAATCGTTTGAAAGAAGCCCATATCGATCAATATTGGAAAGTCACCACGTACAAAGAATACGATTTTGCGAAAGACCTCCTGCAGCAATTTCAAAGCGACAGGTATTTATTTACCCTGATCGGCCTAGTGATCCTGCTGGTGGCCTGCTCGAATATTATTTCCTTCCTCGTCATCCTTGTGAACGACAAAAAGCAAGAGATCGGCATCCTGCAAGCGTTAGGAGCCTCCCGAAAAAGCATCGCGCTGATTTTTGGAGGACTCGGAGCCGCCTTAGGAATTTTAAGCAGTTTTGTCGGCGTCGGCGCAGCCCTGCTCACGCTGAAAAACCTCGATAAGCTCGTGCAATTCTTAAGCTTTTTACAAGGGCATGATGCCTTCAATGCCGTTTTCTTCGGTTCATCACTGCCCCATGCGCTGAGCTTTCAAGCGTTGCTCTTTGTCTTGGTAATCACCCCGATCTTATCCCTTATTGCCGGACTGATCCCCGCTTGGAAAGCCTGCCGTTTAAGCCCGTCTGCCATTTTGAGGTCCGAATGATCCTCCGTGCCAAAAAAATCTCCAAGAGCTTTAAAAGCCCCATCGATGTCACCATCTTGAAAAACATCTCTCTTGAGATCAACGCCGGAGAAACCGTTGCCATCATGGGAAAATCGGGCGAGGGCAAAACCACCCTGCTCCATATCTTAGGGACACTTGAATCACCAACGGAAGGATCTTTAGAAATCTGCGGCATGGCCGTCTCTTCTTCCAATTGGAACTATCTCCGGAACCAGAAAATCGGTTTCATTTTCCAAGCCTACAATCTCTTGGAAGATTACACCGTCTTAGAAAATATCCTCATGCCGGCCAAAATTGCCCATCAAGACACCCGGCCCGGCTCTCCGGCCCATCAAAGAGCTTTAGAGCTCCTGGCTGAAGTCGGCCTTACCCATCGCGCCGATTTTCCGGCCAAGCTGTTGTCCGGCGGAGAAAAACAACGCGCAGCTATTGCCCGCGCCTTCTTGAACGATCCCGCCCTCATCCTTGCCGACGAACCGTCCGGCAACCTCGACCATGCCCACTCGACCATCATTTACAATCTCCTTTTAGGAGCTGCCCAAAAACGGGGCAAGGCCCTCATCGTCGTCACGCACGACAGAGAGCTTGCCGCGCTTTGCAAAAAAACGTATTCTCTGATGGATGGAGTTTTGACATGAATTTACTCATGATCGGCACCGGATATGTCGGCCTTGTCACCGGCGCATGTTTGGCAGAGATGGGCCATCACGTTATTTGCCTCGACATCGACGCCGATAAAATCGCCGCTCTGCAAAAAGGGCTTGTCCCCATCTATGAGCCGGGCCTCGAAGAGCTTGTCAAACGAAATATTGCCGCCGGAAGACTGACATTTACGACCGACTACAAACACGGTGTCCAAAATTCCACGGTCTGCTTCATCGCAGTTCCTACTCCTTCCACAGAAGACGGCTCTTGCAATCTTTCCTATGTTCTTCAAGCTGCCCGCTCGATTGCTGAAGTCATGACAACTCCGCTCTTGATCGTCACCAAATCGACCGTCCCCGTCGGGACCTCTCAAAAAATCAGACAAACAGTCGAGCAATGCACCTCTATTTCTTTTGATGTCGTTGCCAATCCTGAATTTTTAAAAGAAGGCGCTGCTGTATCCGACTGCATGAAACCCGACCGGATCATCCTCGGAGTTGAATCTCCCGAGGCCGCCCAGATCATGAAAGAAATCTACGCCGCTTTCACTATCAACCACGACCGGATCCTTATTATGGACACCGCTTCTGCGGAGATGACCAAATATGTCGCCAACGCCATGCTCGCGACACGGATATCTTTCATGAACGAAATGGCCGGCCTGTGTGAAAAACTCGGTGCGAATATCCAGAACGTCCGTGTCGGCATCGGCTCCGACCACCGCATCGGCTATGACTTTCTCTACGCCGGAGCCGGCTACGGCGGCTCGTGCTTCCCTAAAGACATCCGCGCTTTGCAGGCGATGGCCCGCGAAGCTAACTTCGATGCTCCCCTCTTACAAGCGATCGATACGATCAATGAACGGCAGAAACAACTGCTCGCTAAGAAAATAAAGACCTACTTCGGCTCCGTCTCTAAAAAAACGATCGCCGTCTGGGGACTGGCCTTCAAGCCCGATACCGATGACCTGCGCGAAGCTCCTGCTCTTAAGCTCATCGAAGAGCTTTTAACTCAGGGAGCCCATGTGAGGCTCTTTGATCCCATCGCCATGTCTAAAGCTCAAAAGCTCCTCGACCATCCCTCGATCACCTGGTGCCGTGATGAATACCACGCTGCTGAAGGATCTGACGGCATCGCTCTTGTCACCGAATGGAAGCAGTTCCGGTTTGTCAATCTCGACACTATTGCGAAAACCATGCAAGGCAAGGCCTTCTTCGACGGCCGTAACCAATACAAAAAAGATGAAATGAAAGCCAAAGGCTTCCATTACTTTGGAATCGGCATTCCATAATTAGCTTTATTGCAATTAATTACTAAAAAAGTTATATCATTAATCCTTATGGCAAGTACAAAGAGAATTTTTGATGTTTTGTTCAGCCTCGGAGCTATTCTGTTTTTTCTTCCCATCGGAATCATCTCTGCCCTCCTGATCAAGCTGACATCGCCGGGGCCTATTTTTTATAGCTCCAAACGGGTAGGCAAAGATGGCCAGCCGATCTATTGCTGGAAATTCCGCACGATGTACCATGATGCCGATAAAAAATTACTCCAACTCTTGAGAGAAAATCCTAAACTCCAGCAAGAATGGGACACCTACTTTAAGCTCAAAGACGATCCCCGTATCAGCAGCATCGGGAAAATCCTCCGTAAAACTTCTCTCGATGAGCTTCCCCAATTTTTTAATGTCCTCAAAGGAGACCTCTCTGTCGTCGGCCCCAGGCCTGTGACAGAAGAGGAGATCCGCAAATACTTTGGTCAAAAAGCTTCTAAAATCCTCTCCGTCCGCCCAGGCCTCACCGGCATCTGGCAGACCTCAGGAAGGAGCTTGCTGACTTTTGAAGAACGGATCCAGCTGGAAGAAAGCTACATCGACCGTCAATCACTCACCCTCGACTTGCGCATCATCTTCAAGACCATCCCGGCTATGTTTTTCACTAAAGGAGCCTTTTAAATGTCTGCGCTTAAATCTACCTCTTTACTCATAGGCGCCCATCTCGTTGCATGGCCGGTGCGTTATCTTGTTGGAAGATGGGACAAAGTCCCGGTATCTACCATCCTGGCCTTTAATGCCGTCGATATAACCGCCAATATGTTGGCCAGAAGCGCAATAACCTTTGTTTCCACTACTTATAGATGGAAAGCTGAAGACTATTTATGGCAACTTCACACTCTAAATCTCGCGGTTCGCATATTATCCTGCATAACGGCTTATAAAGTGGTTGCTCGTAGAAAAGAGCCGATGCCAAAACGGACTGCAGTGATGACGAATCTCTCTGCTTTTGCCGCCATTGTTTGGAGTTTATTCATAATTTACCGTTTCTACCCAGAGATGAGATCATGCCGAACATCCTCGTCATAGGCGGAGCAGGATACATCGGCAGCCATGTCTGCAAAGCTCTTAAAGAAGCCGGCTTTAATCCGATCGTTTATGATAACTTGTCCAACGGCCATGCGTGGGCTGTCAAATGGGGGCCTCTGGTACAAGGCGATCTATCTGATGCTAAAACACTCGACGAAGCCTTCCTCCAATACCATCCCGCAGGCGTCATCCATCTAGCCTCGTTTATCGATGTGAAAGAATCGATGAGCAATCCCGACAAATATTATCAAAATAATGTCGAGGGAACTCGCCATCTTTTAGAGGCCATGGTCCGCCACCAGGTCGATCAGATCGTCTTTTCCAGCACTGCGGCCGTTTACGGCCATCCGAAGCAAGTGCCGATCCGAGAAGACCATGCGTGCGAGCCAATCAATGTCTATGGAAAAACCAAATGGATGGCCGAACAGATGCTTGCCGATTTTTTTAAGACCCATCAATTGCGGTCGGTCTCCTTGCGTTACTTCAATGCCGCGGGCGCTGATGAGTCGGCTGAAATCGGCGAGGCCCACACTCCCGAAACACATCTCATCCCTGTCGCTATTTTTACAGCAATGGGAAAAAATCCCCTGCTAAAAGTCTTTGGCACAGACCATCCGACGCCCGATGGCACCCCCATCAGAGATTTTGTCCATGTCTCAGATCTTGCCGATGCTCACGTGCTAGCCTTGCAATGGCTTTTGAACGGCGGGACTCAAGCCTCTTTGAACTTAGGCAGCGGCAAAGGATTTTCCGTGCAGGAAGTGATCACTGCCATCGAACAAAAAATCGGCCCTATCCCGCATGAAGTGGCTTCCCGCAACCCCTATGATCCTCCCGTTCTAGTCGCTGACATTTCACTCGCAAAAAAAATCCTCGGCTGGTCTCCCCGCAAGAGCGACCTTGCCACGATCATTGCTTCTGCCGTAGAATGGCATCAATGAAAAAAGTTCCTTTATATTTTCCTTTTCTTTTGGCGCTCTTTGCAGCCCTTTTTGGGAATGTCTTTTTCCCCTACCTCCATTTAAGCTTCTTTGCTCCCTTTTTAGCGTTGACCTACTATGCTGCGCCCCTTTCCAAATCCCTCTGGATTTCGCTCGGCTGCGGGCTGGTCCTCGACCTGATTTCATCCGAGTTTAGGTTCGGGCTTTATTCGCTGACATTTGTCTTAGCAACGCTGCTCCTCTATGCCCAAAAGAAACACTTTTTTGAAGACAAGCCTTTGGCGCTTTCCCTTTTTTCCTCTCTCATCGCAGCTTTTTTGACCGTTTTGCAATTTATATTCGTCCATCTTTTCGACCGCGGCATTCCTTTTTCCACACTGACAGTGTTCACGGATGTGATCTTCATGTCGGCCGTCGACGGCCTTTATGCTTTTTTATGGTTTACATGTCCGATGAGATTGTATATTTATATAAAAAAAGTCGGATGGAAAAGAGTCTTCCGCAAAGCCCAGCATGAAGAAGAATAGCTCTGAGTTTCTCACCGTCGCAATTGAAGCCGCTTTGCAAGCGGGAGACCTCCTCCGCAAAGGGTTCGGTACTTCTTTTGAGATCACTTCCAAGCCCGGCCGGCATAACTTAGTCACTGAGTACGACAAACTCGCTGAATCGTGCATCTTCTCCTGCCTATTAAAACGGTTTCCCACGCATGGGTTTATCGGCGAAGAACAAGGCCAGACCAAAAAAGGCGATGTTGTCTGGATCGTCGATCCGCTAGACGGCACCGTCAACTTCGCCCATGGAATCCCCCTATTTGCCGTGAGCATCGCCGCAGTCGCTGAAAATCAAGTGATTGCCGCTTGCATCTATCAGCCGATGACTCAGGAGCTTTTTTGGGCAGAAAAAGACAAAGGCGCTTTCCTCAACGGCGCCGGGCTCCGCGTCACGACAACCAGCTCCCTCGATGAGGCCATGCTCGCCACAGGCTTTCCTTACAATGTCCATGAAGATCCGCTTCACTGTATCGAAACATTTGCCAAGATGACTCGCAAGGGCATCCCGATGCGCCGCTTTGGCTCCGCTGCTATCGACTTAGCCTATGTTGCTGCAGGGCGATTCGATGCCTATTGGGAAGTCTCTCTCCAGCCGTGGGACTTTGCCGGAGGCAAACTCCTCGTGGAAGAAGCCGGTGGAAAAATCTCGCAGTACGATGGATCGCCCTGCGATCCCTTCAAGGCCAGCACAGTCCTGGCCACCAATCGTCTTCTCCATCCCGTTCTGCAAAAGGAAATTCAATGATCCTTCTTGATGGGAAAAAAGTCGCCGATCAAATTCTAAAAGATCTGAGAAAGACCATCGGCACTTTTACGCGCCCTCCCGGGTTGGCCTTCGTGATCATCGGCGACGACCCTGCCTCTGAGACCTATGTCCGGATGAAGAAGAAAAAATGCCAAGATATCGGCATCGTTTCCAAAGACAAAAAATTTCCCGCCGATGCTACTGAAAAAGAACTTGTCGCCTATATCGAAAAGCTCAACCGCGATCCTGCCATCGATGGAATACTTATCCAGCAGCCCCTGCCTCCCCATCTGAAAGCCTCCACAATCATGGAAGCTGTCGACCCGAATAAAGATGTCGACGGGTTCCATCCCATCAATATGGGCCGATTGCTTCTCGGAGAGACCAACGGCTTCATCCCCTGCACTCCCGAAGGGATCCACCGGCTTTTGCAAGCCTACAAAATCCCCTTAAAAGGAAAACACGTCGTGATCCTGGGGCGGAGCAATATTGTCGGCAAGCCGCTCGCTGCCTTGCTCATCCAAAAAAATCCCGCTGCCAATGCCACAGTGACGATTGCTCATACAGCCACTAAACATTTAAAAGAACTCACCCAATCTGCGGATATTCTGATTGCTGCGATGGGCAGCCCCCATTTTGTTAAAGCTCCGATGGTCAAAAAAGGCGCTGTTGTCATCGATGTCGGCATCAACCGCAACGGCAGCAAGATCGTCGGCGACGTCGATTTTGACCGCGTCGCACCCCTTTGCTCTTATATCACGCCGGTTCCCGGCGGCATCGGTCCCATGACCATTGCCATGCTCCTTTCCAATACCGCACTTAGTGTCGAAAGAACGCACTCTTAGAGTCTGTCCACAAACTCATAATGCTTACATTTGAGATTATTTTTACGCAGGATGCAATGCTGACTTTTGGGTAACATTAACTGCAATATTACCCAAAAGTCAGCATTGCATCCTGCGTGAAAAGAACTCTAATCTAAGCTATTAGCAGTTTGTGGACAGACTCTCAATTCTATTTTTTACTTGCCCTACATCAAAAAACGTCAATAAAATTTTAATTAGCGTATATCGTATTTTTTATTACTATCAAATAAAATTAGTTATTTGTTTAAAAATAATGCTTATATTTAAAAAAACAATCAATTCGACTAAAATAATAGCCGAAAAACATTTTTTTTAAATTATTTATGACAACTCCTATTTACAGAGCTAAACGAGTATTATCTTTTGATGAGCAATCTCCTATTTTCGAAAATGATTCTATTTTTAGTAATGTAGATAACGATTCTTTGTTAAGAACACCTGAAAAGTATTCTACGCCTAAAAAGCAACGGACAGGCTTAGAATCCCCTATCACTCCTACTGCCCCTCAAAAGAACGCACGGAGAAGGCTTGCGGACCTATTTGACGCAAGTGTTCCATCCTCTCCCACCGTGACATCCTCAATGCCCCCCGTCCACCATAGTTTAGAAGAATGGGAATCGCCCATCACCCGCGTATTTGAAGCCGTGCTATTGTTCCCAGAAACAGTCGAACCGCGACCCCCTCCTCCTCTTCCTATAAATATACTTGCGGTGTTGAATCAAAGAGAACGGGGCAGAGTACGTTCTTTTAACCCTGAGGCTGCTCTTGAGAAGGCCAAGACGTACAATAAAGATAATTTAAAAGAAGCCTTGAGATGCCGTTATATTGCTAAACAAGGAACATTTAGCAATCTCAAAGATCAATTAAGTAATCTCCAAGAAATCATCGACATCGAATTGATGCTGGGCAATACCCAAGATGCTCTTGTCGTGGCTAATGAAATGACCAAGGTTCTCCTCCAAAATTTTCAGTCTTTACAAACCGCAGGACCCAAGCCTTATAATCCCATTCTGTTCACTCTATCTAAAGCCTGGTGTTATCTAGGAGTTAAGCAAAACGAAGCGGCCTTTGATTTATTAATGGAAGCGGCCGATTTAGCAAAAAGCTTAGTCATCCTCAATCCCAATCACGGGTTTTCAAACTTGGAATTGAATCAGCAAACAGATCTCGTTGATCAAATTATCGACGATCTGCGAAAAATCAGAAATCAACCCGGAATCGAAAACGATCTTTCACTCTATCTATTAGAACTCATTTACACCTTGCAATTTGCGGTTGAGAATTATGATGGTGCACAGACTAGCTGCAGTGAAATGGAAGATCTGGACCCTGACTCGACCAGTTATATGAGAGCGGTCATCCGTCTTGTCAACGAACAGATCCCAGATGAACTGGTCCTTGGCCCCAATGAAGATGTGATCGCTATCCTCAAATCCTTGATCGATCAACCTCCTGAAAATCCCTTGGCTTACCCTGATGTGCTGTTTGTAGCGCGTCTCCTTGCAAAAGTAGGGAAAGAATGGCCCAACCAGAGAGTCCTTGAAACAGCTCTTGAGTACTTCGAGTGGGCACAAAAATTGAATGGCAATCGTGAGTTTCCTGTTAAAATTCTCCATGCCGTCCTCGCCTGCCAATGTTTAACTGAGCAATTTGATGACGCCCTGCAAACAGCTCAGAAAATCATTGGAAGTCGAAAAGATGATCAGATCCCTGAAGATGACATTGCCGAAGCCTGTCTGCTTGGCAAAATAGCACGGGCGGATGAAACCACTCTATCTCATACCGACATCACAGCCGATGCATTGTTGCTAGGCGTAGCGGCACGGGACCATGGGGATGTTGCAATCCTTGATATTGCGTTAGATTTCTTTGAGTTAGCAAAAAGTCTGAATGACGGGAAAGAGTTTCCTCATGATGTTCTAATTCAGCTGCTCTCTTTTCAATTTGCCAATTCAAGGTACAATGAAGCTTTGGAGACTATTCAAACAATCCGCGCATGCAGGCCGGAAGATCATGAAGCTATCCTTGAACAAGGCATTATCCTGGCCCAGTTGAAACAAAACGAAAAAGCCGTGCAGCTTTTTCAAGCGTTTTTAAGCCACAAAGAGGTAGTGACTCCTATGTTAGAAAACCTCAAATTTGCACTTAAAATCATCCTCAAGCTCAATCTGCCTCAACTCGCTTCGGCCTATGAAGCTTGGATAGCCGAAATCGAAGCCCGTCCAGCCCACTAACAGTTTTTTCTTGAAGCCGCACATCAGTTCTTCTAAAGTGCAGACTTATGGTGCATTCAAAGTTAGGCTATCAAGCGTTCCTTGCGATCCTTTTGGGAATCGTTGCCGGCCTTTTCTTTGGACCTATCTGTAATATCTTAAAACCTGTCGGCGATGTCTTTGTATTCACCTTGCAGATCGTGGTGATCCCCTATATCCCCGCTCTTTTGATGCACGGGTTGGGCTCTCTTTCTCCTGAGCTGGCAAAAAAGCTCTTCAAAAAGGGATGGTTCATTCTTGTCCTGCTGTGGTTCATGGTCCTCGTCGTTTGCTATATCATGAAGATCATGATCCCTGTTCCGCTTCCAAGTCCCGCTGCCGACTTTTCTTTGGAAACCACTGCAGCCCTGCCAGGAGCGTCCTCGTTGCTCGTTCCCGGCAATAAAATCTACCATGTCTTTTACAATGGCGTGCCTATCATCGTGCTATTTAGCTTGGTCTTTGGCTTTGCCATTATGCATCTCAAAGAGAAAGATCCCCTCTTGAGTCTTTTGGAAAGGATCAATAGCTCCCTGGAAAGGATCATCAAGTGGATCACCATTGTGTCTCCGATAGGGATTTTTGCCCACGTCGCTTATGTCATGGGCACTGTCAACTTCGATGACCTGGCCAAATTGCAGCTCTATATTGGAATCATCATTGCCACGACCCTATTTTTAAGCATCTGGGTCTTGCCCATGATCGTCTCATGCCTCACTTCCATCCCTTATAAAGAGCTCTTCCGCGAATATAAGATCGTCGGCTTCCTCCCATTTGCAACTGCCATTCCCACCATCGCACTTCCCTATATTAACAACGCGATGAGGCGTCTGGCCGACAGAAAAAACCTGGACCTCGGGACTTTTAAGGCCACTTCGCAAACGATCGTCCCCATCGGTTTTGGTTTTGCTCAAATTGGGAACTTTCTTCCTTTGATATTTCTGTTTTTTCTCTCATTTTTCTATCGCCATCCGCTCACAGACTTAGAGCTTCTTGCTCTTCCCCTCCTCGTCACCGTTTTTTCGATAGGCATCCCTCAATTTACTTTTATCGCTCTTCCCTTTCTTCTTTCTACTCTTTCGCTTCCCGCCCAAGGCTTCAACCTCTATGCAGAGATTTCCGCTATCACCTTGAACTTTCAAGTTTTGCTCAGCACTGTCTCGATGCTTTCTTTCATGTACCTGGTCGTTTTGAGATATTATGGACTTCTCGAGATCCAATGGCGCAGGCTGATATTCCAGGTCGGGTCGATGACGATTGTCCTCTTTGCTTTTGTTTTGATCGGAAAATATTTTATCCATACGACAGATAACTACTACGACCTCTATTACAGCCTTAAAATGGATAAGGCCATCGACTCCCCTCCTCATGTAACGATCTACACAACACAAGTCCCTGCTCCTCCTTCCACGATCGAGTCAACTCTGGGTAAAATCTTAGACCGAGGCGTGATCCGCGTCGGTTATAACCCCCGCGATATCCCTTTCTGCTATCTCAATAAGTGGGGAGAGGTCGTCGGCTACGATGTCGCTTACGCCTATCAGCTGGCCAAAGACCTCGACGTCAAACTCGAAATGGTCCCCATTCTCTATGATCAATTGATCGAAGAAGTGAACTCTGGATACTGCGACATCGTGATGTCGGCCATTGTGATGGACGAACAACGAATCGTCGGGATGCAATTCAGCAGCTCCTATATTGAACAAGCCAACGCTCTTGTCATCCCCATTAGCAAAGTGGACAAATACCGCACTCTTGCGCAAATCCAGAAACTCCCTAATTTAAGAATCGGCGCTTTAGGGGCCTATGAAGAAGTCGTCCATAGCCATTTTCCCGATAAAACACTCATCGTTGGAGAGATCGCCGAACTCTACCAAAACAAGTACGATGCCTACATGTGGGCGGAACTTCAGGCTTATATCTGGTGCCTTACCAACCCCACCTATACAACTCTCACCTATCAAGGAGAAATGGGGAAAAAATATTTCGCTTATCCGATGAAAAGAAACGCCGAACAGCTTGTTCATTTTATCAACGAGTGGCTTGTGCTCAAACAAGAGCAGGGATTTGCCTACCGGCAGCGGCAGTACTGGTTTCTGGGCAAGGAGTACAATCCTGAGGTCAAGCGGTGGAGCGTCCTCCGAGATGTCCTCCATTGGGTGGAGTAGTGCTCAAAAAATCTTCAACTTGTTTCTTAACAGATAGCCGTTTATCATGGGAGTAATGACAAAAAGTCACCCTAGTTACGAAACCTTTAAACAAATTATTTTAGAATACATCCGAGGCAAAAAGTACATTCCCCTCGGTGAAAAAGACCTCTTCAAAAAACTCAGCATCTCCTCCAAATTTTTAGCCCTCTGCCGCATGATCCTTGACGACCTGATGAAAGAAGGAGTCCTCGAGCTTTCGCAGAAAAAAATCGTTATGCGAGGGCCTCCCCGCGAGCTGATGACTGGCACCATCCGCGTCCATGTCAAAGGATTCGGTTTTGTCGTAGCTGACCATCCCGCTCAGTATCCCCAAGATATTTTCATTCCCAAACACCTCACCGATAGCGCTGTCGACGGAGACCGCGTTGAAGTTGAAGTCAACGGAGCTTCGACCTCAGAAAAAGGGCCTGAAGGAAAAGTCGTTGCCGTCCTCGAGCGCGGCCGAACGCACATTGGAGCCACGATCCATCACCTAGAGACGGGTTTAAAGGCCAAAGCCTATGCCTACTCTCCACTTCTTGGAAATTCTAAATTCATTGCTGTCACCCCTAAAAGTAAAACCAAGATCGGCGACCGTGTCATCATACAAGTCCGCAACTGGGGAAGTGAAAAGGAAGCTCCTGAAGGAGACATCACCCACTTTTTAGGACATATTTCCGATCCCTCTTGCGACATCAAATGCGCAATTGAAGAATTCGATCTCCGGAGCGTTTTCCCTCCTGAGGCTATTGAGCAAACCGCCGATTGGGGCCGCGAAGTCCCCAAAGCCGAACTCAAAAACCGGGAAGACCTCACAATCCTGACCACGATGACCATCGATCCGGAAACGGCCAAAGATTTCGATGACGCCTTGTCCCTTTCTAAAGATAAAAAAGGGTACCACTTAGGCGTCCATATTGCCGATGTCGCCCACTATGTTCCTGCCGGATCGCCCCTCGACCTCGAAGCGATCCAACGGGGAAACTCCACTTATTTTCCCGGCTACTGCCTTCCCATGCTGCCGCACGAGCTCTCCGATAATCTCTGCAGCCTCCAGCCCGATGTCATCCGCCTGACCGTCTCGGTCCTCGCTGATTTCGATAAAGATGGGACGATGACAGGCTACCGCATCGTCCGCAGTTTCATTAAAAGCGCCAAGCGGTTTAGCTACGAAGAGGCCAAACAAGTCCTCGACGGCGAACTCAAAAGCCCACATCTCGATACCCTTAAGCTCATGGTCGAGCTCTGCCATCTCTTAAAAAATAAACGTCACGAACGAGGCAGCATCGACTTCGCCCTTCCCGAGCTCGTCATCATCGTCGATGAAAAAGGACAGCCTCACAAAACTAAACGCGTTGAATACGACATTACTCACCAGCTCGTTGAAGAGTTCATGCTCAAGGCCAATGAGACCGTCGCCAAACATCTGACCGATAAAGGCAAACCCGTCGTCTACCGCATCCATGAAGCGCCCGATAAAGACGATTTCGACGATTTCTACGCCATGGCCCGATCGATGGGATTTACACTTCCCAATGCCCCTAGCCAGCGCGATATCCAAGCCCTCTTTGAAAAAGCGCAAAAGACCCCCTATGCCCAGCAGCTGGCTGTTGGATTTATCCGCAGCATGAACCTCGCCCTTTATTCTCCCAATAATATCGGCCACTATGGGCTTGCTTTAGAGTATTATTGCCATTTCACCAGCCCCATCCGCCGGTATACCGACCTCGTGATCCAACGGCTTTTATTTGACCAAGAAGGAAAAGATCTTGAAATCGAGAAGATCGCCGAGATCTGCTCAGAACGAGAAAGGATTTCCTTCCGCGCTGAAAGCAGTGTGAAAATCCTTAAAAAGCTCCGCCTGATGGACCACTGGATGAAAGAAGATCCGACCGAGGTCTACGATGCCATTATCACCCGCATCAAGCCTTTTGGCCTTTTCTTCGACATCAACCATCTGATGCTCGAAGGCTTTCTCCATATCTCCGAACTGGAGAACGACTATTTCGTCTACAACGAGTCTCTGAATACCCTCGTCGGACGGTCATCTGGCAAAGTCCACCGCACCGGCGATACCATCAAGGTCCGCCCCACTGCGATCGATCTCATTCTCCTTGAGTCCAGCTGGGAGCTTGCCGTCCCTAAAAAGCAACGCAGACGTCCTAAATAGGGCCGACTAAATAACCGCTTGCTTAACTTCACTTGGTTTGGCAAACTTTTGTGAAAATCATGGGCGCAATGACAATTTCTTCCATTCCTGAGACATCCATCGTTTTTTTAGATATCGACGGCGTCTTATTAAGGCTATTTTACAAAGGGGATGATACCATCAACCAACAAGCCTCAGCTTTGTTTCCCGGGGCTCAAGGCCGTTTTACTAGACGTCAGTTTGCTATAGCAGCAACGAGTCTATTCTATACCGAGGCTGTTGCTAACCTTCGCACTTTAATCCACAAGGTTCAAAACACAGCCATTGTGATTTCCTCTAATTGGAGAATCGATTGGACACCCCGGCAGCTGCAAGAAATATTATCCATGCATAAGTTCTCCCACTATATCTGGGATACAACACCTCTAGGTTCTGATCCTAATTACTGGCATCCGACCGAAATCGACGTTCTAGAAGATCATGTCGATGAAATTGCTCTTTGGTTAAAGACCCATCCCTTTAGAAGGTTTGTCATTTATGACGACAGTTTTAGCCAAAAATTCAAATTACGATTCCCTCACAATTATGTGCAAGTAGACCCCTCAAAGCTTCTCACTCAAGACGACGTGCGGCGCGGTTGTGAAATTCTAGGAGTTAAGTTCTAATTCTTTCTCAGTGGAAATCCCATTTTAATTCCTATTTCTTTCCAGATGTTTTGACGGAAGGTTTCTTGCAGAGATAACTTTTCAACCAGCTCTTTAAAAACACAATCCGAACCTGCACTGAGGCTGGCCTGCCATTTGAATTCAGGATGAGTGCCATCTAGAAAAGCGCACCCTTTTCCAAACTTGCAAAAAACAGCAGCTGCTTTTCCAAGACCGCGATAGGTGCTCATGATCTCGACAGCAGCTGTATCCTCCTTGAGATCAAAAAAACATCCTCCCTGGTAATAGACAGAGCCCATTTGAGGAAATCCTCTTATTTTGAAACAAACTTCAGCCGCGCGAGCGGCTGTGAGTGAAAGATAGTCATCCATGGGAACTAAAGGACCAATAGCCAGGCCAGGGAAAAAGGCTAAAGGCCTTTTTTTCGTCATCAATCGAAATCGGCACTCGGCCGAGGCAAAATAAGCCCCCGCACAAAGGCCGATATAGCGGCCTCCCCTCATCACATACCGATGAATCTTTTCGATTGCTTCAGCTCCTAGCTCCTCATCCCATGCGCTGCAGCTTCCTCCTCCCATTACCAGCACAACTGTGTTATCTTCCCAAGGCTCTGTCTTGAGATAAAGACTGTCGACTTTGAACACAGAGACCGCAGGATCGAGCACCGATTTTAATTGCCCAACAACCGCATTTGCGCTTTGAAGGCAGACGCCTTTATCTTCGTAGACCAAAGCGGTGGTCATTTTCTGTACAACCGGAGGGCGAGCGACCCGGCGATGATTTTGAGGCCCGCTCCGCTTAAAAAAGGAACGACTCCGCAGCTGAAGGCCTTAAAAGGTCCTACATAGAACGCAAGCCAGGCCATCCCTAGGCTAAAAATCACCAGCTGCCCTACTATTAATGCGCCTACGATATACAGGATATCGGCTTGAGGCTTTCGTTCGACCATTTTGCCGATCACAAAGGCAGCAATGGAAAAAGAGATCAAAAAACCAGCTTGAGGACCTAAAATCCATAGAGGATTGGCGACGCCTCCGGCAAAAACCGGCAAGACACAGCATCCTTGAATCAAGTAGGCAATCACGCTATAGACCCCGCGTTGGCTTCCTAAGATTCCACCCAGCAAAAAAACAGCCAGCGTCTGCAAAGTCACCGGAATCGGAGTCCCCGGAAGAGGGATCGCAACTTGTGACATGAGGGCCAAAAAGCAACTCCCCAGTCCTGCAATCAGTAGGTCCACTAAAAAGCTGGTCTTGGGCTTAGAAACAGCTAAAACTTCATTTTGAGCCATATTTTCTCCATTTTTCACGATTTTATGGCCATTTTATCTCTTTTTACAAGTTTTGATTTTTAGAAAATCATCTGATTTAAACTACAAAGTAGTTGATAAGATTTGTGAAATGGTTTAAAAATTGGGAATTATAGGGTGGAAACAAAAAACCTCCAAAAGAGGTTGAAAGACGTCCACAGGAGTTTAATTATGTTAGAAGTTCTCTGCGGCAATAAAAACGTCCAAAAAGTTTTGCTCTTCCTCTTTGTGAACGGCAAATGCTACGGCACCCAGCTCCATCATTTGCTCCATAGTTCATTAACACCCATCCAAAAGGCGCTTCTGCGCCTGGAAAAAGGAGGCGTCATCCTCAGCAACTACGAGGGCAAGACCCGACTCTACCAATTCAATCCCGCCTATCCGCTTCTAAGCGAGCTGGAACAGCTCCTCAAAAAAGCCTATACGCTGCTTCCTCCTCAAGAGAAAAAGCTCTACTCTTTCATCGAGCGGGAAAAATATACAAAGCGCGCAGGACCCAATGACCAGGTCCTCAGCAAGTTTTGGAAAAGACTCTCTCGTGTGAAACAGCTCACCTTCCATGCCAAGACAAAGTCTCGCGATGAAGGCGGCTGGAACGGAAAAGGAAAAGGGGAAGTCACAATTATCAAAGAGGGAGAAAACGTCCTGATTTTTAATGAAAAAGGAAGCTGGATGGGAAAAGACGGCAAAGAGATCAGCTTCAGCAATATTTTCCGGTGGACCTTAGACCCGTATGCCGGGATGGTCGCTTTGGAACACCTGCGGCAGGGCATCGATAACCCCGTTCTTCTCTTCCACCTGCAGCCATCGGGCCTTCATTCCCTCTCATCAATCGATTCTCATCTCTGCGCCGGAGATACCTATTTGGGACAGATCCTCTGCGCCCAGAACTGCCTCCGTCTCAAGTGGCGTGTGATCGGCCCAAAAAAGAACGAAGAGCTGCACTACTATTATTCTTAAAGGCTGGAAAGCCCTTTGCGAGCTTCCTCGTTGTTACTATCCAGAGTGAGGACTTTTTTAAAATATTCTTCCGCTTGTGAAAGATTGTTCTGTTTTTTAAAAACATGGGCTAATTTAAGGGTTGCCATCACGATAGCAGAAGTCTTTTTTTCATTTTGGGCAATCTCTAAAGCCCTTTCATAATGGATGACGGCTTCTTTGGGATTGTCTTCAAAAGAGTTTCCAAGTCCCATGAGGGCTCTTATATTTTTAGGTTCCAATGCCCGAGCTCTGTCGTAATGTTCCCTACTTTTTAAATAATTACGATGTTGCAGAAATAAATCTCCAAGTCCAAAAAGTGCTGTGATGTTTTTAGGATCTTTCTGTAATGCGTTTTCGAAACAAAGTCCTGCCTTAGATAGATGAATTCCTGGTAACCCGACTTTCCCTAATCGTAAGGCTGCCTCATAATATTTAGTTGCTTGTAGTGGATCGGCTGAAAATTCTCCTAAATAAAGAAGCGTCTCTAGGTGCTCGGGATCTCGGTCATAGGCTTGTAGGAAAAAATTCACAGCTCTTTGACGATCCTTAGAAATTGTGAGTTCTCCGAGTCTAAAGTAAGGGTCAAAGCTGAAGGGATCTGCCTCTTGAGCTCTGGTGAAATAGTCTTCAGCTTTTTTTGCCTCCTTACGCTGTTGTGCTAGAATTCCAAGTCTTAAAAGAGCCGGGGAATCTCTAGAATTCAAACGCAAAGCCTTTAAGTAATTTGCCTCAGCCTCTTGAGGTTTATTTTGTTGTCGAGCAATATCCCCAAGACCGCAAAAGGCCTCGAGAGCAAGTTTTCCCTGAAGGGATTGTTCGAAAAGCGATTTTGCTTTCTCAATATTATTCTCTGTTAATTCTACACTTCCCAAGCCGGCTAAAGCTATGGAAGCATGGGCATTGTTTCTTAAGGCAAATAAGAAACGTTGCCTTGCCTCTGTTGGTTTTTTCTGTCGAAGTGACAATCTTCCCAAACACGCCCAAGTATCGGAGTTATTCGGATCTATTTTTAAAGCTTTTTTAAAGTATTCATCAGCCTTCGCAAAATTTCCTTGCTTTTGGAAGGTCTCACCCAAGCTATGAAAATATGTTACATGCACAGAATTATCAGGTTGAACCTTCACTGCTTTTTCATAATATTCTTCAGCCTCTGACGGCCTATTTTGTGCAAGGGCTATGTCTGTCTGTCCACGATAATTCCAATATTTCTGAACCTCTGGAGCATGTTTTTTCTCCACTAGAGCAAGTGCCTGCTGATAGTATTGATGCGCTTCATCATATTGAGTTTGGTAAACAGAAATTTGCCCGAGTACTGTTAATAGATCGTCATCTTCAGGATGATCTCTTAGAAGTTTTTTTGTTGCTGTCTTTGCTTCTGAATACTTTTTTTGATTAATTAATTTTTGTATTTTATCTGCGGAAATAGTCTCTGAAGATACTGTGCTTGGGGATCTAAGAAAGTTTACAACGTCATGTTTGTTGTTTTTCTCAGCGATATCTAGAGCGGTTTTTCCGTCTACTCCTTTCTTATCGATATTTGTTCTGGTATCTGAGCATAGACTCTCAACAATATCTAAAAACCCTTTCCCAGCAGCGTAATAGAGAACCGTCCATTGGAATTTTTCGAAGGTTTCATTCGGATCCACCCCTTCTTGGAGCAACATTTCTACAATGCCCTTTTGTCTTGAAACAACGGCATCAAAAAGAGGGGAATGATCTGTGGCATCTCTTGGATTTTTCTTTATTTTGTCTTTTTCCAAGAGAAGTCGCTGGACTGCTTCAGGCTTTTTTAATCTTATGGAGAAATGAAGAGGAGAATATTTCATCTCTGCCATCACACTATTTGGATTTGCCCCTGCTTTGAGTAAACAATCTAACATATCAGGAGATCCTTGACTGATGACAAGGCCTAGAGGTGTATAGTCTTCAAGAGTTCGTTGTTCTAATTGGATTCCCGGAGCTTTGCAAAGCTCTTTGAAAACTTGGGTTTGTTTATTATTTGCTGCGACATGCAAGGCGGATAGTCTATAAGGTTCACATACCAAGTTAACATCGGCACCCGCATCTAATAAAGCTCTTGCAGCATCGACATGCCCTTGTTCACAGGCGTAATACAGAGGAGTAATATCCGTTTGATTTGGATAATCGATTCCAGCTTTTTTGAAGAGCTCTTCTCTGATTTTTGTCGTGAACCCACCCGCCATAGTACATCGATCCAATGGTACTCGGGTTTTATAATGAGCCATCCCTGGAATGGCACATAGACGTTTTACGATCGATCCATGTCCATAATATGCCGCGAGATGAATCGCAGGTAATCGATCGGGTCCACATTTCGCATAGGGATCTGCTCCAGCTTCTAGAAGGGCATTCACAGCATCCAGGTGGCCTTGTAAGATAGCGCAGCCAAGCGGAGTAAAATTAGCTTTATTCTTTTTTTCGATAGCGTAGCTAAGTGGAGTAGAATTGGCTTTTTTTAGATTGATTTCAGTTCCAAAAAGTTGACTTAGATATTCTATAGAAGCTTTATCACCGTTCAGTGCTGCGAGATGAAGAGGTGTATTATTATCGGGTCCACATTTAGCGTTCACATCAGTACCAGGAAATGTTCGTCCAAAAAATTGGCGCAATATACCTAACTCTCCAAGCTTGGCAGCTTCATGGAAAGCGGTTGTCCTGTCTTTGCCATTAGGAAGAAGAATCTTAGGATTTTTAGTCAAAAGGGCAGACACGACATCTCTTCTTCTACAGAGCACAGCGAGAAAAAGAGGTGCAAAACCATCCTGTGTTTGTATATCGACATCGGCTCCGTCCGCATGACAGAGTATATAAGCAATTTCTGCCTGCCCTGTAATGGCTGCCACATGGAGAGCTGTCATCCCATTGGGGCCGCTTGTTTCCCTAACATCGGCTCCTTGAAACAATAGAGCTCTAACACGGGCAACATCCCCATTCTTTGTTGCCGAGCAAAGGGGTGTCATTGAATCAGAACTAGAAATTGAAAATGTCATAATTAGTATAACTATTATAGTATAAACATTAATAAAAAAGCATATAAAAAATGTTTTTAACATCTTGATAGTTAGGAAGAAATGAACTTATCTCATATAGGCAAAAAGGAGAAACTCCGGACCTAAACGAGATATGTCAACCAATGGATTATTGAAAGAGTGTTTGCTTGGTTAAAACGAATTGTCGCTGCTATCGATTCTCATCTCTGCGCCCAGAATTGCCACCGCCTAAAATAGCGCGTGATGGGCCCCAAAAAGAACGAAGAGCTCCATTGCCTAAGCTGCAACCTCGCCAAAAATGGCGAGGTTCTTTAAAAATGGCTTATTGAGAAGACTGACCGAAAGGTTTTCCCCAGAAGAAATAGGCATTTCGATTGGAGAGTTTCGCTAACTCGGTTTGATCGAGTTCCTGAAGCTCCTCAGGGGTCCGCTGGTCGGTATTGGGAATAAATGTCCCGCCTAAGGTGCCATAGATAACTCTTCCCTCTTTATTGACTTCTGTGATTTGAAGACACTTTGGGAACATATAGACATAACCGTCCTCGAACTTCGTATAGATCATGTAATCCATGTGCTCAGTCCCGGCACTCTTGTTCAAGTTCAGGAGATGGCCTCTCACAGCAACCATCTTGTCATCGTTATTGAGCTGCTTAGCGCCTAAACCTGCGCAATTAAAAACGACCGATTCTGTGAGTTCATCAAAAGAAGTCAGCTCTTTCTCCTCAATTGGAATGCCGAGGCTGGCGACTTTTTCTTTCAACTGGATCATGATTCGCGTTGTATCCATGAAATATGTCATGTATTTCACAAAATCTTGGTGCATCACTCCGTTGCCGAAATCAAGGGTGACGAGTTCTCGAGGAGGAATCAAGCCTTCCTTTTCTAAATCTTCGACTCCAGATTCAGTTTTACTGCTGCAGTATACAGGCATATACCGTACGCATTCCGAGCTGATATAAGGATGCTGTCCTTCGTAAATCTTCTTGTATTCTTTAAACGTCGCCATGCCGATCCGGTTCAGGTTCTGCTGCTCTTCTTCATCGGTTTGCACAGAGACGAGTGCAAAATATCCGGCATTTTTCCAAGAGGGGATGTCATACAGTTCTTTGGCCGTGATCCCTGCCACCTCATAACCCTTCAAGGTGAGCTCAATCGCTGCTGTCAGTCCGATGATCCCTCCACCGACTACACGAATGGGAACTTTGGAACCTGCAAACTGTTCTTCATAGATTTCTATAGCCCTTCGGACAGAACCAAATGAGGTTGTGCATCCAGAACCTCCATGGCCATAGCAGTGAACTAAGATTTTATTATTTTTCTGTTCTGCGGAAATATTGAATTTCCCTTCTCGCATCGGTCTTGTACAGACAATTTTCTCGTCGATCGTAGAATCCTCGAGTAAAGGAGGAACAAGATGTTCCACTTTTTCAGAAAATAAAGAAGTCGCGAGCATCAGGCTAAGACCGATAATAGTCACTCTCATGTTGAATTTCCTTTTTTGGTTGCTTTGCTACAGAAATAGATTAAATGATCAATCGCTTTTTATTCAATTTTCCTTGCATCTTTCCCTCGAATTTAGATCCCCATTAAGGAGATGAAAAGCATCTCTCTCATTAACCTTAGGCACTCCTTCACCTAGAAAATCATCGTCCAGAACTGCCTCCGTCTCAAGTGGCGTGTGATCGGGCCTAAAAAGAACGAAGAACTGCATTACTACTATTCATGAACTATTATCCCAATCCCTTAGATAGAAAATCAGCAATTTCAACTTTTTTTGCTTTCCCCTCAGCAACGGATCTTACTAATCTTTCCAATTTACTTTCATTATAATCGAATGAGCAGTCGTTCAGTGCTAAAAACATGAGTGCAGAAACGGCACCTACCCTTTTATTACCATCAATAAAGGGATGGTTCTGGCAAATATGAAAAAGATAAGCTGCAGCTTTATCATAGAAGGGTTGTGAAGATATTGCCCATCGAAAGTGCTCAAAGGTTGTGCAATTGCTGAAAGAAGAAGATTTTGATCTCGGATGCCTTTTTTCCCTCCATATCGATTAATCTGGTCAGTATGAATTTCTAAAACATCTTCAAGTGTTAAAAAATAGAGCTCCATCCTTTTACTCAGCTAATTTTTTTAGAGCACGTCCGTATCGTTTGTTGATTTTCCCCAAGGCATTTTTGAATTTTCTCTTCTGTCCGGCACTTTTAAGGGGTGTAATAACAATAGAGCAGCCATCAGGGGTAGAGACCTGTAGAGGTGTATCAATATCAATTCCAAGAAGTTCAAGGATTGCCCGCTCTATGACAAGCGCATAACTATTGCCATGTTTAGTCAATTTTTTGGTAACAGTCATCAAAAACCTCCCTTAAAATATGTATATCCATTTGTATATACAGTGTATCACCATTATAATCGTTAGTCAAGATTGTTAGATAAGTGGGCCATAACATATTAAGACAAAATGGGTTAAACATCATTTCCTTGTATGCTCGGTCCAAATACGAACTGCATTATTACTATTCCTAAGAACACTTGCCCGAAAAGAGGGACATTGATACGGTCCGATTTAGAGGTGACTATGAAAAAATTAAGTGCCCTACTGTGCTTGTGCTTAGTAGCTCTTGGCTCATGCGGAACCCCCAAATCTCGTCCTACTCTGTCAGATCAAGAGAGATATTCCAGAGATGATGATAGGGGTGACAGAGACCGTAATAGGGATCGGGGTCGCGATGATGATGATGACGATGACCGTCGCCATTGGTGGGACTAAATTATTTAGCTTTCAATGCCGCGATCATATCCCGCGTTAAAAAAGCATGTCCCCGGCCGGGACAGCAAATCACTCTCACCCGATTTTTCAGAACAGGTGTCTCGGTCCTGTCAGCCATGCGGGCTCCTGCAGGAATCACAGGATCATCAGTGTGGCAAAGGATCGTGACTTTAACTCCTTTTGCGACAAGCTCTATAATTGCAGCTTCAGCATCGATATGTCCGCCAACGGTCCAGCCTAACCAATCGGCAGTTCTTGGCCAACCTGGTATGATAACACGCGAAGTCGTGGAAAAAGAATCGTGGCTTAAGATTTCGACACGATTAACATGATCGGGGTTGGCTTTAAGATGAAGAGCTAAGGCTTTTGCCGCCACTCCGCCTCCAAGAGAACTACCCCATACTTCAGCTGTTTCGAAATGCTTAAGCACATAGGCTAAAGCAACTACCCCATCTTCGACAATCGAGGCATAGGTCGGATAAAATTTTAACGACCCTCGATAGTTGTCTTGGCTCAGGCCAGCTCCTCGATAATCATACATAACGATCGGACATTGGCGGAGTGCAACAACGTCGCCCACTGTCCAAGCAAGCCTTCGATTATCAAAAAAATCAGCGATGTTAGCCCCATTGGGATTGTGAAAAGCAACACAGCGGCTTTTATCTTCGGGATTCCAGCCCGGAGGATAATAAATGATGCCCGAAATGGTCGTACCATCTTTAACAGGAAGTCTGAATTTTTCGATTTTAAAGGGTGCATGGTGGGATGCCTCATCGATGATTCTTTCGTTCTCTTCAGAACTGGGACCAAATTGAGACTGCACGATGAGCAGTCCGGTAAAAAATGCCATTCCGCCGCGATTTTCAATCATCCAATGAACGCCTTTCATCGAAGATCTTAATGAGCACTCGCAGAAATCAGAAAGATGTCCTTTTGCGGTTGTTGGACTCTCACTAACGGATGTCCAAAAGGACGGCATGTTGCTGTAGCTGCCTGAAGTTTCTCTGACTGCCATAGATATCTCCCTTAAAAGTTGCAAAAACTTTAGACCATCCCTTAAAAACCAGCAATAGCTATTTTCCTTGCATCTTCCCTGCGAATTGAGATACAAATATGGGCATGAAAAAGTATTTTCTTACGGGCCTTGTCATTTTACTTCCGATCGCCATTACGATTGCGGTGGTGGGCTCCCTCATTAACTTTTTTACGGGCCCGTTTGTTAAGGCTGTAAGTTCTTCTTTGAAAGAAATCAACTTCGCAAATAACGGATTTTTATTTCTTTCCCATGAGCAGGTCGTTCTCTATCTCAGCAAGCTCTTGATCCTGGTCTGTCTCTTTATCTTCATCATCTTATTAGGAATGCTGACCCGCTGGTACATCGTTCGGGGCCTCTTAAATCTGGGCGACAAGTTATTGCATAAAATTCCTATTGTTCGCGGGGTCTATAAAACAACTCAAGGGATCATTAAGACCCTTTTTTCCAAAGACAAGACGGCCTTTAAACAAGTTGTCCTGGTGCCTTTTCCTCGTAAAGACATGTATGCGCTGGGATTGATTTCAGGAAGCGCCCCCACCATTTGCAGTGCAACCTTTGGGGCTGCTCTCATTTCTGTGCTGATTCCCACAACGCCTAATCCTACCAGCGGCTTTCTGATCATGTTCAAACAAGAAGATTTAATTTATCTCGATATGAAGCCGGAAGAGGCCATCAAATACATCATCTCCTGCGGCTCGATTGTGCCGGAAGAAAAGGGGATCGCATGAAAAAATCGTTTTCCACGGGCCTGATCATCCTCCTTCCCTTTGCATTGACTGTCTGGGTCGTCCATTACCTTTTCGATCTTTTCACCAATCCCCTTTTCAATATTCTCGAAAAGACTCTCCTCTGGTTTGAACAAAAACAAGGCCTCAGCCTGCTCCACCACGAGACCCTCGTCACTTTCTTAAGCCGCATGACCGCTCTTGTCCTCACGTTCTTCTTCATTGTCGCACTAGGATTTCTAGCGCGAAAGTTCTTCTTCAAAGGCCTGCTGAAATTCACCCATGAGGTCATGATCCGGATCCCTGTTGTGGGTACGATCTATCGCCTGACGAAAGATCTCACAAAGGCCATGCTGTCTACCGATCAAAAGACTTTTAAAGAAACAGTCTTGGTCCCTTTTCCTTCGCCTGAGACCTATTCCGTAGGGTTTATCACTGCAGATGTCCCCGCCGCTCTAAAAAAAGTCATTCCGCAGACAGATGTCACCGTCTTTGTGCCGACCGCTCCCCATCCTATTTCTGGCTACGTGCTTTTTTGTGCTAGAAAAGCGACCCACTCTGTGGATATTTCTGTCGAAGATACCTTCAAGTTCCTCCTCTCTTGCGGTGTCATCCAACCACCGCCAAAGCCATGAACATCACCTTTTTCCCGGTCAAAGACACCCCTTCTAAACTTTCTAAGCTCTGCCGGATTGCCTCGCAACATATGTCCCAAAAAGAGCCCCTGCTTTTCTTAGTCCCCGACAAAGCTGCATTCGACTTCCTCGACAAGCTCCTGTGGAGCTATGAATACTTCCTGCCCCATCCAACTCCCCTGCTGACAATCTCCATGGAGCTCCTATCTTTCCCTTCCGTCTTCAATCTGCGGCCTTCGGCCTTGGAAGGAACCATCAAGACCGTCTATGAGTTCGAAGACCATACCTCTGCTGAAAAGTTTCAGCTCTCTAAACACCGGTATCAGACGTACCGCGATCAAAATTTTCCTATCATCATTGAAAATTAATAAGTTATAAGCGGCTTGTATTCAATTTACTTCAAACCACTTAACACCGAGGCGTTATAATTAAAAAAAAATTAGCATATAATTAATCTAATTATGGCATCGATGATCAAACATGACTTTCAGACCGTGTGCTCAGATTACAGCTAACCGGATTGATCAATTGACGAAGGCCATCAAACGAGAGTGTACTGGCGAAGTGCTCAATGAGTTCGTCAAGATTTGGCTGCTGACTCTAAAGTTAATAAAATTGATACTATAGCTAATGTTTTAACTTTTTTTAAAATACAATTAACAATTTATTGTGCTATAATATCGGAATTAAATAAGAAACAATATGTCTATAAGATTGATTCAGAGAGACTTAACGATGAAGAGCGCAACCGAAGCTTGCTTGGAAGCAGGGATCAGGATCGAAGAGATCTGGGGGGTTGTTCAAGATGACGTCGTCTTGGGAGTTTTTAGGGATTTTTGTCTCCGTTATATCGACTCTCATGAGACCGAAAAGGTATCTGATATCATGGTACAAAACCTGGGGCAGGTGGGGGAATACCGGACTGCCTTGGAGAAGTGTGGGATTTTGAAGCAATTTGAGAAGGCTTATAAGCCTCCTTCTGCAGAAAAGAGGGACGAGCTGATGAAAGCATTGAGACGAGTGCAGGCTAAGCCTCTCTCCACAGCGGCCATAGAGGCTCTGAAAATGAAAGGGTATGGCCCGTTGCATATTGCTGCGATGGTGGGGGATGCTGATGCCGTTTATTTGCTCGCTCATGCCGACGGTGCTGATGTCGAGGCTCTTACAGAAGATGGTTGTAGTGCTCTTTTTCTTGCGACGACCCATGGAAAGCAAGATGCCGCTGCTGCATTGATGACGACAAGCCCCGCGATCCTTCCTTCGATGAGAGAAGCAGCCAGAAAAGGTGAGATTGCGATGCTCCGTCAATTTTTACCTTTTGGCAGAAATCACATTGACTTAGTTCTCTTAGATGCAATCGCTGGAGGTCATAGCGAAACTATCCAGTTTTTGCTAGAGGTCAAGGAGGGTTCAGGTGCGGGGTTAGAAAAGAGAAATGAGCAAAAGTTCACGCTGCTTGGCGCCGCCGCCATGAAAGGGAACCTCCAAGAGGTCGAAACATTTTTAAAGGCAGGAGCTGATCCATTTACTCCCTGCGGACCTGACAAGTTGACATCGATGCATCTCGCCGCTCAGTATGGGCATACTGACGTCGTTAGGAGACTCAGTCAAATTCCAGGACTTGTAAATCACAAAACAAAGGCCCGGCTTCTCCGATTTGTACCTGAATCGGCGGCCGAGAAATTGAAAAAAGAGTGTCAATCGTCTGGAATCACGCTCGATTTAAGTCAAACGGACATCACGCCTCTTTATGTAGCTGCTGAAGGAGGACATCTTGAGTGTGTTGAAGCACTGCTGAAAGCTGGAGCGCGTGTCAATGAGACATGCGGACCTTTTTATCACACTGCTTTGTTCGGTGCAATCCGAGGAAAAAAGACCCAAGTGTTTGAGAAGCTGTGTCAAGTCCCAGGAATAGATATCGACCATGAAACACTCGATGGAAGGACACCGATCATTGTCGTGATTATGGAAAATGACCCCAAAATGCTTGATATCATCATTCGAGCAGGAGCAAAGCTCAATATTCGAAAAGGGCCGAAGAAATTTGGTCCTCTCCTTCTTACTATACAAAGCAACAAACCAGACATGACTCTTAGACTCCTGCAAGAAGGGCGTCGGATTGATAAAAATATTAAAGATAACGAAGGTTTTACGCCTCTTCTCCTTGCCGTTGATGCCAATAGCTTACAGAGCGTCGATGCCTTGCTCAAAGAGGGGGCCGATCCTGCCAGAGTTTACGGACCCATGAAACGGACCGTTCTCCATGTTGCGGCTGAAAGAAGTTCGCTAGAAATCGTTCAGAGACTCTGCGCTGACACAAGAACCACGATCCATCGGAGAGATGATAAGGGAAATTCACCACTCGAACTCGCTGAAGAGGCAAAAAGAAAAGATATTGTGGCCTATCTTGTCTCAAAAGGGGCAAAAAAATCTCCTGCTCTACCCTACGTCATTCAAGGCCGCCTTTTGATTAATAAGGGGAAGTGGATGGAAGCCAAAAAAACATTGAAAAATGGTCAAAAAGTAGATGCTGGTTATTTTAATATTCCATTTCTTTTAGGAAGGATCGCCTACCACGAAAAGCAATACCAAGAAGCAGAAGGGCACCTTAAAGAAGCATTAAAATTATGGGAAATGGAAATCGGCCCGAGCTATATTCCTGATTCTGATAGTTTAACTTATTCAATCTATGCAAATCTAGCTGATGTTGCATTCAAACAACATAAATACCCAGACGCGCTCCCGTACTATTCAAAAATCGCAGAACTTAAACCCAAAGATCCAGAGTGTCTCTTAAAGTTATGCTATTGTTTTTACATGCTGGGAGAATATCAGGAAGCAGAAGCAATCATCAGAAAAGCTCTCCCATTAGATCCCGATAACTCGTACGCATGGCACCTCTTGGGTCAAGCCCTTTTCATGCAGAAGAGATTCGAAGCGGCTCGGCAATCTTTTGACGTGGCACTCAAGAAAAATCCGAAAAATGCGGAGGCTTATGCAAGCCTAGCCCATATTGAGGTTCTCAACAAAAAGTTTGAAGACGAAAGAAATATGTAGAGCAAGCTTTGACGTGTTTTCCTAACCATAGCCACGCCTATTATGTTCTAGGCCTGATTGCAAAAAGTGAAAATAAACTCGAGGAGGCCAAAGACCATTTCCTCAAATCCTGCCGCTTCAATGAAAGTAATATCTTCCCCCTTTTAGATCTTGCCGAACTGGAGCTCCAAGAAGGCAATCTTAGCAAAGCAAAAAAATGCTATCAGGCAGTTTTAAAAATCCAAAACAACCACCCCGAAGCTAACAAAAAACTCGCAGAAATCGGAAATAATTAACCCGATCAAAATTTTCCTATTATCATAGAAACTTAAAGCTGCTTTTTATGTTAAAAACCTGATAATATATGACCTATTTATGGGACTTAAAATCGGTTTTTCATCAAAAATCGAAAACTTACCAAGGATGACAAGTGTATCATTACTCTAAATACTCCAGAGCAACCGGTTCTCTATCAAGATAATGTTTATGACTATGGGGCATTTGTTCAATGGTTCGTGGCTGAAGGCATCGAATCTACCAATCGATTACCCATCCATATAACTGAACTGAAACGTCTACTAATATGATTGTTAAAATCTCAACTTTTCTATAGACTTGTTACCTTTATGCTCTCAGTTATCCGTGATTATCTATTTCCCATCAATCGTGTGACGGGGCGGCGTGAAGTCCACCTGATTCCGACTTCGATCGAGAACCTTCTGGGGGCTCGCTCTTACGCCCCTCTCATTCAAAAATCGGGCGGGGAGATTACGAAAAATCATCCTAATCGCAACTACCAAATGTATGTCGAAATCGTCCAAAAAATAGGAAAGATTTTAGCTCAACAGGCAAAGCGTCAAGATCTTCAATGGGAGTTCACCGTGATCGATAGTCCACAAATCAATGCCTGGTGCCTTCCCGGGGGGAAAATCGGTATTAATCTTGGGTTGATCGAAAAAATGGATAGAGTACATGAGCGATTTGGCCTTCCTGAATTTCGCCTGGAAGAAAAAATTGCCGCTATCTTAAGCCACGAGATGATTCACGCCGATGCGAGACATACAGGCAGAGCCCTTGAATTTCATCTTTTTCTACTAGGGATCGTCAAAGCGGCCGAGCATTTTGTCGTCTATCTTTGCGTCCATCTCCCTTATACTCAAAAAATTAAAGTAGCGCAGGATAAAACACGGTTAATCCTAGAACGAGATGAAAAAGCTAAAGCCATCGGTAAAATCTTTGAAAGGGCCAGCTCGTTTCTGATCCAGGGCATCACCTTATGTAACTCGCGCTCGCATGAGCTGGAAAGCGATCGTTTTGGCATGCGTCTGATCCGCGATGCTGCCAAAGAGACTCTTAGGTCATCTCGATCGGAACTCACTTACGATTCGCCGCAGGCTGCCCTCTGGCTGCAAGGTTACTTCGGCAGGCTTCATGGGCATAAAAATAATTTTTTGAGGCCTATACTCAATTTGTTTTCGACACATCCTACTCCCAAAGAGCGGCTCGAGGCTAATCAGAAAACTTGGGATGATCTTAAGCAAGAAATATTATAGTAAATATTTTACCGTACATTTCGTACGGTAAATTTTCTTGAAACTTTGCTGAAGTTTTGTTACAGTTTATAACTTTTAACGGAGAATATTCATGGTACGCACCAGTAAGCAAGCCGAGCGGCGCGCAAAATGCCCCCACCGCCCCCGTCCTCCTGCTATTAAAACAGGGCCGAAAAAAGATAAATTGCACAAAGGTTTCAAAGAGCACTTGAACGTTATCGAAGACAAAGAATTGGCTCAAAAAATCTTTATCCCCAAGAAAATAGGTTAACGTCATGACAAGACATCGCAGCTACGGAAGAGCCAGCAAATCAGCTAAGAAACGGAATGTTCTCAAGAGATATGAGCGCATTGATGTTCTACGTAAAGTCGGAAGATGGAAAGACGGCGAAAACACCAAAGTGACAGGGCTTCCCAAAACCCCTGCTGTCGCATAAAAGTATATAACCGTCAATCTAACTTGCCAATCGACATTTCTTCTGTGAGAAAACTCGTTGAGTTTTTCTTTCAGGAGAAAAAAATCGCCTGTCGAGAAGTGGCCATTTACTTTGTCGGCATCCGCAAGATCTCTAAGCTCCATGCAGACCATTTCCAAGACCCGACTCCTACCGATTGCATCACCTTCCCCTTCAATGAAACTCTCCTAGAAGGCCTCTTGGGAGAGATTTTCGTCTGCCCTCAGTCTGCCCTCAATTACAACCCCCAGCATCCTTACGAAGAAACTACCCTTTACATCATACATGGACTCTTGCATCTTTTGGGCTATGACGATATCGATAAAAAAGAGAGGGCCCGCATGCGCCGGGAAGAAAAACGGCTGATGGCCCTTGTAAAGAAACGCCGCTTAAAGGTTAGTCCGTGAACGTCCTATTAGCCGTTATTTTCTTGATCAGCGGGGCCATCGTTGCAGGGATGACCACCGTCCTGCTGCAGCTGGGCCGGCTCCGTTCCAAAGAAGAATTTAAAAAGATCCCCACTCTCTTTTTCTTCCAACATTTGTTAAGGCCGCTTTTTGGCCGCCGCAAATGGGAAGGGCTCTTCTTTACCCTCAGCTTCAGCAAGCACGTCCTGCATCTCTGTTACGGCGTCGTCACAATCTTTATTCTGCTCACACAGCCTCCTTTCGACCATGCCCTCCGGCTCTTGGAAAGCCATAGCTACGCTTTTGACAGCCTATGGGTCCTGGCCATGGGGGCCATTATCATCACTATTTCGCTAATCGCTGACATCTCAATGAAATTTCTGGCAACAGCAGCCCCCTCTATTTCCCTCAAGCTCTTCGCTCCTGTCTCTTCTATTTTCTTAACCCTCTTTTCACCCCTGACATCTCTCTTTATGAAAATGCTCGAAGCCTTTTTTCCCGAAAGCCAAAAAGAGATCGCTTCACCCTCTATCCGAGATAAAATCCTTGAGGTTCTCTATGAGTCAGAGCTCTCCACTCATCTCGATCCCCAAGAAAGAAAGCTCATCCTCTCCGTCGCCAACTTCAAAGAGAGAAATGTCCGCGAAGTCATGGTCCCTCGCATCGATGTGATCTGCATTTCAGAAGAGGTCTCGGTCCAAGAGGCCGCTGAGCTCTTCTTAAAAGAACGTTATAGCCGCCTTCCGGTCTATCATGACAGCATCGACCACATCATAGGCGTCCTCCTCTATAAAGATGTCCTCTCTGCCTACGCGAACTTAGAAAAGCAAGCATCGATCACTCCTCTGATCAAACCCGTCCTCTATACCCCTGAGACCAAAAAGATCTCCCAGCTCTTGCAAGAGTTCCGGAGCAAGCAGATCCACTTGGCCATCGTCGTCGATGAATACGGCGGGACCGAAGGGATTATTACCATCGAAGATATCCTAGAAGAGCTTGTCGGAGAGATCGCTGACGAATACGATATTGATCAAGAGGTCCTTTATTCCGTCCTTCCCTCCGGAGGCTGGATCGTCGACGCCCGCATGGGCATCCTTGACATCGAAAAAGAACTCGCCATCCAGATCCCTCAAAGTGCCGAATACGACACGCTCGGGGGCTATATCTACCACCGCGCAGGGGCAATCCCCGCCAAAGGCTGGCGCCTCCATCATGACGACTTTGATTTAGAAATTTTAAGTTCTGATGAACGTTCTATAGAAAAGGTGCGGATCATGCCGCACCTGAATCACAATCTTTAAGAAGCTGTCCTAAAACCTCGATCGGATGATTTGTGTATTAAATTCCATTAGAAACGCGTAAAAAATTTTAGCCATATTTGTTTAATATGGCTAAAATTTTTTACGCGTTTCTAATGGAATTTAATAGCAAAGCATCCTGATTATGGTTTTAGGACAGCTTCTAACGAATGCGTCGGAACCGATGAACGATGGAATATTCTACCTTGCCATCATGATCCGGAACAAACACCGACCCTGTCCGAGTTGCTCGGAATCGAGCGAGAGGTTTGGCATTAGGTTTTCCTATGTCCGCGTTGGCATATAACCCGACTTCTTCTCCCATGACGGTATAACTTACAATGGAATTTCCTATTCCCTTAAGGGCGCAGTCTATGATTAGAGTGCCTGCCTTGCTAGGGATGGGATTGATCCCCTTCGAAAGGGTTATATTGGAAATGTCCATCCCCATGCTGTCATAGGTTGGAATGTTTTTATCGCCTAAAAGTTTCAAAAATGCGCCGACTTGAATCGCCCGCTTTTGAAGAAACTCTCCACGTTCGCCTTCTAAACACTCCTTAAAAAATTCAGGTTGCGGCAATCCTACAGCTTGTGTCGCAAAGTGTTCGAATAAAGCATCTGTATAAGACTTTCCTTCCTTGCTTTTGACTTGTGAAATGGTATAAGGATAAACAAATTCCCGATTGAAAGAAGAGAACGCCTTCAGCGTGCCATCTAAAGTCCGTCCAGTGAACTTAGCGAGCTCTTCCGGAGTAAATGCGCCTTCTTCACGAATATCTCCTTTCAGCAATTTCTCTATATCGTCTATTTCCTTTAATTCTTTATTCCTCACGATGGCCTTCAGCTCATCTACTGCCAAATGGACATCCTTCTTTGCCATAACGCTTTCTGCGCCGCAGCATGCCGCACCGATGAGCAAAATAACGGCGACAGCAAAAAATACGGGATTAATAAATCCTAGAGCTCCAAAAAAGAGGGCTAGCCCCGCCATGCTGATGGCCGCATCGCGGAATTTGGAATCTTTCGTTGAGAGAACGGTCTTCTCCAACACTTCTTCACGGGTTAAGATTTTTTGGGCAACGGCGGGAGTTTTATCTTGTTGAGTCTGTACGACAACCTCTTTCAAAGAAAGGCTTGCAGTAACGGAGGGTGGTTGACTCCCTTGAGCGACTTTCGAGGTCTTTTGAGAAACTGCATCCTCCATCTTCTGACTGTGAAAAACAGCCGAATGTGGATTTGCAGTGATTAATGCTAATGTTGCTAATGCCATATTAATTTCCTTTTTTTTATTTATTAAAAATATTACTTATTACTTCTTAAATTGTCGGTTCAAAATAACGATAAATCGAACATTTTACATTCCCATTTCTATCTGGAGGGTTAACTGTGAACTCACGAGCCGTATTAAGAAGCATAGCCTCTGCATCCGGCGGGCTGTCCGTAAAACTAACAGGAAGAAATTCACCTACAGTGAACTGTAATGGAAATTTTCCAGTTTTAAAGTCAGCGTTCGCATCGACTCTCATCTTCCCATATGCAGCGACTTCAGAGTTAATCTGATAGTCTCGATCCCACTCAGGATTCTGATAAATATCGGCAGGTGTAAGTTGGTAAGCTTGGCCTAATAGCTTGAAATAAGCAGCAAGATGCAAGGCTTTCTTGAAAGCAGCGGCGTCGCTTTGACCTTCTATGCAGCTGGCTAATTTTTCCAGAGGTTCTTCCCCCTCGGCCAGACCTAAAACATTCTGAACATAGGTTCTGATGATCCTCTGTTGATAAAACTCTCCCTCTACTGACGCTATTCCATCTATTGAATAAGGAAAGTTGTATCCCTCGCAGAATGCGAAGAATCGATTATTACGGACATCGTCAAGAAGTTCGTCTTGAGAGAACTCGAAGGTTTCAACGGGGTAGCTGTTTAACACCTGTTCTAGCTGATGTTGTACTCCTTGATAACCGAGTAGCATGTGTTCGGGAGTTCTACCGCCATGCAGTTGAGCTTCTACGTTTCTATTGCATTCTGCTTCTGCATGTTTGACATGTTCAAACGTTTCTCGGACGTGGTCTCTAATGTTGTTGAGGTTCCGTTCTTTCTGATCTCGGCCCGCAATTTCACAGCCTACGGCGGATAAAACAAGCACACCTACAATGATGAAGGCAATGGGATTTAGCGGCATGACTAAACATGCAACCACAGCTACCAGCGCGAGCGCTCCTATAATAACTGAAGCTTCTTTAAATCGTTTATGCGAAAGAGAAATATCTATTTGCTCAGGAAAAACATATTTATCTGCAAATTCAGCAACTTCCGGAGAGAGCGCCTTTTGAGCGACCTCAGAAGCTTTATTTTGTTTTTTCACGAGTGGAAAAATTGCGTGCGTACGACCACCCGTCAATGTAGCGATTGACAATGCCATTTTATTACCTATTTTTTATTACTAACTATTATTAAAAACTTAAACATATAATACTAAAAAATACACTTTAGCATCAACGCTTAAATATTTATTACTACAATAAAAACATAATTAAAATTTTAAATAATTAGATTGAAGAAATTACTTTGCCTTTTCTTGGATCATGTAGAGGCACCGTGCGATCGTATCTAGCATCACGGCAGGGTTTTGGACAGAAGGTGTTCCTGCCGGACCTATTGTCTCGCACTTAAACCCTTGAGGCAGAATATGTTCTGCAACCAGCTGCTGATAGAAGCAATAAGGCTGGGTAGAGATCATAAAACAGCGGCCGGGCGGCGGAGAGCTTGCCAGCCAGGTATGGATCGTATCGGCCCGATTAGGGGGCCTGGGCTCTCCTTCAGACGTTGTCATCATGGGGCTTTGGAAATGGTGCCAGGGAATTTGTTTACTTAAGAGATGTTCCTTCCAAACAAACTCCATCGCATCGCCTTCTGTTAGGCACCCATCAGGAATAGTCTCCACTTTAGGATCTAACTGACGAGGTCCGGACAACAAGATCACTTGCTTGAACTTGATGCCAAGATCGGCAAGGTGGGCAAGATGAGCCATCTGTCTTTTCATGGGAGTCACAGTCGCTCCCAAAAGAATGGCATAATCATAGCTTTGAGAAGAAGGTTTGATCTCGGTGAAAAAACCCATTTTTATACAATAGTCCAACACCGTTTTTTTCTGGACTTCAGTCAAAGTATCTTTGATCTCCCATCGTTGTTTCCCTGTAGGCCTTATCCATCTTTTTTGTGTTGCCTCTACGATAGAAGAAAGAGTTCCGTCATGAGGGACCTCCATCACTTTGAGAAGTTCCATCAAGTCATCATTGACAAAAGAATAAGTTGCGCACCAGAGAGAACTGGCGAAGAGGACAAAGCTCATGAAAATTGCTTTCATAACATACACCCCTATCCCAAAAATCGGTTATCGATTATAGGAACAATTAGAACCAATGTCAAATATGGCGATTCCAGCTCATGCTCTTACGCGCAAGAAGAAAATTCTTGTCCTCATTAGCCGTGGAGGCGGCGGTCATAAAACGGCCGGCGACTCTCTTAAGCAGATCCTGGAAAACGATTATGAAGTCGAGATCAATCCTGTTCTGTCGGACATCTTAGGCTCCATCGATCCCCTCAATCGTCTGACACGGGGACATTTTACCGGCGAAGACCTCTATAATTTATTGCTCAAAAGCCACCGAAATAAACTCCTTCAATGGATGACGCAATTTGGCCCTCATTGTATGAAGGCGCAAAAAGTTGAAAAAGCCTTTGAAAAATATCTCCGCAGTCAAGTCCAGCCGCCCGACCTGATCATCTCGCCGACTCCTTACATCAACTATGGGATTGCTTGTGCAGCCCACCGCTGGGATATCCCTTTTCTGATCATTCCAACCGATCTCGACGGTTCGACATTTTTACAGGGATTCCCTCAATTGCCGACCCACCATCGGTTTAAAATTGCGCTATCGTATGACGATCCGGAGATCAGAAAAAAGACCTTTCAGAAAACAGCTCTTAGGGACGACCAATTGACGATCACGGGATTTCCCGTGCGTCCGGCCTGCTTGAAGAAATACACTCCTGAAGAGCTCCAATCGATCCGGGCCAAGTTCAATCTCTTCGAGTCGCATCAGATCGTGACCCTGATCATGGGCGCCGTCGGCGGCAACTTGATCTTTGACCATGTCAAAGTTTTGAGCAAATTAGATCCTCGCCAGCATCAGCTTCAGCTCCAGATGAACATCTGCGTGGGGCATAATCAGAAAATGGGCAATAAGATCCGGAACTTCCTGTTAGATCAAGGAGCGAAGTTTTTAGGACGCCATACGTTCTTGCTATCAACAGGCCTGGTAATGCATATCCGCGGTTATACGAAAGACCTCATTGAGCTGATGGCAGCTTCCGACTTGATCATTACTAAAACAGGCTCTTGCACCGTCAACGAAGCGATCTACTTAGGAAAAAAACTACTCTTGGACAATACCAACCGCTCGAGCGCCCGGTATCTCTGGTGGGAAAACTTCAACATCCCATTCGTCCAAAGGCACAGTCTGGGCTATGCATTTTCAGACAATGAACAACTCCTGATGCTCATCCCCTCTTTCCTCAAATATCCCGATAAGCCCCAGCAGAAATTGGAACTGCCTAACTTTGTGGAGAACATCCTGAAAGTGACTCGTCAGATGATTGGATAAACATATAATCTTCCACAATCTTCCCGCCCACAAGATGTTCTTGGATAATCCGCTCTAGCACCTCCGGCGTGCAAGAATGGTACCAAACACCTTCCGGATAGACGACGGCAATCGGCCCTTTTTCACAAATTCTCAGACAGTTGGCCTTTGTCCGTAAAAGCGTGACGTTTCCCAGTTGCAGCTCCGACAGCCTCTTCTTCAAATACTCCCAAGAAGCGAGCCCTGCCTCTTTCTGGCAGCATTTAGCCGTCGTTTGATCAGCGCACAAAAAGATATGGCGTACAGGCTTCTCAAGTCCTAATGCTAATGCTTTGTTTTTTAAGGAATCCATAGGGCAAGACTTTATCACCTTTTTAAAAAATTGTAGATAAAAAAAGCTCTAGGAACAACATTGACATCCTCCCCTCCCTAAAGTGAGGGGATTCCTACGGCGTTCAGTTAAAACTTAACTGACTCACTTCGGCGGGTTCCTGCTTCTTTGAGCGGCCTAAATGCACCATCTCTCCACAGGCTAACAAGCGATATCCTCGCTCTAAAATATTCATCGCACCGACAACGTCGGCATGATTTTCGTACTTACATTTGACACATTTGAATTGGGCCTGTGTCTTGCGATTGTCCTCTGATACATGCTTGCAACAGGGACAGCTTCGACTGGTATTTTGTGGA
>Ga0182024_10003562_pt1 | contig 36897 bp, 32 predicted proteins | sample P32metaG_FD_120480 | JGI IMG/M metagenome (GOLD analysis project Ga0182024, IMG submission 120480) | Permafrost microbial communities from Stordalen Mire, Sweden - P3-2 metaG (Illumina Assembly) | ecosystem: Environmental > Terrestrial > Soil > Wetlands > Permafrost | place: Sweden: Stordalen...
GACATGCCGGTACTGATCTTTCCTGAGGGGGTAGGCCCGTTCCGAGTTGTTGCCCAAGTAGTAACTTCCGAAAGCCGGTCACTCGCTCAGAATCATAAGCGCCTACCCTCTTCCCTCTCGGTAACGAGTCTTTGCGGAGGGGTTCAGCAACCGCTTGCCAATCGTCTTCGTAGATTAGGTACTCGGGTGGGAGGCCCGCTAAACCAGCGCGTTGCGGGCGATCACTTCGCGATACCACCCGGCTGTCAGCTTCGGTGTGCGCTTCAGCGTCTTGTAGTCCACGTAGTGGATTCCCAGACGCACACTGTAGCCGCTCGTCCATTCAAAGTTGTCCAACAGGCTCCAAAGGAAATACCCCTTCACCGGATAGCCTTCTGCCACGGCACGCTGCAAATTCGTGAGGTAACTGCGCAGATACATCAGCCGGTCCGTGTCTTCGATGGTCCCGGCCTCCGTCACCACGTCCTCTGAGGGACAGCCGTTCTCCGTTATCAGGATCGTCTCCGGCTGCCAAAGTTCACTCACGTTCCGCGGACCCCAGTAGAGCGCCTCCGGCGCCATTCCCAGCCAGTTGAGAACCATGTGCGGGTACGAGGCCGGCCTGCCTAGTTCCCGGTAGCCCTGCGCGGAGTCGTTGGCACAGACGTAAGTGCCCGAGTAAACGTTGAGGCCCACAAAGTCCAGCTTGCTGCCGATAGCCTCCATGTCCCCGGCCTCAACCTTGGGCGCGTTCCCCCCTTCGCGTTCCAGGTAGCTCTGCGGATATTCGCCTTCCAGAATCGCCGTCAGGAAGTGCGAACTGGCATCGCGCGTGGCGCGGCGTGCAGCCTTGATGTGTTCCGCTGTCTCAATTATCGGTATAAACGTCGGAGGGTCCTGCGCCAGCCCCACTTTGGTCCCCGGCGCGGCGCTCGATCGAATTGCCTGCACCGCCAATCCGTGCGCCAGGATCACGTTGTGCCGCACTTGATTCGCCCGCCCTGCGGGCAGGCGGAGCCCCGGCGCAAACGTACCATACCGGTAACCCGAGTCCGACATGTTGCCGAATTCGTTCGTGGTCATGAAGTGCTTGACCCGGTCCGAGAGCCGACGGGACACATAGGAGGCGTAGTCGGCAAACGCCTTCACCGTATCGCGCGACTGCCAGCCGCCCGGCAGTGCCTCAGGCAGATCCCAATGGAAGAGCGTGATGTAGGGCGAAATATGGTTGGCCAGCAACTCATCCACAACCCGGTCGTAGTGATCCATCCCCTTGGGGTTGGACTGCCCTGTGCCGGCAGGGAAGATGCGCGGCCAAGAGATGGACATCCGGTATCCATTTGCGCCCAGGTTATGCAATAGCCGGACATCTTCCTTGTAAAGGTCGTAGGAGTCGTCGGCTAGGTCGCCGGTATCTCCATTCGCGATCTTGCCCGGTTCGTGCGAGAAAGTATCCCAGATGGAAGGTCCGCGGCCGTCCTTGGTCACGGCTCCCTCAGTCTGGTAAGCGGCCGTCGCGCACCCCCACACAAAGTCCCTCGAAAAGGATCGTGGCGCAGCCTGCACTTCTGCCGGCGCAACCTCCGGCACAGACAGGCCGCCCATTGCGGCTTCCGCAACGGCGGCAGTTGACACTCCAAACTGACGGCGCGAAATGCCGTTCATATTCCGTTCCTTCTCCGTAGCATCGTATCTCTTGAGCCTGGCCGTTGCCGCCGGTCCACGGCCGTTCGGTCGCTGATTCTCTGCCTCGCGCCAACAAAGATGGTATACGAAAACCTGTACTTATCGGACGTTGAAAAGCCGCCGAGCTGGGGCGACGGCGATGAGATTGTCGCATTGCACACACTGAGCTCACAACCCTAAGGTGGACCTCGCGCACATGCTCGATCTTCGTCCGCAAGAACCAGTCGGGCCACGGATCAGACGGATCGGGGTCTTGTTTCAAAGTACTGGTCTGCCAGGGCCCGAAAAAAAAACGATTCCCGGGCGGTGGCTGATTGAGGAGAAAACAAGAATAGGAGCCTACCCTACCGAGCCTCTCGAGCAATAGTTAGGGTTCCGGGCAGGTGGTCGGCGATACTTCCCCAACCCAGGCCGACGGCGCGCCGGCGCTCGCCTTCTCTGTCCGCGATCATGCTGAATATGCGTGGTTTATTTCCGTCCACCTCATATCTTCCTGCTAAACGGAACAGGGAAATATCACGCCGTATCAGGGAATTAGATTTCCCTGATACAGGGAATCGAATCTCAATTACGGATTCGAAGTCTGTCGAACAGAGGATCATGGTCCGATGCCATTCTCTTTAAACGAATGCCTCATTCTCAATGGTTCAGATTTCGCCGGGCACTCGATAGTCTGCCGGGTACCGATGACAAGTCCACCTATGACGTTTGGCGGAAAGTACCATTACAATTGTTCGATGGACAAAGGTGCAGAGCAAGATCCACGAGTCTATTTCGCCGCCGAGAGGACCTTTCTGGCTTGGATTCGTACGGGATTGGGCCTGATCGGCATCGGTTTTGCCGTGAGCCGCTTCGGGTTGTTCTTCCGCCAGCTTAGTCAGACGGAATCCCATCTCCCTGCCCAAGCCACGGGCCTTTCAGTCTGGTCCGGAGTAACTTTAGTCGGCCTGGGTGTCGTGGTCATTCTCGCCTCTGTTCTGCGCCATTTTCAACTCACTCACGAGTTAAAGTCAGGCACTTGGACGCCGGGGCGAGTGTCGCGAGATGCCGTCGTGCTTGGCTTGATTCTGGCTGCCGCCGGGATAGGCATGTGTATCTACTTGATCCTCGTACATTGATCTTCCGGGCTAAGGACCTTATCTTCGACGGCCAACACCCTGCGTATCGCATAGTTGCGTGCACGCGAACTGACCCATGGGCTCCCAACTCGTTCCAATTGGTTCGCGTTGCGAATGCCATGCTTATCAAAGATAAGAAAGATTTGGGCAACTCCTCTGATAAAATATGCTACAAACGTTATCAGGGTGACGAAGCGCCATTTTGCCCTCCGAGACGCTTGGCGCGTTCCCCTAAACCCAGGAATTGCGGTGAATTGTGGAACTATGGAGACCAAACCGACAGCCCGGTCGCTTTTGGGGACTCCTGTTTACTGCGCTGGCGTGTTCCGTGTTTCTTTGGGGCCTACAGTACAAGCTCTCTCTCTATTACCCGCCGGAGGCGACTTCGCATCATGTTCCGATGGCGAAGCTGCTTTCCAAGAACGAACAGTCCCAGACGGAGGAACCGTCTGCATACACCCAGACCAAATCTGCAATTAAAACTCTCCTAGCACCAGTTAATGTATTGCCTTTTATTCTGCTAGTCATCATATGCGCATTCAGTCTGACAGCATCGAGTTTTGAGGCCGCAGTGACGCAGCCGCCTCTTAAATTGCGGCAAGCTCTTCGAGAGACATTCTTCGTTCGACCCCCTCCCGTTCTCAGCGCGTAAATTCTTCCAATATTGAAGTCGTGCATTTGCTCCTGCTTAGGAGCCGGTGCCCCTTTGGCATTGTTCTCATCAGAGCGCTCCTCTGCGGATGACATGTCGATCCGTGCTGCGTTTTCAGACTCACCAACTTATTTGAGGTGCATTCAAGATATGCGAAAGCAGACCTCCTTGTTTCTCGTTGCTGGACTGTCCCTTCCAATTGGCAGTTTCTTCATTGCCTGTCATGCGAACGGGAAAAGCTCGGAAGCTAAAGCCGACGAGACTCCGTCGGCCAGGGTGGCAACAGCACAACGCGGGGGCATCGCCCACACATTAAGCCTTGCCGGCCAGTTCCAGCCCTATCAGGTGGTCGACGTTCACCCTAAGGTGACCGGCTTCATGGAAAAGATCAACGTTGACATCGGTGACAAGGTGCGCAAGGGGCAGGTTCTGGCGGTGCTCGAGGTGCCTGAGCTGAATGCTCAATTGAAGGGGACCGGCTTCGAGATGGAGCAGTCCAAGGACGAATTGCTTCGCACTCAGCATGAGATTAAGCGGGCGGAGGCTACCCATGCCGCGCTTCACGCCGACTATGAACGTCTTCTGGAAGCGTCAAAGGCGCAGCCAGGCCTGGTTGCGCAACAGGAATTGGATGACGCACAGAGCAAGGACCTATCTTCGGAGTCCCAGGTGGATGCGGCTAAAGCTGCTGCAGCCGGAGCGCAGGAACATACGCAAGTGGCCGGCGCGGACAATGAGCGCGTGCAGGCGCTCAAGAATTACACAAGCGTTACTTCGCCTCTGGATGGCGTGGTCGTTTGGCGCTATGCCGATACCGGCGCGCTGATTCAAAGCGGCACCAACTCGAACGAACAGGATATTCCGATCGTACGGCTTTCGCAGAGCGGACTGCTTCGCTTGCGCATGCCAATTCCGGAGAATGATGTGCAGTTTGTGCGCTTAGGCGATCAGATGCAGGTGCGCGTAGATGCAATCGGGCGCTCGTTTACCGGCAAGATCGTGCGTTTCACGCGCAATGTGAACTTCGAAACGCGGACGATGGAGACCGAAATTGATGTTAAGAACCAAGACCTTTCGATCTCTCCAGGCATGTATGCCAACACGCAGATGCAACTGGCGCATGCGGATAACGTAACGACGATTCCAGTCGAGGCGCTCGTTCTTAAAGGGGATCGGCAGACGGTCTATTTTCTGGATTCAGATAACCGCGTTCGCATCCGGACCGTGCAAGTGGGCCTTCGAGGATCGAAGCTTGCCGAGATTAAGAGCGGCCTCGAACCGGGCGACCGCGTTGTTCTGGGGGGGCAGGAGAATTACAACGAAGGCGAACGTGTTTCCCCGATCCTTACCCAAGAGCCTGCTTCCGATGCTATGAGCGAATCGGGCGGCGTGATCGACATGAAAGCGGAAGAAGAGAACAGCGGAGGGGCTAAGTAATGCCGAAGTTTGCTCTCAGGTTTCCATTCTTCATCCTCATGCTGTGTCTTGTGGTGGCGCTGGTGGGCGCGGTCAACGTGGCTCGCATGCCGGTGGATCTGTTCCCCAACATCGACATGCCCGTCGTCGTGGTGGCTACGTTCTACAACGGTATGCCTCCGCAGCAGATTGAAGCCGACATTACCAACACCTTCGAGCGGTTCTTTACACTGGCCGCAAACGTCGATCACAGCGAATCGCGTTCGTTGACCGGTGTGAGCCTCATCAAAATCTACTTCAAGCCAGGCACCGATCCAAACGCGGCCTTGAGTAACATCGCCAACCTGGCGATGGCCGACTTGCGCCGCTTGCCGCCGGGGACGCTGCCTCCGGTGGTGCTGGGCATGGACGCCTCGACGCAGCCAGTATGCCTGGTCACTCTGAAGGGCGAGGGGCTGAACGAAACGAACCTGAAGGATCTGGCGCAATTCCAGGTGCGTAACCAGATCTCGAACGTGCAGGGCGCATCGGTGCCGCAGCCTTACGGTGGAACCTATCGTCAGATTCAGATCTATGTTGACCCGCTCAAGATGGAGGCGCGCAACCTGAGCCTCAACGACGTGGTGACGTCGGTAGACAGTTCCAACCTGATTCTACCCGCCGGCGATGTACGCATCGGATCGAAAGATTTCAACATCTACGCCAACAGCCAGTTCCCCGACGCAAACTCGATGAACGAAATGCCGCTTAAGTCGGTGGGCAACTCGTCCGTGCTGGTTGGCGACATCGGCAAGGCGATCGACTCAGGCGCCCTGCAATACAACATCGTGCGTATCGATGGACAGCGCTCCGTCTACATACCAGTCTTCAAGCAGGGAGGGAATAGCAACACCATCACCATCGTGAACGGAATGAAGGACGCCATCAAGCATCTGGTCGACATTCCGGCATCGCTGAAGACCGCTGTTGTATTCGATCAGTCCGTCTTTGTCAAAATGGCGATCTGGAACGTTTCGAAGGAAGCCGGCATTGGACTGGTGCTGACCGGCGTGATGATCCTTGTTTTCCTGGGCAGCCCCCGCGCCATGGTCGCAGTAGTGATTTCTGTGCCACTCGCTATGGTGGTCTGTCTACTCATCAGCAATACCATTGGCGGGTCTATCAATACCATGCTGCTGGGCGGCCTGGCGCTGGTCTTCTCCCGGCTGATCGATAACGGCGTCATCGTACTCGAAAACATCTTTCGCCACATGGAGATGGGAGAATCGCCGGCGGTGGCAGCGGGCAACGGCGGGACAGAGGTCTCGATGGCGGTGTTAGCAGCAACGTTCACCACCTCCATCGTGTTTTTTCCGGTCACGTTTTTCAGCGGCGTCAGCAAGTACATCTTCACGCCGCTGGCACTGGGCGTGGTGCTTTCGATCTTCGCGTCGTATTTTTTCGCCATGACCGTGGTGCCTCTCTACTGCGCCAACTTCATTCGCCTTCGGGACGAGGCCGACGTTGAAGGCAGAAAACCTGGCTTCTTTCACCGTTTCGAACACAAATTCAATGAGAAATTTCAGCACATGCTCAATTGGTACGAAGGGCTTGCGACGCGCGCTATGCGGCGCCCCGGTCTTACCGCGGCTGCGATTCTGGGTGGCGTGGTGCTCGTCCTTGCGGTGACGACGCCCTTTCTGGGCCGCGCCTATTTCCCGCGCACCGACCCAGGGCAATTCGTCATCGACGTTCGGATGCCCAGCGGCACGCGGCTCGAGGCCAGCAACGACTATATCGCGAAGGTCGAGACGATCGTTCGCAGCGTGGTCAAGCCCTCCGATTTGGACATGGTTGTCTCGAATATCGGCGTTTACCCCGACCTCTCCGCCATCTACACTACCAACGCCTCGATGGACACGGCCTTTGTGCAGACCAGCCTCAAGGAGGGCCATAGCATCGGCAGCTATGAGTACATGCGCCGCGTCCAACAGAAGCTCTCCCGCGAGATGCCCGAGCTGACCACTTACTTCCAGGCAGGTGGCCTGGTGGATAGCGTCATCAATCAGGGTCTGCCGGCTCCGATCGATATCCAGGTCAGCTCTAACAATATGGATGGAGCTTACACTCTGGCCAAGAATCTGGCGCAAACGATCGCAACGATTCCCAATGTGAGCGGCGTCTACATTCCGCAGAACCTGGACTACCCAGGTATCGAGCTGAACATCGACCGCGAGAAGGCGAGCTTGATCGGTCTCTCCACAAAGGACGTGGTAGACAACGTAATTACCGCTATGACCTCCGACGGCATGGTCGCACCCAGCTACTGGATCGATCCGAAGAGCGGCAACAACTACATGGTTACGGTTCAGTACGCGAACAGCTATCTCAACAACATGACTATGGAGGACTTCGAAAGCATTCCCCTACGCGGAGTTCGTCCAGCCGGTTACAGTCCCATGCAGGAGAATCACGAGGCTTCCAGCCAGTCGCGTGAGCTCTCGAACGGCGATCACATTGCCGGTTATACGCCCTTGAACTCTGTGGCGAACATCAAGCTGATCAATACTCCGACGGAAGTGGATCATTATCAGATCCGGCGCGTCATCGACATCTATGTCTCCACCAAGACCGAGGCGCTCCAGAAGGTCGGAGGAGATATCGACAAGCTTTTGGCGAGCACAAAGACGGACAAGAACACGGTGCTGAAGGTGCGTGGCGCCGTGATCAGCATGAACCGGTCGTTCCTGGAGTTTGGGCTTGGGCTCATCGTTTCTGTGCTGTTGGTCTACCTGATCCTCATGGCCCAGTTCACATCGTTCATCGATCCATTCATCATCCTCATGGCTATTCCGCCCGGACTCGCAGGGGTCGTACTGATCCTTTTGGTGACCGGGAGCACGCTAAACATTATGTCCTTGATGGGCGTGATCATGATGACCGGCATCGTGGTCTCGAATAGCATTCTGATCGTTGAATTCGCCGGAACCCTGCATCAGCAGGGACTGTCACCGTTGGAGGCCGTCGTCCAGTCATGCAAGATCCGACTGCGCCCAATTCTTATGACCTCGCTGGCAACGCTGCTGGGCATGATCCCGATGGCGCTTGGGATGGAAGAAGGCAGCGAGCAATACGCTCCGCTGGCGCGAGCGGTCATTGGTGGCCTGGCCGTTTCTGTCGTAGCGACTGTGTTTCTGGTTCCGGCAGTCTATCTCATCGTGCACGGGCGACAAGAGAAAAGCTCCGCGATCGCGGGGGAGGCATGACATTCATGAAACGACTTGAAACTCTGCGGGCCTATTCCGGGTTCATCTTCTCTCTCGCGATGGTAAGCACTGGTAGTCTCGTTGGCCAGGTGTCCGGGACCAACTCGCCGCTCCCTGATGCACCGAAGGTGCCGCTCGTTCTGATTACGCAGCAAACTTCCTCACCCATAGCGCAGCCAGCCGGTCAAACTCCGTCGATCCCATCGAGTAGTGCGGCTTCCGGTGAAAACCCGCGCCTCACACTCGAGGATGTCGAGAAGTTGGCTATCAAGAACAACCCAAGAGTGAGCGTGGCACGGCTTCTTGCACTGGCTCAGCACCAGGTGATGCGCGAGACACGGTCCGCCGAATTGCCGACCGCGAATGCCGCGATCACCGCAGTCCAGGCGGAGGATGCTTCACGCATCTCCGCTGGCTCGCTGACGGCCTCTCGCCTATTTACACACGCCGGTGCGGGCGGCGGATTTACACAGCTGATTACGGACTTTGGCAAGACAAGCAATCTGGTAGCGTCGTCAAAGCTCCAAGAGAAAGCGCAGAATGCGAATGCACTTGCAACGACAGAAGATATCATTATTGCCGCAGATCAGGCTTTCTTCGATGCCCTCCAAGCACAGGCGCTCCTGAAAGTTGCAACCCAAAATACTTCCACACGGGAGACAACGCAGTCTCAGATTAGCTCTTATACGCAGAACAAGTTGAAGTCCACACTTGATCTAAGCTTTGCGGACGTCAACTTGTCTCAGGCAAAGCTGCTCGAACTTAATGCGCGGAGCAGTGCGGATTCCACGATGGCCGCACTGGATGCGGTCCTCGGCCTTGACAGACAGGTAATTTACGATCTGGTTGAAGACACCAGCCCGTTGACCGCGCCTCCCGCAGATGCCGACTCGCTCATTCAGCTCGCGCTCCAGCAGCGCCCCGACCTCCAAGCGCTGAATCTGAATCAACAAGCGGCAGTCAAGTTCAGCCATGCACAGCGCGACCAGAAGCTCCCGAGCATCACGGCCGCTGGAACTGTCGGGAGCGTGCCCATTCGACCTCCAGAGTATTACGTCCAAAATTGGTGGGGCGGTATCGGAGTCAACATGAATATTCCGATCTTCAACGGCTTCCTTTACTCGGCACAGGCAAAGGAGGCATCGATCCGTGCACAGGCCGACGCGGAGCAGTCACGCGAGCTTAAAGATCGCATCGTTAGGGATGTACGCACCGCGTGGCTGGCAGCAAATACCGCTTATCAGAGTGTTGCTGTCGGTGAGGAGCTACTGAAGGAAGCTAACCTTGCTCTTTCTCTTGCGCAGACACGCTACCAGTTGGGGTTGAGCTCAATCGTCGAACTGAGTCAGGCCCAATATCAGCAGACGGACGCCGCCATCGGATACACAAATGCTCAATACCAATACCGCCTCGCTCTAGCGACCATCGCCTATCAGACGGGAGCGACTCCATGATTGAGAACTTCAAATTGAAGGTGTTCCGAGTCGTGGCGGAGTTGCTGAACTACCGCAGGGCCGCGGAGGAGCTTCATCTAACTCAGCCAGCGGTGACTTCGCAGATACGATCCCTGGAGGAAGGCCTCGGCATCGCCTTGTTCGACCGAATCGGCCGCGAAACGAGTCTCACCCCAGCCGGAGCGACGCTGCTGCAATATGTTCGACAGATTGAAGCGATCGCAAACGACGCGATTGCAGCACTTGCTCCCTTCGGTGGGCTGGAAGGAGCCGAACTGAGCATCGGAGCGTCCCACACGATTGCGGTCTATCTTCTGCCGAAGCTTCTCAGCCAACTCGTCCGGGATTGGCCCAGACTACGAGTTCATGTCATGGGTGGCAGCACGAGCGAAGTCTTGCAGGCTTTGACGTCTCATCAGATCGCAATCGGATTGATTGAGGCGCCCGCACATCGGCCGGATCTGAAACTCGAGTCGTTTGGGGAAGACGAATTGGCGCTCATTGTTAGGCCAGATCATCGCTGGGCATCGAAGGGAACTGTGAAGGCCGCAGAGTTGGTTCAAGAACCGATTCTGCTTCGCGAAGTGGGGTCAGGCATGCGCCAGTTCGTAGAGGAATATCTCGAACGAAATGGCGTCTTGAGACAGCAATTGCGCACTGTAGTCGATCTGAATTCAACCGAAGGCATTGTCGCTGCGGTTGAGGCCGGCCTTGGCATAGGGTTCGTTCCCTATATGTCAATTGAAAAATCTCTGGCTCTGGGAACGGTGAAGGCCATTCTACTAGACGATGGTCCGATTCGCCGCCAGCTGAGTATCGTGCTCTTGAACGGTCCTGATCCACGGGGGCCAGCGGGGCAATTGGTGGATATGCTTCGCGGCTACAATGCGGCGATGCACGCCGCGCCGAGGGCTGTCAAAAGCGAAGAACTGAACAAGGTGGTTATGATGGCAACCGCGAATAGCGCCGATCCTGAAGAAACGCATCCTGAATGAACACTCTCTCCTTTTCACTCGCAATCTGCGTTACTTCGATGCTGGCTGGATTCCTCGGTGCACTTACTGGGCTGGGTGGTGGAGTGGTCATCGTTCCTGTCCTCTGCCTCCTTTTCAAGATTGATCTGCACTACGCAATCGGAGCTTCACTTGTCTCTGTGATTGCAACTTCCTCAGGAGCCGCGGCAGCATACGTTCGAGATGGATACTCGAATATTCGCATCGGAATGTTTCTGGAAGTAGCTACAACGCTGGGCGCGCTACTCGGCGCCTACCTGGTTGCGAAAATATCTGCAAATTGGATAGGAGTGCTATTTGGAGTCGTGCTGCTCTATTCCGCCTGGGCGTCCATGCACCAATCGGCCGCAGTGCCGAAGAATGTTCAGAAAGATGCGCTGGCGGCACGATTAAACCTCAGAGGGTCATACCCGGTTCAGGGCGGAAAGGAGGACTACATCGCTGAGCATGTTCCAACCGGCTTCGGAATCATGTTCGTTGCAGGTACGCTCTCTGGGCTGTTGGGTATCGGCTCAGGAGCGGTAAAGGTCCTGGCTATGGACCAGGTCATGAAACTGCCGTTCAAAGTTTCAACCACGACGAGCAACTTCATGATCGGCGTAACGGCTGCAGCGAGCGCAGGAGTTTACCTGAGTCGCGGCTACATCCTTCCAGAACTGGCGATGCCCGTCATGCTTGGCGTACTCGTCGGGTCACTTGCGGGCTCTCGCGTTCTCATTCGCGCGGAGGTCAGGACGTTGCGATGGGTATTTGCGGTCGTTATCGTTGCACTCGGAGCTGAGATGATGTTCAACGGTTTTACTGGGAGGCTATGAGAAATGCCCGCAACCGATCAACGCCTTGAAGTCGCGATGGGGCAAATGCTGCGAATCGGTGTCACGGTCGCGGCCCTTGTCGTTCTCGCCGGTGGAGTTCTTTACCTCTTCCATGCAAGTGGACCCCCTCCCGACTATAGCCACTTCCATGGCGCACCTGCCGCTCAGGAACACGTTGGTTCAATCTTCGCTGGAGCACTCCGTTCCGAAAGCAAGAGTCTGATTGAGTTTGGAATATTGCTTTTGATTGCCACGCCTATCTGCCGTGTGCTCTTCGGGGTTGTCGGATTCTCCCTTCTGCAGGACTGGCTGTACACCGGTGTGAGCGCAATTGTGTTGACCGTTCTGTTACTAAGTTTCTTCACGCGGAGATAGTTGACATGCCGATGATTAGCGACAAACCCGATCTGAACTTAGAGGCAGTTATTTACGCAACTGATTTTTCTCTTGGCGCGCAAAATGCCGGCCTGTACGCCTCGCGCCTCGCAGGATACTTTTCAACGGCGCTGATAGTCGCACATGCCTTCACGCTGTCACAAGCGGCTCTGGAAGTGGAAATCGACCGTATCTTGATCAGCCAGCAAAGAAAGGACCTGAAGGCGCTTCTGGCAAACAAGGCTGCTCAGTTGGCCGACCAATCAATCGAGGCGATTTCGATTTTGCTAGAAGGTGATCCGAAAGATGTCATCTCAGAGTTGGCCGACAAGCATCAACCCTCAATGATTGTTTTGGGGACGCATGGCGGCGGGCGATTCGAGCGGGGCGTTATCGGCTCTACGGCGGAGAAGATCCTCCGGTCCACACGCTGGCCGTGTCTCACTATTGGTCCAAAGGTCCGGCCTGCCTCTTCAAAGACCCTTCCATTCGAGAGAATTCTTTTTGCAACCGACTTCTCTGACGCTGCATTCAATGCAGCTCTCTATGCTGTCAACATCGCGGTGGCATTCGGGGCGAAGATTGACGTACTCAATGTCATTCAAGGCGGCGCGGTGGTTCACCCCGATCGGCTAACCGATCTCCAGAGAGACTTCTACGGAGCATTGGATCGGCTTGTCCCTCAGCAGGCAAAGGGGTTCTGCGATCCGAGAATATTCGTCGAAGTGGGTAAGGCGCACGAGCAAATTATCGAACATATCAGGGAGCGTTCCATTGATCTGCTCGTGCTCGGCATTCGGAAGAGTTCGCATTTAAGCTTCGAAATAAGAACGTCGCGCGCCTTTCAAATTATCGTAGATGCGGAATGCCCCGTACTGACGATTCAACATTGAGCAAAGTTCCACCCAGTGGGTCACCGAATGAAAAGAGCACGAGATCGGCAAGATGACGGCTTGGATCTAACCACCTTCGCGCTACTAGTAGGCTTTCTTGGCGGTCTTGGAATAGTGACCTATGGGGAGTCGCTGTTGGGGGATATTCGGGGCGCGGGGGACTCGCATGCTCCAAGCTTGACTAATTGGCAGGTTCACATGGGGGCGGCCTGCATGGGTACGGCAGCATTCGTAGTCATCTTTTTTCTCTTGGAGCTTCTAGGACGACAATCGAAGATGTCTGCCTGGCGGTCCAGCTGGCCTTGGCTGCCATTGGTCGCTCTAACCGCACTGGCAACCGTGATTCATATTCCTGCATATGCTGTCATTCTCATGTGTGTTCTGGACGCTATTTGGGCCTACCAAAGAACCCGAGCCGCGAGATGAACTCCTAATACCATTCGCTACCCGGCGTGCAGTGATTGTTGAAGTAGAGACGCGGATGATCGGCAAGAATCGACAGGCCGCTTCGGATCAGCATCGTAACGAAAAGGAAGTTGAAAAAGTGGCAGTAGCGCACCCACAGCGGAAACCCATGCGGACCGGCGAAATTGTTGGGATATATCTGCGGGACAGGCGGGATATGTGGGAGCCCTACAAGAAGAAACTCGATCCAGGCACCGCCACCAGCATCGCTGCAGCAATGAGGATCGAGGGCCGTATCCAAATCCGAAAGCGGCGATCAGGCGGATAGTGAACGGCAGCATGTGCCGCATCGAACGAAATCATTGGACGACCCCTGGGACACGTCCATGAGTCCCAGCATGTAGCAAGGATTAAGTGCCGTAGCCACGATGCGGCATCGCGAGCAACTCCTGATTATCTGGCCAGGAGATGGTCAGGAGAAACCCCGATTCAATGACTCCTTCAACGTCGTGCTTAATCGAAGCGCCAAGAGTAAGGAGACTTCCAGCCTGGAGGTCGTATTTTTGCCCCTGTGTCTTGTAGCGGATATGACCCTTCAACACTTGAACCGAGCTTGTGCCGTCTGCGTGATGTTCTTCTATCCGGGCTGCGGCTTCCATGCAAATCAGAACAACCCGAAAGTCCTTCTTTTTGAAAAGGGTCTTGGCGTAGATCCCTTTCGGCCAGGGCTTGTGATGCTCGAACTCTGCCATTTCGTTTGCCAGGTCAAAGTGCGCGAGATCGGTGATCATCGTGCCGTCATCCGCGAAAACTGGAGTCTGCATCTGTTAGCCTGCCTTTCTTTTAAAGATGGCTTGAAGCACGACCGCTTCATTGTGGTCCGTATCGTTTGCTGCGTAGATCAAAGTGATCCGTGTATTCGTACCAGACAAAACGCCTGTGTCGACGCTGGACCCGCCAGTTCCAGGTCGGTAGCTTCTTAAGCAATCGCTGACTGCGCAATCGGTTCGACAGGCAGGGCCAACGCCTGCTGACGCAGCGACTCGAAGAGCACGCTGGACAAGTAGCGCTCGCCGAAGTCGGGTAGAACCACGACGATCATCTTGCCGGTGTTTTCAGGTCGGGCGGCAACTTTGACCGCAGCGATTACCGCAGCTCCCGAGGAGATGCCCACAAACAGGCCTTCCTCAAGCGGAAGACGGCGAGCCATTTCGATCGCCTCATCGTTGGTAACTTGAATCACCTCGTCGTATAGGGCTGTGTCCAGCACGTTGGGCACAAAGCCTCCGCCCAAGCCCTGAATCTTGTGCGCTCCCGGTTTGCCGCCCGAAAGAACAGCGCTGTCGCTGGGCTCAACGGCAACGGCCTTGAACCCCGGCTTACGCTCCTTTATGTACCTGGAAACGCCAGTAATCGTGCCACCTGTGCCTACGCCGGAGACAAGAATGTCTACCTTGCCATCTGTATCTTCCCAGATTTCCGGGCCCGTAGTGGCGTAGTGGATGGCCGGGTTGGCTGGGTTGTCAAACTGCCGCACGATGAACCCATTCGGCGTCTCGGCCAGTATTTCATCAGCCTTTGCGATCGCGCCCTTCATACCGTTGAGGCCGGGGGTCAGCAGCACCTCGGCACCGAAGGCCAGGAGCAGCACTCGGCGCTCCAGGCTTGCGGTTTCGGGCATGGTGATGATCAGCCGGTAACCCTTGACGGCGGCCACAAACGCGAGAGCAATGCCGGTGTTGCCGCTGGTCGCCTCGATTAACACCGTCTGCCCTTGTTTGATCTTGCCCGACTTCTCGCCGGCCTCAATCATCGCCAGGCCGATGCGGTCTTTCACGCTGCTGAGTGGATTCTGGCTTTCCAGCTTAGCTAAAACGGTTGCTGGTAATCCTGTCGCCACCCGGTTCAATCGCACCAGCGGGGTGCGGCCTATGATCTGAGTTACATCTGCGGCGATGCGTGCCATGCAAGATATCCTTTTCCTGGGATTTGCTCCCGGTACTCTTTGCAGGGGGTTGGAGTGTTCAACACACGCGAATGCCAAGTTCGGTGAGCTCATGCAGATTTCGTTCTTGCACAACCATTTTGTCTCCTCGAGACAATCGAGGAGCTTGCTCTGCCTGAAGTCTATCCCGCGATCGCCCGGCACGCTATGACTTAAGTCAGAGGATCGAACGTTGTCCGTCTCACGCTGCCAGTTGCGAAAAGGTTTGTCAGGGCAATCGGATCGTGGCGCTCAGTGATCGGCACTCCGCGAGCCAGAGAGTAAGCCCCTATTTTCGCGGCTTCGATTATCCGCTTTGTGGAGCCTTAGCAGGGCGGACACAATCAAATCAGTTCTGTCTGAGCACTTGTGCAGCGATGAATTCGCTTCGGGGCAGGATCGAACTTTATTCCGCGACGAGGTTGGACGTGCCGTAAGTTTAGCGTCAGTTGGACCTCGGATCAGGTTGATTTGAAATCATCCTGTGCAGCGACGACGTGGAAGAGGGGTCGGTCGTCCGGAGGCATTGGGTTCGAACAGTATTCTCTTGAGCCCGCTCCGCAAAAACTTACATGACTCGGACAAACAAGGCCGTCTCGACTCCCCTCACGGGCGCGGCCGTCACTCGCACCTGGTCACCAACTTCAAGATCTAAGTCGTAACTTTCCACGGCTCCCATTGCAGTCTCAGCCACTGATTTCGGGCTTAGACGGAATGTCTCTTCGGTTCCTGATTTGTTCTTGAGTGTCAGTGTATGCTCATTTCGGTGGAACTTGATGACTGTTCCGCTGCTCTTTTCGAATGGCCCAGAGCCGAGGTCCTGCAATGCAACTGCTGTCCGCTCATCGCTGTTCCCGAAGTAGTAGACGATAACACGGACCCCATTCTTCGTGAACGCGTTCGCCGTGGTTGCTTCGGCGCGAATTTTCTTATCAAAGTCGAGAGAGATGTTGGACTTTGTGAAGTCTTGGAAGAGCCCTTCTGAGCCATCATCGGTCGCGACCGTGATCGTCTTGGCAGTCGAATTGATCGAACGAACCGTCCCCCACAATGCATGAACCACTTCTTGAGCAGTTGCTGCAAAGGCGGCTGGCAAAAAGCATCCGACGAGCAGACAAACCTTGAAACATCCTCTCCGCATCGTCTTTCTCCCTTCTTTCCCAGGTCGCCGCTCGGGGAGCAGTGTGAGAGCCGACTATGAGCATGGCCACGGAGTGAGTGAACTGCGATTCTTGGAACGGCTAAGGTGCGTGCGTTCTATCCATTCGACCAATCATGCAGACGAAGCATAATAGGCCCACTAGGGGCATCGCAATCAGGACCCAAACTAAATACATGCTTCTCCCTCCCTCAAGCAGCAAAACTCAATACGACGGAGTGACCGCTCATCGGATGAATAATCGGTGTGATCGCCTTTCATATTTCCATCTCCATCATCCGAACTTAAGCAGCTTTGAGCGCTTCGCTCCTGGAAGCAATGGACGCCAGCAGATCGTTCCACGAATTGCCGAATGATGCGATCCCTTCTCCGAGGAGCTGGGTGGCCACGCCGTCAATGTCAATGCCAGCCTTGGCAAATTCGGCAAGTATCGCGTCCCCATCTGCGGGTAAGGCTTCGCCGAACCCTTGATGATTGGCGAGAGCTTTCAGCGTGGCTTCGGGCATCGTGTTCACGGTGAAGGGTTTAGCGAGGGCCTCGACATAAAGGATATCGGAGGCTTTCGGGTCTTTGGTTCCGGTGCTGGCCCAGAGGAGGCGCTGGGAGCGGGCGCCGGCGTTCAAGATGCGCTGCCACCGCGGTGAGTCGAGCAGAGCGCGATACCTCTCATAGGCTTCCGAGGCGATGGCAATGCCGAGCCGGTTGCGCAAATCCGGTGGCGCTTTGTCAGCTACCGCTACATCCCAGCGGCTGACGAACAGCGAAGCCACTGAGCCTACATCGGGATTCAGCCCGGCGGAGATGCGACGCTCGATGCCGCGCAGGTATGCCTCAGCGGCCCTGACATACTGTGCGCCGGAGAACAGGAGGGTCACGTTGATGGGCACACCTGCGAAGATTGCCTCCTCAACGGCTGCGATGCCTGCACTGGTACCCGGGATCTTGATGAAGAGATTGGGCCGTGCCGCACGAGCATGAAGAGCTTTGGCCGCAGCTAAAGTGCCTGCCGTGTCGCGGGCAAGCAGGGGAGAAACCTCCAGGGATACCCAGCCATCCACACCATTTGTCCTGTCGTGGATCGGCCGGAAAAGGTCGGCGGCCTGCCGGAGGTCCTCAATCGCCAGCTCGAAGAATAGCGCCTCGCCCGACTTGCCCTCTTTCAGTTTCCTGCTGATGGCGTCATCATAGTCGCGACTGTTCTTGATGGCGTGGTCGAAGATCGTTGGATTCGAAGTGAGGCCCGTGATCGATAGCTCTTGGATGTAGCGTTTAAGCGTTCCGTTGGCAAGCAGACCGCGGGTGATGTCATCGAGCCAGAGGCTCTGGCCAATTTCATGAAGCCTTTGAGTCGCTATCATCGTTTTCCTCCTCGCCAGAATCAAGGAGCCTGCTCTGACCAAAGACTATGCCGCGGTCGCTCGGTATGCTATGACTTAAGTCAGAGGACCGCAACTTTTTTCAGACCACGGTGCCAGTTGCGGAGAAGCCCATGAAAACGAAGCGGATCGCGGCACTGCAATGCACGGCGCTCTTCGGGGGCCTGACTACCGAAGCGCTGACCGACATCGCGCAACGAGCCGTCGAATTGCACCTCCAGAAAGGCGAGATGTTATTTCTGTCGGGGGAACCGGCGAAAGGGCTCTTTGTAGTTGTCCGGGGCAAGATTCGTGCCTTCCAACAGAATGAGGATGGACGGGAACAGGTGATGTACGTGGATGCGGCCGGCTCTGTGCTGGGGGACGTTCCTGTGTTCGATGATGGACCCTATCCGGCCTCGGCGATAGCGGAAGCAGATGCGGAAGTGCTCTTCATTGAAAAGAGCGATATTCGTGAATTGTGCGCGAAGTATCCATCACTCGCGCTCGCAGCACTCAGGCTGATGGCGGGCAAGGTCAGGAAGCATGCAACGCTGGTAGAGGCGCTGTCGCTCCATGAGGTTGGACAGCGACTTGCACTGTTCCTTCTTGCGGAAGCGCAATCTGCAATCTTCCCCACAGACGTTCCAATGGCATTTCGTCTGCGACTCTCCAACCACGAGATTGCCAGTCGCATCGGTTCTGTACGAGACGTGGTCTCGCGTGCTTTTTCCCGGCTCAAACACCAGGGGCTGATTTCTATGGATGACCGCGACGTGACGATCCTGGACTTGCACGGTCTCAAGCGTTATGCCGCAAATGCACGAAGCTCCGCCTGTGCCTCGCCAAAATAGCGATCTGCTGTCAAATCAGGTATATAAACTAGGTGTCCACTCTCCTCTTCGGTCAACGAACTGCTGCTTCACTGCCGAAAACTACTTTCAATGCGACCGCCGAATTCGAGAGTCGGGCTCATTTTGCAGCCGGACAGAGTTTTGGCGACGGACAAGAACAGTTTTCCTTAGACGCAGTACACTTCGCACTGCTTGACCAAAGAACGTGTGGACCAGTGCGTGGCATCGACGGGTGGGAAGCTATGTTCGGGAAAGCCTCTGGGGTTGGAGAAGATTGACCGCGATCAAGATAACGGGGACCAGGAAGACCAGCGAGCCGATGACCCACATGATGACGGCGCCGACAATCTGATCGGACATGGGCGATATGTGGAATGGGTTTGGTTGCCTGAGGTAGTAGCTGTAGACGGGACGGTCGCAGAAGGCGAGAAATGCAGAGAGGGCAGTGTTGACGATATCGGCGGAGACCAGGTAGAGCAGCATAAACCACCCTCCATGGTGTGCGCGCGATGGCCAGGGCCGGATGATTGGCCACCAGAAGAGGATGGCCGAGCCGAGAAAGCAGATGTGTTCAAAGTCGTGCCAGTGTTCGTGCTCGAGTGCAAAATCGTAGGCGGCGGGGATGTGCCATCCGAGAAAGATGAGATTCATTGCGAGCCAGGCTACCAGAGGCGTGGTGAGGAAATGGCCGAGACTGCGAAGGAACTTTGAGCGGATGAAGGGACCGAGGAGGTATTGGGTCGCTGCGTGCGGAAGGCCGCGAAGGAGTGGAACAACTGGGTAGCCGAGGAGCAGCAGCGGAGGGACGAAGGACATCAGGAGAAGATGCTCCACCATGTGCGCGCTGAGCAGCACATCGGCGAAGTCATCGAGTGGCGGGGCGAGGGAGAGCCAGATCGTGACGAGACCAAGAAGGAACGCGGCCAGCCGCCATGCCGGGAAAAGGACGGAGCGCGTTTTGCTGATGGCGAACCAGCCACAGGTGTAGACAGTGGCGGAAAGCAGGACCGCCGTTGTGAGGAAGAGCGGCGGCGACCACTGCTCAAAGATGACCCGATACTCAGGAGGCATGGCGATGGGGATTCAAGGCTAGTGTCCGCTGGGCGTGGTTGAGGGCAGTTTGCCGGACAGCACCATGTGGCGCGATGCGTCGATGGCGGGGGCAAGGCCGTTGCCGCGGAGAGTGGTGAGGAAGCGGACTAGGGCGGTAGTCTCGGATGGGTTGAGGGAGTTGCCGTAGGCTGGCATATTCCCTCCGCCCTGCAGAACCTGGCGGATGATCTGGTCCTCGGTCATGCGGGTAGCGATGGAGTCAAGCGCCGGGCCGCGGAGGCCACCTTCCCCGCCGATCGAGTGGCAGTTGCGGCACTGCTTATTCTGGAAGACGATGGCACCTTCGCGCTCGAGTGGAGTGCGGTTGTGCAGATAGGCAGTGGGGATGGGATCGCTGGTCCACGCGTTCATGATTGGACTCCACGGAGTATACCTGCCGAGGTTGGTGAAGATGCCGAGAGTGACGGCGATGACGGCAACCATGAGGACTGCGACCGGACGGCGCGACCAGTGTTTTTCGCCCTCGCCGGCAACCAGCGGGAGAAGCAGCATGGCAACGACAATGAGGGTGGGGGCAATGAAGAGGAGTGGGGTCTCAAGACTCGGTGGAAGGTAGGCAAGGACAGCATAGACCCAGAGAAAGGCAAAGTCGGGCTTTGGTGCGGTCTGGATGATGGTAGGATCTGGCTGGCCGGTGGGGCCGAAGGGGCCGAAGAGGAGGGCGCAGGCAACGACGGCAAGCATGATTGCCGCAGCGAAGATGGCATCTTTCCAGGCAGCGTCGGGGACGAAGGGGATGCCAGTTTCCTTGGTGAGGGCGCTGTACTCATAGGTGTATGTGGCCCTGCTGACAATGCGACCGGGCATGGGCCACTCGTTGATGCCGAGGCGCAGAACCATCCAGAGATGGAGTCCGACGAGCACCAGGAGGGTGCCGGGAATGATGAAAACGTGCAGAGCGAAGAACCGGGTGAGGGTGGGGCCGGCGATGATTGGGCCGCCCAGCATGAAATCAACGAGCGGACCGCCAATGAATGGCACGCGGCTCAGGATCGAGGCGCCAATCCCGAGGCCCCAGTAGGCGTCCTGATCGAAACGCAGGACCTGGCCCGTGAAGGCCATGCCGAGGGTGAGCAGAAGGAGGAAGACGCCGACTATCCACGTGAGTTCGCGGGGGAACTTATAGGCGCCGAAAAGAAAGACCTGCGCCATGTGGATGAGCACGATGGCAATCATGAAGTCAGAGCCCCAGCCGTGAAGGGCGCGGAGAAACCAGCCGAGTTGGACGTTGTGGTCGAGGAATTGGAGACTGCTCCACGCGTGGCTGGCGGAGGGGGTGTAGACGAGCCCGAGAAGAATACCGGTGACGATCTGGAGGCCGAGGATGACGGTGGCTGCGCTGCCGAATACATACCACCAGCTGGAGGTGCTGGAGGGGACTTCATGTAGGGCTGCTTCGATGGCAGGCCGGCCAAGGCCGAGGCGCCGCTCGAACCAGTTGTAAATCGCAATGCCGCGTTGTTTTAGCCCTGACATGAACCGCACCTCGGTTTGGATTTCTCGATGGAGACGAGCTGTGTGGATCCTTCGAGTTGCAGTCGGGGTTGCTCGGAACATGCCTGCCGGGCGAGGGTGGGCATCTTCCCTGCTTTTATCATCAGGGTGTTGGCGATGATTTTATGGTCGTACTCGAAGAGGCCGCGTTCGGGCGGGCCGGAGGCGCGGGAACCGTCGGCGTAATAGGCGCCGCCATGGCAGGGGCAGAGAAAGAGTTTGGACTGGGCAAACCAGCGGACGGGGCAACCGAGGTGCGCGCAGTTGATGGCGAAAACCTGGAAGTTGCTGCCGGAGACGCGGCGCACCCAGCAGGGAATATCTCCTGTCTGGCCGTCCCAGGGAGTTGTGACCGGATTGCGGAAGTTAACGAGGCGCGTTTCGCCTTCGGGAAAATCGGAGAGCGGACCGAGCGCGATCCAGGAGTTGTAGCTTGAGCTTTTCTTGCCGGCCGGGCCTAGAAGATAGCCGATGATGGGCACCGCCAGGATGGCGCCGACCGCTCCGTTGGCGAGGAGAGAGAGCTTGAAGAGGAAGGCTCGGCGGGAGTGGCCGGCGCTTGGGGCGCTCGCGCGCTCTTGCGCTGTTGCATCGCCACTTTGTAGGGCTGGATCGCTTTCCGGTGTCTGCTCATTTGGCGTCATTGTGTTGCTCCGTCATTGTGTTCTCCGGGGTTGCTTGCCTTGGGCGGCATGGCTCGGTGTGCTTCATGGGTGCGTGGGTAAGGCTGGCCGGGAGTGACGGTGCGCCTGGATGCGAGCCATGCGACGATGTCGGTGATCTGCTGGTCTGTCAGCGGTTTTGCGGGAGTTGACGAGGGGAGGTCTGAGCGCCAATCGGGCATTTCGCGGTCGGGGAGGCCGGCGATCGTGGTGCTACGGAGATCCTGGTCGCTGATCAGAGCAAGATAGGATGGGTCGACGATGGAGCCAAGCTTGCCTGAGTAGGTTTTTGGATCTCCTGCGGTACCTTCGCCGGTGGTGCCGTGGCAGCGGGCGCAGAAGCTGGTGAAGGCTTGCTGGCCGCGGATAGGATCGCCGGGTTCGGCGGCGGTATAGGGTGGAGGGTTTTGCCCTGCTAGAATGCCTGGGCTGCCCCACGTGCGCACTATGCCCTGCGCAAGGGCGGCGACCTGCTGGTCGGTCAACATGCCGCCGGCGCTCTTTGCGAAAGGCGGCATGAGTTTGCCGGAAACACCGCCGGCGATGATCTGACGCAGACGGTCTTCTCCGGCGACGGCGAGATAGACAGGATTGGCAAGCGGGAGCGCCGCACCATTCCTGCCGCTCTCCCCGTGGCAGGCGGCGCAGTTTTCTTTAAAGAGCGTGGCGAAGGCAAGCACTTCGTCGGGACGCAAGACCTCGGGCCCAGGTCCTGGACGGCCGGGAATATGATTGCAGCCGAGGGTGGCAAGGCAGACCGCGGTGAGAAAGAGTGCGTTGCGCCGGTCGGATTTGAATGCGGCCGGCCTCATTGCACGTCGTCTTTTGTGTCGGGTTGATCGCTGTGGAGGCCGGCGCGAACGGAGAAGGGCAAGGCTTGAAACTGCGGAGTTCGCACCTTGACCTGCAGATTCACGACGAAGCCGCAGACCAGGCCGAAGGCGATCTGCGAGGGGATGAACCAGGCCCAGCTGATGCGCTCGTCGAGAATGGGACTGATGACGCCAATTGCGGAGTAGAGGATTCCTGTCCACAAAAGCGGCGCGATGAAACCGGCGGTGAGGATGGGCTTCCAGGGAAACATCGGCAGCATGGCTCCGTAGAGCAGGCCGATGAGCAACGAGGCGAGGGCGTGGATGGCCGTGGCAGCGAGCAGACCCTCGATATGAAACTGGGCTAGAAAGGCGTTGCTTTGTCCGGCCCAGCTTATGAAGCCGCCGGCAGCCAGAAGATTCACGGCATACCAGACGCTGTGATAACGGATGAGGCCGAACAGGGCGGCGGGCACCAACATTGCAAAGCCGCCGGCGATGCCGCCCTTGATTCCGGCCGTGACGCTGAAGGTTTCGACTGGAATCAACTTGCGATGCATGACGCCCTCGATCAGGCGCTCGCGCGTGGTACGTATGCTGGTGATTGCGATGACCTCGGCGTGGACCGGAACGGAGACGTGATGCTCATGCGGAAGAACCTCAAAAAACCATCCCCCCATTGCTCTGAGCGCGAGGAGAAGGCCGAGCAGACTGATGGCCCAGTGCGTCACCATGCCGGCAAGCATGAGGGCAATGCCGAGCGCAAGGACCATGGGCCAGGCGGTGGGCGCGGGGAGTTGGACGGCGCCGGTCATGGTTCCATGCTGGCCCTTCGGCGTGTGTCGCTGAATGCTGTCGCGTTCTTCCATGGTTTCCAGCCCTTCTGAAATTTATCTGCCTAGTACGTACACGACCAGAAAGACGGCCACCCAGATGGCGTCCACAAAGTGCCAATAGAGAGAAAGCACTTCGAGCCGCTCCGTGTGAGCTTCCTTTATGCGCCCGCCCAGGGAGACCGCGAGCGCGATTGAAAGCATGATGAGGCCGACAAGGACGTGAGTTGCGTGCAAGCCAACCAGCGAATAGAAAGTGGTTCCGAAGAGATTGGTGCGAATCGTCAACCCGTCGTCGCGGATGAGGTGATACCACTCGTGCGCCGTTCCGAGCAGGAACAGAGAGCCCAGAAGAACGGTGAAGGCCAGGCCGATGGTGCAGTTGCGGAGCTTGCTCTTGCGCAGGGCGCTGACCGCGAGATGAACGGTGAAGCTGCTGGAGAGAAGACAAACGGTCCCGAAGATCGGCAGCTCAAGCACCTGCGCGGGGTACGGACCGGTGAGGCTCTTGCCGAGATAGAAAATGTAGGAGACGAAAAAAATCATGAAGATCGCGGCCTCGGCTACGATCAGGCAGACCATGCCGACCGTGCCGCGATTGGGCAACACCCATGGTTGCTCGGCCTGTGCGTCGAAAGGAATCGTTCGGGCGGTATTCATCATTCGTAGTCGGAGTCCGGATCTTCAGGGTGTTTGATGTCCCACAGCGGCCGGCGGCTATGAACCGCTGGCTCAATTGCGAAGTTATAGGAGGGGGGCGGGGACGATGTGGCCCATTCCAGCGTCCATGCATCCCAGGGGTCGTGGCCGGCGATTTTTCCGCAGAAATAAGAACGAACCAGATTGAAGACGAAGAAGGCAATGCCGGCTACCTGAAAAATGGCCCCGATACTGACGATCAGGTTCCACATTTCCCAGCCGCGGCCTGCCTCATAGGTATAAATTCGTCGGGGCATCCCGAGCAGGCCCGGGACGTGCATGAAATCGAAGGTGAGATGGAAGCCGATCAGGAAGAGCCAGAAGTGCCACTTGCCCAGTGTCTCGCTCATCATCCGGCCCGTCACCTTGGGATACCAGTAGTAGAACGCGCCAAAGAGCGCAAATACGATGGCGCCGACCAGGACGTAGTGGAAGTGCGCAACAACAAAGTAGGAGGCGCTGAGCTGCCAGTCGAAAGGAGCGGCCGAGAGCATGATGCCGGTAAGTCCGGCAATGAGGAATTGGAACAGGAAGCCGACGCAGAACATCATCGGGACGGCGAAGTGGATACTGCCACCCCAGATAGTAGCCAGCCAGTTGAAAATCTTGATCCCGGTAGGTACCGAGATGACCATGGTGGCAAAGACGAAAAAGGTGTTGCCGGCAGGGCCAAGACCGACGGTGAACATATGGTGTGCCCACACGCTGAGACTGATGAAGCCGATCGCTATCGAGGCTGCAACCATCGCAGGATAACCAAAGATGGCCTTGCGGGAGAACACGGGGACGATCTCGTTGACGAACGCGAACGCCGGCAGCACCAGGATGTAGACCTCGGGGTGGCCGAAAATCCAGAAGTAGTGCATCCATAAAACGGCCGAGCCCCCGGCCTGGGTATCGAAAAAGTGGGAGCCGACGTAGCGGTCTAGAGTCAGCATAATCTGGGCGGCTGTGAGTGGGCCGACAGCAATAAAAACCATGGAGCACATGACAAGGTAGAGCCATACCAGAAGCGGCAAGCGCGTCATCTTCATGCCTTTGCAGCGCATGCAGATGATGGTTGTCACGACGTTTAATGCAGTTCCGATGGATCCGATGCCGCTTAGGAAAACCGCGAGCGTCCAGTAATCGGTGCTGTGACCGGGCGAGAAGGCCTTTGCGGTGAGTGGCGCGTAGGCGAACCAGCCGACGTCCGGTGCGGAGCCGGCGCCGTAGAGCCCACTTCCACCGAAGTAGCTGAAGTAAAGGAGCAGGCCGCCAAACGCAGATATCCAGAAGCTGAATGCATTCAGCCGCGGGAACGCCATGTCCCGCGCACCGATCATCAGCGGGACAAGGTAGTTGGCGAAGCCGAACAGCATGGGCATACCCATGAAGAACACCATCGTGGTGCCGTGCATGGTAAAGAGCCGGTTGAACACCTGGGGAGATACAAAATGATTGTTGGGGACAGCAAGCTGAATCCGCATCAACAGCGCTTCGAATCCCCCGATCACAAGAAAGATGAGGGCGTAGGAGATGTACATCAGCCCGATCTTTTTGTGATCGACGGTCGTTACCCATTCGTAGATAACCTCAAACCCTGGACGCTTGACCGCCAGGGATTCGTCGATTCCTTCCATTACGGGAGTTATGTCTGTCATGCTACGTTTCTTTCCGGCAAAGGGGCTAGTGAAGCGTTGTGAGATAAGCGGTAATCGCAGTCAGATCGCGATCGTTCAGATGCATGGGCGGCATCAGCGCGCCGGGCTTCATCGAGCTGGGATCGTTGATCCACTGTTTCAAATTCTCCGGCGTGTTCTGGACCGACCCGGAGGCAATTGTGTCGCGGGTTGCGAGATGGCTGAGGTCAGGACCGAAGCGCCCTGTCGCTACGGTTCCTGCGACGGTGTGGCAGTTGATGCACGCATTCTGCAGGAAGACGGTCTGTCCTTCGGCCGCGACTGGGTTGCCGGTAAAATCCTGATTGGCTGGTTTCTGCTGTTGATTAATCCAGGCAGCGAAGTCTGCCGGGGATTGTGCGTAGACGCGCAGCAGCATCTTTGCATGTTGCGTCCCACAATACTGTGCGCACTGTCCAAGATAGAGGTCGGGCTCCTGGGGATCGATCCACATGGTGTTGACGCGATTTGGAATCACATCCATTTTCCCCGCGAGGCGAGGAACCCAGAAGCTATGGGTGACGTCGGCAGATGACATCTTGAGATAGGTTGGAGTCGGATTCGCGGGATCGCTGATGGGGACGTGGAGTTCGTTCGCGGTGACGACGCCGAGTCCGGGATAGCGATACTCCCACCAGAACTGGTGCCCGATCACGATGACATCGAGCGTTGCCGCCGGCTTGGGGATGCCTTCAGTGCTGAGGATGACCCGGGTGGTGGTAAGGAAGAGCATCACCACGATAAGAATGGGAATGACGGTCCAGGAAAGCTCAATCTGATTGCTGCCGTAGATCTGGGCCGGCTCGCGAGCGGGGTCCTCAGGCCGATGCCGGAAGCGGAGCAGAGCATAAAGCAGCAATCCACCGACAATGATAAAGATGATTGCGGTGACTGAGAGTACAAGCATGGACAGGCCGAAGATGGAGTGCGCCGGGGTGCCGGCCGGATGGAAGATATTTGTAGGAGACTTCGCGCGAGCTGTACAGCCAAACAGGAACACGCAGCAGGCCGCACTCCGGAGGGGAAAGGCTGAGATGCAGGCGATCTGTCTGAATGGATTTGTCATTGGATGTCACGCGAGAATAAGATAGGCAATCTCGTCTCGGATGTGCTTTCCTTTGCCAAATGCATTTTCGCAACTTTGCATTTGTCAAGGCGCAAAGCCAACTTGAAGCTTGGGACTCTTTCTTGGTTTCCCGGTTCCGCGCCAGTATACTCCGGGCTCCCTTTGTAGTCACCAAAGAAAACGCAACATGATCGGGCAGGAGAGCTTGCGAATTGGTCAACATCGTGGCACGATATAGCGATGAGTATTCAACCCGTGGCGTCAGGCCCTGACTTGCGGCTCAGGGCCTTGGCTGAGTTTCGCTTTGAACTACGGAAGTTTCTGCACTTTAGTGAAAATGCAGCGGTGGAAGCGGGGCTACAGCCGCAGCAACATCAACTTCTGTTGCAGGTAGTGTGCGCGCCTGAAGATGCGCCCGTGACAATAGCATACGCCGCACAAAGGCTCCAGCTACGACACAACAGCGTAGTCGAGCTAGTGAATCGCTCAGAGCGTGAAGGACTGCTGCTACGAACGGCAGATGCAAGTGACCGGCGGCGGGTGCTTCTGCGCGTGACGCGCAAGGGCGAGCGGGTGCTGGGTCGGCTCGCAACCTCCCATGCACGGGAGTTAAACGAGCAAGCGCCGCGCCTAGCCCGGGCGTTGGCACGCATTAGAACGTATGCGCACGGGAAAGCCGCCGAGCGGATGCGATGAGGTCGCGTCCGCGTTGCGCGATTTTAGTTTCCAACACCGGGTCTAAACCCTCCGCCTTTCAGGCGGAGAGCTTTCAGCATCCGGTCTTTCGTTTGTCAGCCGTCGTACGAACCATGGCTGTGGCGAGCGGCGGAAAGCTGAGAGCCTTCGCCCTGACAGGAAGTCAAACGCGAAGCGTTTTCGGTCGGCTTCACCCGCACTGGCGACTTTCAGTCGCAGCCAAACCTACCGGCTTTTAGCCGGTGGTCGTTTAGATTGGGCCGCCGGGTGTGGCTGTTGACTGGGTAGCGGTCCTTGTCGGCCTCGGCGCGGCGGCTTTGGCAGTGCTGCTGTTGAGAGTCATTGCGCTAGCGACGAACGCCTTCTACTACCACCGGCAGGGCTTGACCATGGTTGGGCCCGCGGGTCGCCGCTCTTGCCCTGGGTCATGGCGTCGACCCGCTCAATATGGTAAGTGAGGCGGTTTGCTGATCCCAAACGCGCCGTGAAATTGCAGAACTATTTCCGCCTCGTGCCGAAGAAGCCATGGGGTATTGGGCCGTAGGAAGGCAAACCGAGGCAGCCATCATATCGAAGTGGAACTCCTTCTCGCAAGCGGGGAATAAGGCTGTTGTTTGCCGGTTTGATTTCACTTTTCGTCTCAATCGCAGCGGCGATGCGCTGATTGAATCCGCAACCGCACTCATAACAAGAACCTTGCGCAAACAACTTTACACTGTCTTCGCCAGTCGCTGTTGCAGGTTGGTCAGCAACCAGTCTTCAATCCAGTCAGGCAGGCAGAGCCACCGTTAAGAGTTGCCAGGTTATAGTCGAGAACGCTCAGCCGCAACTGCACCTCGTTGCTGCGAAAACAGTGGTAGGACCTCGGTCAGGTTGTCGGAGATGGGCTGGCTTACCCGACAAGCATCCAATTCTCGGACCGGCAGCAGAGCGGCCTTGGACGCGCCTTGCGACCCGGGGGAATCAACATCATGTTGTAATCGTAAGAGGTTTAAATATGAAAAAGCACTGCATCTTTACGGTTGGTCATTCCACACGATCGATCGATGAATTTGTGGAGTTATTGCGTGCGCATGGCGTAAAAGGAATTGTCGACATCAGATCTATACCCATGTCGCGCCACAATCCTCAGTTCAATGCTGATGTGCTAGAGCATTCCTTGCAACAGAAGCAAATGAGCTATCAACACATCAAGAAACTAGGCGGCCTACGTCATGCGAGAAAGGATTCGCTCAATCTCGGCTGGCGCAACGCTTCATTCCGAGGATTTGCCGATTACATGGCAACTCAAGAGTTTTCAGATGGATTGGATGCGCTTACTAAAATCGCAAATACAAGAAAAACTGCGATTATGTGCGCTGAGGCTGTGCCGTGGCGCTGCCATCGTTCGCTTGTTGCCGACGCATTGACAAAAAAAGGATGGATCGTGCGGGATATTATGAGCCGTACCGTTGCCGCAAGACATCGACTGACTCCGTTTCTGAAGACGAGGAAAGGACAGCTTATATATCCGGAGGAACCTCTGCGGAAGTGCCAGATTTCGCAGGGCTAGAGTGGGGCGGCGGTTTGCTACCGATTGTGGAGTAAGATTTGCACGTTTTGTGAATGCGACTTGTTGTCTGAGGAGCCACGGGTTTTGGACTAGGTCGGTCTTGGCTAGACGATGTTGTCGACCAAGTTTTCCTTCATCCGCCTCTTAGGCTCCCGCCAAAGGGGTGAATCGAACGCTAAGAACCGGGCAAGGCGACTCACGGATGATCGAGTAAAGATGGGACCACGCTCGTGAAAAGATCCCGCTTGAATGTCCACGGCCCACAACAACCAAGTCTGCGGCTTCTTCAATTGTAGTTCGGTGAATGCCTTCTGGGAAGGCTGCGTCCATGATGCGCACACTGGTGTCCGCCCCAATTCCAAGGCCACCAGAGCCTAAAGCTAGTTCGAAAGCGTGCATTACAGATTGGGGGGTAGACTTTCGGCCGTTGTCCAAAGATAACGGTTCGATGTGCAGCAAGCAGATTCTTGCTTCATAGGCCTGGGCGAGAAGGCCAGCGGCCCTAAAGACTTCATCTGCTTGAGAGTTCGATTCCACTGCACAGATGATAGAACGGTATCCGCTGCGCGCGGTCAAGGTTGGACCAGGAGTGTGAGGGCTTGTCAACACAGGGCAGTTGACGTCATGGAGCACCTTTGCTGTGACCGGTTCGAGCAGTAACCGGCGGAATAGCCCCAGGCCCTTGGTGGGCAAGATGATCAGATCTGCATTCTCGTGCCGCGCAGCCCATTCAATGACCGTTGCGGGGTCTCCGTCTTCGATCCTTACCGAATGACTTATGTTCGAAAAATGCGTCCGAGTAAACTCTTCAAGGCGCTGTTCACGCCGGTCACGAAGTTCCTGAAGCGGCTGAGTATAAGGGATCGCGGCGGGTTCACAGCCGACTATGTCCTCGACGTTCGGCGCAAGCCTGCATTCACGGACGAGATTGAAAGCGTTCAATACGGTGACGGTAGAGTCGAACCGCTTGGCGATCTCTTTTACAGCGGGAACCATGGCGGTCGTCGCGTCGGAAAAGTCGATCGGGAAAAGGATTCTGCGAAAAGGCATCATAGGCTACACTTCCTTCGTCCATCTCATAGAGCCAATGCTCCACCCACCACGAAGTCGGTATATCAATATACCTGACAGCGGAGCGTAGGATTCACTCGCTGTTCCTGTCTATGGTACCGCTCAAAAGAGGGAGTACATCTCCTTTTTCACGACCATCCTGATACTCGACACAAAGGGCTGCGATGAACAGCCTTCACAGGACTGCTCTTTAATGAGGAACAGAGCACAGGGCATTCCATCATTGCCCGTAGGGATCATCTCCAACATAGGCTGTATAAATTTGCTCCGCGTTTGACACGCATACTTTCCATCGTGATACGATGCTCTTGGCAGGTACTGAAAAATGGTTGTGGGTGACTACGGCGTTCAGTCTGGAGTACACCGCCGAGATATTTCGGCTGCGGGCTACCGCCAGCTTGCCGAATTCCGTTACCGCATCCGCCAGTTCCTGCATATGAGCGAAGAAGCAGCCCGGTCCAAAGGCATCGAACCGCAGCAACACCAACTCCTGCTCGCCATCAAAGGAGTGCCCGAGGGAACTCGTCCCACCGTGAGCGCGCTTTCGCAAAGGCTCTGCCTTCGCCATCACAGTACGGCAGAGTTGGTCGACCGTCTCGTGGAGCATGGGGGGTGGCACGCCGGCACAGCGAGCAGGATCGTCGTGAAGTACTTATAGGACTTACTCCGTACGGTGAAGAACTGCTGGGCCAGCTCTCCGTCCAGCTCCGGCAGGAATTGAGGGTCTCGGGCCCGCTCTCTCTGAATCGCTTTTAACTGTACTGACCCACTCGGTGGGAAGAAAAAGGGGTCGGCATGGGTCAGCCTGATAGCGCTAGAAGGCATCAATCTTCCTTGAAAGATCTCGGCGATTTTACGACTACTGTTCGGATCGTCCCGATTATGCTGATGGCCGTCGTCATTGGCGTGATTGGCGCATACGTTGCCTGGTTTCTGCTCAAGCTGATCGGCTTTTTTACAAATGTCTTCTACTACCATCGATTCAGTACGATGTTTGTGTCGCCCGCCGGCAATCATCTCGGGGCCTACGCGATAGCGGTGCCTGTTGTCGGATCGCTGATCGTCGGCCTCATGGCGCGCTACGGATCCGAACAGATCCGCGGACACGGCATCCCCGAGGCGATTGAGTCGATTTTGATGAATGGCAGCCGCATTCGCCCTCGGTTGGCCATCCTGAAGCCGCTGTCAGCGGCAATCTCGATCGGTTCAGGAGGCCCATTCGGCGCCGAAGGACCCATCATCATGACTGGCGGCGCGGTCGGATCGATCATCGCCCAGTTCTTCCATTTGACAAGCATGGAGCGCAGGACGTTGCTTGTCGCCGGAGCCGCTGCCGGCATGTCGGCAACGTTTGCCGCTCCGCTTTCCGCTGTATTGATCGGCGTGGAGCTTCTGTTATTCGAATGGAAACCGCGCAGCGCTATTCCAGTCGCCTTGGCAAGCGCCACGGCCTGCGCGGTCAGGCGCTATTTGCTCGGGATGGGACCCCTATTTCCGGTCCCTGCCCACCCCGCCTTTATCGGCCCCGTAGGACTTGTCGGCTGCATCGTCGCCGGGCTTGCCGCCGGAGCACTTTCGGCGCTGCTCACCGTCGGGGTTTACGCTGCAGAAGATCTTTTCAAGCGACTACCCATTCATTGGATGTGGTGGCCTGCGATTGGTGGGCTGTTTGTTGGCTTGGGAGGGTTCATCTTCCCACAGGCCCTGGGCGTTGGCTATGACACGATCGGAATGCTGCTGCAGGGAAATGTTCCGTTCAGCATCTTTGCCGGAGTTCTTTTAGTTAAATCCGCCATCTGGATGATTTCGCTCGGCTCGGGGACCTCCGGCGGCGTTCTTGCGCCATTGCTGATGATGGGTGCGGCCCTGGGCGGCGTCGAGAGCTTATTTCTCCCTCACTTCGGTCCGGGGTTCTGGCCGCTTGTCAGCATGGGGGCTATCCTCGGAGGCACGATGCGCTCCCCATTTACAGGCATCGTCTTTGCGATTGAGTTGACTCACGACCTCAACATGCTTCTCCCCCTTCTGGTGGCTTGCTTCCTTGCACATGCCTTCACGGTGCTTACGCTCAAGCGCTCCATTCTTACCGAGAAGATCTCACGCCGCGGGTATCACTTGAGCCGCGAATACGGGCTCGATCCGCTCGAAATCCTGGTCGTGAGAGAAGTGATGCGCACGAATATTGTTGCTCTACGCGGCGATGCAACGCTTGAGGAAGCGCTGGGGTTGATTCGCCCCGGCAGCCGTCCGAGAGGTCAACATCTCTTCCCGATAGTCGACTCCGAGAATGTATTGATCGGAGTGGTCACTCGAAGGCAGCTATTCAAGTGCTCGGAGCAGACCCAAGGCGAGGCTCCGGTAAAACGGCTCTCCGAGGTTGCGTCCGCGGAGCCGGTGGTGGCTTTCGCCGACGAGCCTCTCCGCGTCGTTGTGCGGCGAATGGCCGAGTCTGGGTTGACCGGCTTTCCGGTTCTGGATCCTAAAACAGAGCGAAAGCTTGTGGGAATGGTCTCGGTCAACGATCTGCTCAGCGCAAGAATCCAAAACCTTGAGGACGAGCGCGCTCGCGAAAGGGTGCTAAGGATTCGCATGCCTTTCAGACGCCAAGCAAGGCCCCCCGAAGCCACATAGTCGGGGATGCCGGATTTTCGCGACTGACTGAGACTCCAAGCAATGCGGCTGCATGTTGCCTACCGATATTTGGCGCCTCATGTCTCGCATTGAGACGTAGGCTTCTGGGATGGTACGATCTCGCCGGGCACTCCAATATGATTTGTCCGTCAATCTCGCTCCACCGGGCATGTGCCTGTCTTACGATGAAGTCTCGCTGCTAGATGTCGTCTGAATCATCGAGCCGCAGCTCGTAGAACTCCTGCTCCCGCAAAGGTATCTTTGGATCGTAAGTTTTTGAGAGGACCTCTTGCATGGCTGGGAGGTTCCTTCTGGGCTGGCGGGCAATTACTCTACCTCATGCACCTTAGACGGACTGTAGGGCGTCACGTTCGGTAGCCGTTGACATTGCCGAGAGAAGCATCAGTCTCCCCAGTTCACATTGAAGACTGGGACAGTCATGGAAGATTCGCCAATCGGCCTCGACAAATGGCTAATGGCGATGTGGATGGTGGTGAATTGTAAGAACGGCGTGAGCAGCTACGAGATTCACCGCGACCTGGGCGTAACGCAGAAAACGGCATGGTTCCTCGACCATCGGATTCGGCTCATGCTGGGAGACGATTACGCTACCGGCAAGCTCGGCGGCGAAGTGGAAGCAGACGAGACTTTCATCGGCGGCAAGGCGCGGAACATGCACGTCAGCAAACGGGAGCGCCGCATTACCGGCACCGGTGGCAAGGATAAGACTGCCGTCATGGGATTGCTAGAGCGCGGCGGCACAGTTCGCACAAAAGTTATCAGCAGCCGGAAGAAGAAGGAACTGCACGCGGAAGTGAAGAAGCATGTCGAGGCTGGCACGGCGCTCTACACTGACTCGCTGATGTCCTATCGCGGCCTAGAAGCGGACTTCGCCCATCAGGTCGTTGACCATGCCGTCGAGTACGTCAACGGTCGAGTCCACACAAACGGTCTGGAGAATTTCTGGAGCCTGCTAAAGCGCGTCATCAATGGAACGTATGTGAGCATTGAACCGTTCCATCTGTTCCGGTATTTGGGTGAGCAGTCGTTCCGGTTCAACAATCGGAAACTGACCGATGCACAGCGGTTCGATATTGCTACGAGGGGTATGATTGGAAAGCGCCTCACCTATGCCGATGTCACCGGCAAATCACCGGTGGACGAAATACGACCGTTCTAAGTATCGTGGTCGGGTGCCACGCGGAAGGCGTCCAGATGCCAATACCGGTAGTGCAAATCACGGATAAGCAAGTTCAAGAAGTGCTCTCATACACCGAGGGGCACTTCTTGGACGTGAAGGCGAAGGAAATCAGGCCATCGAAGTTGTCCAGGGCGATCTCTGCGTTTGCAAATGCAGACGGCGGAGAACTTTACGTCGGCATCGTTGAAAATACTCCGCTCCCATTTCCCGAACGGTGGCAGGGATTTGCGGACTCAGAAGACGCTAATGGGCACATCCAAGGACTGGAAGCGTTATTCCCGCTCGGGGAGGGCTTTCTCTATTCTTTTCTGTCATATCCCAGCTACACCGGTGTGGTTCTTCAGATAATTGTCCAGAAATCTAAAGACATAGTTAAAGCCAACGATGGGCTACCCTACATTCGCCGAGGAGCCCAGAGCTTACCGGTGAACACACCAGACGCTCTGGCAATACTGAAGCGCAATAAGGGGCTCACGTCATTTGAAAATGAACCGGTGGCGACGGAACTGGCCTCAATCTGCAATTCCGCTGCTGTTATCGAATTCATCTTGAATGTGATCCCTTCGTCCGAGCCGGAGTCTTGGTTGCGGAAGCAGGAACTCATCAAGAATGACAAGCCCACAGTCGCTGGCGTCACTCTATTTGCCGACCTACCTCAAGCCATCCTGCCCAAGCGCACCGGTGTGAAAGTCTACCGGTACAAAACCGGGGAAGAGGAAGGAACGCGCGAAACTCTGGTTGGAACACCGGTGAGCATCGAAGGATGCGCATACGACGTTATCGTGGAAGCGGTTAAGTCGACAAAAGAAACCATTGATGGCATTCAGGTGCTCGGCACGAAGGGATTGGAATCGGTGAAGTACCCAACCGAGACACTGCATGAGGTAATTACCAACGCCGTTCTTCACCGCGATTATTCGCTCGCCGACGATGTTCACGTCCGTATCTTCGACAACCGGGTGGAGGTGGAAAGCCCCGGTCGGCTACCAGCCCACATAACACCGAAGAACATTCTTCAAGAACGGTTCGCTCGCAATGGCAACCTAGTCCGCGTCATTAATAAGCTTCCAAATCCTCCCAACAAAGATGTAGGTGAGGGGCTCAACACCGCGTTTGAAGCAATGAAGCTGCTACGCCTCAAAGATCCGGTGATTCGGGAGTTGGATCATTCTGTGCTCATTGAGATCAAGCATGAACGTCTGGCATCACCCGAAGATACAGTGATGCAGTATCTCGAAAACAACGTCACCATCACAAACCGGGATGCACGAGGAATAACCGGTATTAAATCCGAAAATTCGATGAAGAGCGTTTTTCTCAAACTGCGCGACCGGAATCTCATTGAACCGGTTCCCGGAAAATCTGGATTTGCGTCCGCATGGCAGAAGAAAAGCAAAAACGGCCATAGAAAGAGCGGGAAATCATGAAACTGCTCCCCGCTCCACCGGTTCCCGGCAACACGGAAGCCGAACGCTTCGACAACGCCGTACGCAAGACATTCACCGTCTCCAAAGAGGAGATGCAGCGCCGCGAGGCTGAATGGCAAAGGACGCAGACGGGAAAAGGTCTGCTAAGAAGACCTGACCGGCCTCTGCTGGGAGAGCTTGCTATAACGTATCTCTCCCGCGAATCTGCAAAGGACCGCGTGCGCTGTCCCGACGATGATCCGGTAGGTACCTATTAGATTGCAGAGATAAGATCCGAGCTCACGTCGCTAAATGCGCTGTTGATGCCTGAGGCCAAGCCTTGCATTCCGGCAGTCGCACCAAAGGCAATCAATGCGACAACCAACGCATATTCGACCAGGTCCTGACCATCCTCGCGGTTCTTCAGGTCCTGGAGTTTCAGGTACAGCTTGATAAGCATGGTATTCATTTTCGACATCCTCTCCGCAGGTGACTTCGATGTCATTAGCCCCGCCATCTTCGCACCTTAAACTGTGCCCGGCCCGCAGACGAATCCCACATTGGTGGGATTGGACAAGACGAAAGCGAGAGATTGGTCAGACGACGGTAATTTCTAGACTGTTCATCCTGCCACTTCCCACAACTTCCCGTCACATCCCGCCATTTTGCCAAGTATATTGTTACCCCAATTAGAAAATCCGGATAATGGACAGTGGTAGAGTGTTATTCTCCGCTGCGGTGTAGGGAGAACGTAGCTCTGCCCGAAAGGGTCATCTCAAACGAGGTAACCCGATGTGATGACTTCAGACCGTCGATGGCTTCAGTAACAAAACGTGAGCATTTTGCGAGGCGGAATGCTGATCCGGCATCAGCCAGCACGGGCCGTATCGACGCGTGTTTCGCGATCGCGCGTTTGCCGGTGTGCGAACAGTGTGCCGGCAAAGACGAGGAAACCCCCGGCGGAATGCGGTCGGGAAGGTCGCCGCCCATCCTGCCAATGCCCGACAGACTTCTTTAACAAACACGAGCACACGTCTCGCGTACGAAATGCAGTCCAGATGCGAATCTGCACAACTTTCCGGAAGAAATGCCGTTGACCAGGAAATCAGTCACCGCCGATTCGGTTGATCGCCAGCGCCCGGGAACATGATTTTTCCGGGTATAGGCGAGCGGCGAGGGATGCCAATCGTCTGAGGAAGTCGCTCCATCGTCATAAGCTCAATCCCGGACCCTGCGGCGTTTATCAGGACCTGAGTCGGATTGCTTTGTAGGAGGCCCTCTCCTGGATGTCGCCTTTCATCCCGTGACGATTCGATGAAAGGCCCCGGCGACGCAGAGATACTCGTTTGGATTCGATGGGTTATAGAAAACAAGAACAGCCATTCCCGATTTCACCTTGTCCGCAATAGCTCTAGAAATTAGCGGATTCGCGTCATCTCAATGAGATATTCTTCGACACCCTTTAGGTTTTTCGATTTTGCGTTCATGATTCTCTCAAGCCATACGCCATCCGCCGCGAGTCTTACGACACGAAGCTCGATTCTCGAATCAGTTTTCGAATGTCTCTTTAGGCGCTCGCTCAGCCAGTTATTCCAAA
>Ga0182024_10003563_pt1 | contig 36891 bp, 28 predicted proteins | sample P32metaG_FD_120480 | JGI IMG/M metagenome (GOLD analysis project Ga0182024, IMG submission 120480) | Permafrost microbial communities from Stordalen Mire, Sweden - P3-2 metaG (Illumina Assembly) | ecosystem: Environmental > Terrestrial > Soil > Wetlands > Permafrost | place: Sweden: Stordalen...
GCCGAGAAGCCCCCCCCGCCGCCCCCTCGACCGCCTCCGCCTCCGGTGATGGATTCAAAGCGTCCGTAGTCCGCACGCGTAATCGGCGGCTTCGCGGCCTGCGCGTCGACGCGATGCCGCCCGCCAGGTAGGCCGAAGCCGAGGCCGAACGCCAGCGTGGCGAGAAGGAAGAGACGTCGCATGGGCACCTTCCGCGGCGGATCTTCCTCCCGAATGGCCGCGCCAGCAAGACCCCATCAGCGAAGGCCGCACCGCGACGGCTGTCGCGCCGCGACCTGTCCGGCCGCCGACCGGAAGTCGTTTGATATCATACGAATATGGATCGTCATGCCATCGGAGGGTAGCCCCGACTCCGAGTCGTCAGCCGCGCCGTCTCCCGGCGCTCCGTCGCGAGATCCGCCGCATCATCTCGACCACCTCGGGGACTTCACCATGACGCCGCGCGTCCTGGCGATCTCGGCGGTCGCCATCGTCGTCGGAGTCGTCGCGGCCTACGTCTCGTACGGTCTGCTCAAGCTCATCGGGTTCTTTACCAACCTGTTCTTTTTTGGGCGTGTGGGCACGTCGCTGGTGTCGCCCGCTGGCCACCATCTTGGCCCGTGGGTCATCGCCATTCCGGTGGCGGGCGGCCTCGTGGTCGGCCTGATGGCTCGATACGGGTCGGACCGCATCCGCGGTCATGGCATCCCGGAGGCGATCGAAGCGATTCTCATGAGCGGCAGCCGCGTCGAGCCGAAGGTCGCCCTGTTGAAGCCGATTTCGGCCGCAATTTCGATTGGGTCTGGAGGCCCGTTCGGCGCCGAGGGTCCGATCATCCTGACGGGTGGGGCGTTCGGCTCGCTCGTCGCGCAGTTTCTGCACCTCACGAGCGCCGAGCGAAAGACCCTGCTGGTCGCCGGCGCGGCTGCCGGCATGGCCGCGACCTTCGCCGCGCCCTTGGCGTCGACGCTCCTCGCGGTCGAGCTGCTCCTCTTCGAACTCAAGCCTCGCAGCGTCGTGCCCGTGGCCCTCGCGTGCATCGTCTCGACGACGATCCGGCGGCATCTGATGGGGCTGGGGCCGCTCTTTCCAGTGCCCGTGCACCCGGCCTTTATCGGCTACGACGGCCTTCTCGGCTGCGCCTTCGTCGGCATACTCGCCGGCGTGTTCTCCGCGTTGCTCACCGGCGCTGTCTATGCGGCCGAGGACGCGTTTCAGCGTTTGCCGATCCACTGGATGTGGTGGCCGGCCCTCGGAGGTCTCGCCATCGGCGTGGGTGGCTGGATTTTTCCGCAGGCCCTCGGCGTGGGCTATGACGTCATCGCGACCCTTCTGACGGGGGACGCGCCGCTCAAGATCGTCCTCGGCGTCCTGATCGTCAAGTCATTGATCTGGTCCATCTCCCTCGGCTCCGGCACCTCGGGCGGCGTCCTGGCGCCCCTCCTGATGATGGGCGCCGCGGTCGGCGCGCTCGCGGGCCGTGTACTGCCGTTCGAAGGCGCGGGCTTCTGGCCGCTCGTCGGCATGAGCGCGATTCTTGGCGGGACGATGCGCGTGCCGCTCACGAGCGTGGTGTTCGCCTACGAACTCACGCACGACGGCAACGTGCTCCTACCGCTCATGCTGGCCGTCATCGTGGCGCATGCCTTCACCGTGCTGATCATGCGCCGCTCGATCCTCACCGAGAAGATCAGCCGGCGTGGCTACCATCTGAGCCGCGAATACTCGATTGATCCGCTCGAGATCATTTTCGCGCGCGAGGTCGCGCGCTCCTCCGTCCTTGCCCTGCCGGCCGACGCCACCGCGGAGCAGGTCGACGCGTCGATGCGATCCGGGCCGACGGGCCGGAATCAGCAGCGGCTGTTTCCCGTGCTGCAGGCGGATCGCACGCTGGTCGGCGTGATCACCCGCGGCGACCTGCGCAAGTGGATCGAATTATCGCGAACGGCTGGGACGCGGCCGCTCGGCGAGATGATTGAGCGGCGTCCGGTCCTGACGTTTGACGACGAGCCGCTGCGGCTCGTCGTCGCCAAGATGGCTGGCAAGGGCGTGACGCGTCTGCCCGTGGTGGAGCGAGGGACGCGGCGGTTTGTCGGCATGATCGCGCTGGCCGATCTCCTGCAGGCGCGCGTGCGACTCCTCGAGGCCGAGGAACGTCGCGAGCGGGTCCTGGGCACCCAGATTCGGCTGCCGGCGGCGTTCGCGAAACTCGAAAGGCTGATGAGGCGCTGAGCCGATTCAGGCCCGAGCGTAGGTCCGCTCGACGTACTCGTCGATCATCTTTTGAAACGCGGCGGCCAGTTCTTCATACGTGCCACGTAGCGTGGTGACGTGCGCGCCGTCGACGAAGACCGGACAGTTCGGTGACTCGCCCGTGCCGGGCAGCGAGATGCCGATGTTCGCAGCCTTCGATTCGCCCGGACCATTGACGACGCAGCCCATGACGGCGACGGTCATCCCTTCCACGCCGGGCCTCGAAGTCTTCCAGGTTGGCATCATCGTACGGACATACTGCTGCACGCGTTCGGCTAGCTCCTGGAACGTGCTCGACGTCGTTCGTCCGCACCCCGGACAGGCCGTAATCGACGGCGAGAACGAGCGCAGGCCGAGCGCTTGGAGGATCTCGCACGCGGCATAGACCTCCTCACAGCGATCGCCGCCCGGCCGGGGCGTAAGCGACACGCGAATCGTGTCGCCGATGCCCTCGTTCAGCAGGATGGCCAGGGCGGACGCCGACCAGGCCACGCCTTTGATGCCCATGCCCGCTTCGGTGAGGCCCAGGTGGAGCGGCTGATCCGTCCTCGCCGCGAGATCCCGATACACGCGGATGAGGTCGCGCGGCCGCGAGACCTTGCACGAGATGATGATCTGGTCCTTCCGCAGACCCGACTCGAGCGCGAGCGCTGTGGACTCGAGCGCGGAGATCACCATGCACTCGTTGATGATCTCGGCCGACGCGAGGCCGAGGCCCCGGTCGGTGTTGTCCTGCATCCTGGCCACCACCAGCTCCTGGTTGAGCGAGCCGCCGTTGACACCAATGCGGACCGGTTTGCCGTGCTCGGCCGCGACCTGACAGATTGTCGAGAACTGCTCGTCGCGCCGCTTGCCCGTCCCGACGTTCCCGGGGTTGATGCGGTACTTGTCCAGCGCCGCGGCGGCCGCCGGGACGCGCGTGAGCAGCAGGTGGCCGTTGTAATGAAAATCGCCGATGAGCGGCGCGCGGCACCCGGCATCGAGCATCCGCTGCTTGATCTCCGGCACCGCGTGCGCGGCCTCGAAGGTGTTGACCGTCACGCGAACCATCTCGGATCCGGCTTCCGCCAGCTCAACGCATTGTTGCGCCGTCGCCGTCGCATCCGCCGTCTCGGTCATCGTCATGCTCTGCACCACCACGGGCGCACCGCCGCCGACCTGGACGGCCCCGACTTTCACGCCAACGGTCCGATGAAGACGAACAGGCGAAGCTGACACGGATGCTCCGATCATAGCTCCCCCCAAGCCTTCAGGCCTTCAAGCCTTCAAGCGCCATTCCGCGTCAGAATAGGAAAGAGGTCTGGAGGATCGTGATGCGTGGATACCACTGGCTGCAGGCGGCGATCGTGATGTTGGCCCTCGTCCTGGCAGGGCCAGCGCTCGAGGCACAAGGCAGTGCCGGGCAGCAGGCCCCGGTGACGGCCGCTGACCTGACGCGCCTGGAGCAGACGGCTGATGACATCGCGGCTCGGGCGGACGCCCTCAAGGCAACGGACCTCACGCTGGCCGATGAGGTCACGAAGCGCCTCGCCGACCTCCGCGACGACATCACGTATCTCAAGGTCAAGCTCCGCAAGGAGGGGTCGGTTGAACGGCAGGACTATAACGACGTCCATGACCGGCTCGAAACGTTGAGGAATCGCGCGACGCCCGATCGCGTGACGGCACAGCCCGTCATCAACGGCGACCCCATGGGGCGCGTCGTCAGCATCGGCGTTGGCACGGAGTTCGACGTCCGCCTGCAGACGCCCCTCAACTCGGGCACCTCCAAAGTCGAGCAACGCTTCGAAGCGACCACGATCCTCGATTACAGGGTGCGGGAAGACCTCGTCGTGCCCGCCGGCTCGTTGCTGCGTGGGTTCGTCAGCTCGGTCAAGCCGGCGACGAAGGTCGATCGGCAGGGGAGCCTGACACTGTCGTTCGACGAGGCCGTCATCGACCAGGCGCATCTGCGGGTGCGCGCGTCCGTCGTAGATGCGCTCGACGGCAAGACGTCCCAGGACAATACGCGTATCGGCGTCGGCGCGGCGGTGGGCGCGGTTCTGGGCGGGATCCTCGGCGGTGGGAAAGGCGCGCTCGTCGGGGTGCTCGTCGGCGGCGGCGGCACGATGGCCTCGACGGAAGGCGCTGACGTCGACCTGCCCGTTGGCACGGTTCTCAGGATCCGCTTGGATCAGCCGCTCGACGTGACGATCGGACCGCCGACGCGGTAGGCGCTGTCGCTGAGGCCAAGGGCGCGCCCGGGCGGCTAGCTGCCTGAGCCGGCCGACGCTTTGCTGTTCTTTGAAGCGTCGCCAGTCGTGACGCTATCGCCCCACACCAGGGTGTCGCCCCACACGAGCGTGTCACCCCACACGAGCGTATCGCCCCAGACGAGGGTGTCACCCCACACGAGCGTGTCACCCCAGACGAGGGTATCGCCCCACACGAGCGTGTCACCCCACACGAGGGTATCGCCCCAGACGAGGGTGTCACCCCACACGAGGGTGTCGCCCCACACGAGGGTGTTGCCGACGATCCCGGTCGACGGGCCGTCGTCGAACGCGACGCCGCTCGGCGCGACCCATTCGCCGCCGATGCTCACGAGGCGGTCCATGCTGTGCGGGCCGTCCTTCACGAGGGACACGGCGAGCGGCACGTCAATGCTGCCGGCGCCCTGCTCAATCACGCCGAAGTTCGGCAGGAGCTGCGCCGAAAGCTGGAGCGCGTGCTTGACCTGCAACGGCGTGAGATCGCCGCGCGCGTCGAGCAAGAGCGCCACAGCGCCAGACACGACAGCCGCCGACATGCTCGTGCCCGAGAGTTTCATATACGGCGCAGAACCGCCGGTGACGTGGAGCGTGGGGTAGGTCTCGTAGAGGTATGTGTCGGCGTTTTCCGTCGAGACGATGGCGTTGCCCGGTGCCGCGAGATCCGGCTTCAGGATCCAGCTCGAGGAGTTGCTCGGGTCGCCAACCGGACCGCGCGAGCTGTAGGTGTCGATCAGGTCGTCCGATCGCACGACCGTCCCGCGCGTGTTGACGGCGGCAACGGCAATCGCGCCGGGGGTGTCAGCCGGCGACACGATGCCGCCGATGACCGGCACGCCGTCGGCGGTCTTCCCGTAGTTGCCCGCGGCCGCCACGACGACGAGACCGGACGCAACCGCGCGTTCGACGGCCAGCGCCATCGGATCGTCCTCAAACGACTGCGTCGGCAGCCGGCCGAGCGAAAGGTTGACGACGCGGAGGTTGAACCGCGCTTGGTTCTTGATGCACCACTCGATGGCGGCGATCACCTGCGATTCGCCGCCGGCGCCCGTCTCATCGAGCACCCGCAGGCTGACGAGCTTCGCGTCCGGCGCCATGCCGCGATAGCCGGGCGTCTGGCCACTGGCTTTGCCGCTGCCGGCGATGATGCCTTCGATGTGCGTGCCGTGGCCGTACGCGTCGCCGTTGCCCTTGCCCGTGAAGTCCTTCTCGAACACGAAGCGGCCGGTCAAATCCGGATGGGTGCCGCGGCCAGAGTCGATCACCGCGACTGTCACACCCTTGCCCGTGTACGGGCCGAAGCGCTTCGACGTCCACACCAGCGACGCGCCTGTCGATTGCGTCGTCACGTTCATCGACGCCAGCACGACGCCGTCCTCGGCGACGTTCGAGACTTGCGGATCGCCGGACACCGAGTCAATCTGATCGGCGGTCGCCTGGAAGACCGCGCCAGAGTCGAGACTGCCGACGCGCTGCAGCCCGTATTGCTGCTCGACGCGATCCAGGACGTCCGGCGGCCCGTTGACGATCACGTGCATCGTCGGTGGTGCGGACCCGTTGGATGTCGCCCCCCCGTTCTGCGTGAGGAAACTCTGCACGACCCAGGACATGTGGGCGCGATGGCCTTCGGCCTGTTGCGACGCTGCGTGGAGATCCGAGGACGACTGGATCGCGGCGACCGCGCTCAGGCCCAGGAGGGCCCCGACAAAACCGTACACACGCGTCACAGGTACCTCAATTTCGGCACGAGAGAATCCAGCACCAGGGCTGCAAGGCAAATGCCACGCAACGCTGTGCACCGAGGTGCCGTTATTGCCCGTGTTTTCATCGATTTGACAAGCGCGTCGGGTCGTCCCGAGCTCAGAACCGAGGGCCCAGTCACAACGCGGGTAGCCCCGTTCCCGAACGCACTCGGGGCGGGTTGACGGTCGGACAGGCGATCGAATTACAGAGTTGTGTGCGGGATGCGGCTAGGAGGCCGCGGCGCTGAGAACGCCGCGCGGGAGCAGCGAGACGGCCGTCTCGACAAGCCGGTGATGGTCGGCGTTGAACGGCTCGGCCGCGAAGAGCGCGATGACGCCGCTGCACCGCCCGGCGTCGAGCATCGGCACGACGAGCGCGTGGGACAGGGCCACGGGCGACGACCGCCGCGCCGCCTCGCTAAGCTCCAGGGCGGCTTCGGCGTTCACGATCGCCTGGCGGTTGACGAAGACCCAACCGGTGATGCGTTCGCCAATCGGCACACGCGTGCCCGCGATCGCGGTCGCGCCGAGGCCCGCGCAGGCCGCGCAGAAAAGATCGATCGAGTCCTTGAGCGGCACGTACATCGCCAGTGTCACCGCCGGGACGATGGGCTGCAGCCGATCGAGCAGCAGATCGACGACTCGTTGTGCCGACGAGGCTGCCGTCAGGTCGCGTTTCAGGCGGATGATCTCGCGATCTTCCGCGCGCGCGGCGTGGATGACCTGGAGCTGGACGCGCGTGAGGCCGGGCGCGGGCTGTCCTTGCGCTTTCTTTGCTTCCGCCGCCTCGACCGCCTCGAGACGATCGAGGATCTCCAGGAAGCCGTTGACGACCCACGGGTCGTAGCGCGAGTTGCGCATGCTGCGCAAGTATTGCTCGGCCTGGATCCGCGTCATCTTCGATCGATAGGGCCGGTCCGACGTCAGCGCGTCATAGCAGTCGACGACTGAAAGGATCCGCGCGCCGATCGGAATCTGCGGACCCGACAGGCCGGCCGGGTAGCCCGTGCCGTCAAAGTTCTCATGGTGGTGCCGAACGATGGGCTCGACCGGATACGGAAAGTCGATCGACTGCAGGATGTCGGCGCCGATGGTCGCGTGAAGTTTCATCCGGTCGAACTCCGCGCGCGTGAGCGGGCCTGGCTTGTTCAGGATGTGCTCCGGCACGGCGAGCTTGCCCGTGTCGTGGAGCAGGGCCGCCGCACGAATCGCCTCGAGCGTCTTGTCGTCGGTCACGCCCAGCGACCGCGCCAACTCGTCGGCATAGCGCTGCACGCGGCGGATGTGGCCGTGCGTGACCTGATCCTTCGCGTCGATCGCCATCGCGAGCGCCTCGATCGTCTGCATGAACGTACGCGTCATCTCGGCGACGTGCCGTTCAGCCTGCTGCACCCGTTCGGTCGTCCACCGGTAGGTCAGGTAGAGGACGAGGAGCAGCGGGAAGACGAAGAAGAGGAAGGCCCACTGGATGTCGGCGGTGTTGTAGACGAGGAGGACGGCGATCGACGTGCCGGCCGCGTAGTTCAAGCCAAGCGTCGAGAAATTCTGCCGCCACACGCGGAACACGTTCATTTGCTTGTCGATCGCGATGGCGACGGCGATGAGTCCGGTGTTCAGCAGAAAGTAGACGGCGGTGAAGGCGAGCACGCCGAGGAAGAACAGCCAGATGGCGGGCCGGTCCGGCACCGCGACCCATGCGAGCGGCCGCGAGTGCGTGAAGTGGAAGAGCGCGGCGGCGGCCGCGGCGAGCGACAGGGCGGGGGCGGCGAGCGAGAAGACTATCTTTTGCCAGGCGGTGCCCCGCCGCGCCATCCGGAAGCAAATGATGAGCGCATCGAGGAACACGAGCGGCACGCCGACCGGCGCGCCATAGCGCAGGGTCCCGACGAAGATGAACGTCTCGGAAACGGAGATGTTGGCCGAGACGTTGGGCAGCTTGATCGGCAGGATGCTGCTCGCCAGCGTCAGCGCCAGCAGATAGAGAAAGTCGCGGTTCGGCGGCTCGACGTACAGCTGGCCCAGGGACCAGATGAGCACGGCGAGGCCCGCCGCGACCACGCTGATGACATAGAGGGCCATCGCCCACGATCGGCGTACACGGGAGGGCGGAGCTGGGGGCAGAACCGCGGCGCTGGTCATGCGTTAGGACGGTCGCGCCCGGCGGGCGCTTCCGGCCGACGCACTCATGATAGCAAGGCCGGCCTGATCGAACCCGCTCTATTTGCCCAACAGGCCCTGGCGGCGGCGCTTGAGGAAGAGGCCCTTGCGAGAGAGACCGAGGAGTTGCGCGGCCTCGTTGACCCGGTTCCCGGAGCTGGTGAGGGCGTGTTCGATGAAACGCCGCTCGAGGTCGGCGGTCGCTTGCGCGAGGTTCTGATCGAGTCGGATTGTGACGACCGAAGCGTCCGTGTCGGTCGCAGTCGGGCGCACGTTCCAGGACCGTGTGATCTCGGGCGTCAGAGACGTGCTTCGGAGCGTGTCGCCGTCTGACGACATCGCGACGACGCGTCGAATCTCATTGGAGAGCTGCCGGATATTGCCAGGCCAGTCGTAGAGCAACAGCGCGGCGATGAAGTCATCGCCCAGGTGCAGGTCCCGGCGTTCACACTCGCGGCAGTAGCGATCGAGGAAGAGCGTGGCGAGCGCGGGGATTTCGTCCTTGCGCTCGCGCAGCGGCGGCAGCACCAGTGGCGCGATACCGATGCGGTAGAAAAGATCGCGCCGAAACCGGTTCTCGCCGACTTGCGCGTTGAGATCGGCGTTCGTCGCGGCAACCACACGCACGCGGACGTTCAGCGGCTTGGCTTCGCCCACTGGATGGATTTCGCCGGACTCGAGGAAGCGCAGGAACTTCGGTTGGACCAGCGGGTCCAGATCACCGATCTCATCGAGAAACAGCGTGCCGCGTTCGGCGGAGCGGATGACACCCTGGAACGAATCGACGGCGCCCGTGAACGCGCCCCGTCGGTGTCCGAACAACTGACTCTCGACGAGATCGCGTGGCATCGTGGCGCAGTTGAACGGGACAAAGGGGCCGCGTGCGAAGGGACTCGACTCGTGGATGAAGCGCGCCAGGACCTCCTTGCCCGTGCCCGTTTCGCCGGTGATCAGGATCGTCATCAGAGGTGCACTGGCGAGCCGCATGGCGACACGCAGCAATTCGACCATCCGGGGCGACTGAAAGACGGTGTCGTCGCCGCTGGCCGGCGTCGCCTCCGGCCACAAATGCTGCTGGCCGTCGTCGGTTTCCGCGTCGGCGGTTCGTCGAACCGACGCCTGGACGAGATCGACGATGTTCTTGAGGAGCGCGATGTCCTCGAGGGAGTGGACATCGCGGATGTGGATGGCGATGCGCCGGTCGGACCCGCGGAGGCGGATCGTACACGCGCCGTCTGGCGCCGCGTGATACTCCGCTGAGGACTCTGCGCGATACGGTCGGCCTGACTCGCTCTCGACGCGCAGGCGCGGCGCGAGCGCCGTGTGTTCGAGAATGGCGGTCAGGCGATGGGCGAGGAGGTCCACGGAATGGCCGGCGCCGAGAATTGCCGACACGTCGGCGAGGACCAGCGCTGTGCCCTGCCGATCGACGGCCGGTATGGCGACGGCGACGCTGGCGCGCCGGTCGGTGATGGCTGTCTGGCGGCAACGATCGATCCACGTTGCATGGTAGCGATGCCCGATGGCGCGGCAACCGGCCAGGGCGCGGTCGAAGTGGACAGCGCCACGCGTGTGGTCGCCAGCGAGGGCGCGGCAGAGTCCGAGGGACGCCTCCAGGATGATCAACGGATCGATCGCGCCGCGCGGGCAGACGCGAACGGCTGTCGCCAAGGTGGTCTCGGCGTGATGGTGCTCGCCGAGCTGCGCGAGGGCTCGTGCTTTGGCGCACAGCAAAGACGTGCGAAGGGCGCGGAACTGGCGGCGGGCAAGCTCAGGCCCGGTGCTTTCAGCGATGTCGAGGACGCGTGGCCATTCCTGAAGGCTCTCGAAGTAGGCGCATCGAGTCAGTTGGTGCGCGAGATCGTACCAGGAACGCGCGGGAAGGCGCTGGCTGGCAATAATCTCGGCGCACTGGTCGAAGAGAGCGGCGGCGGCCTTGGCCTCGCCAACGTAAAGAGACACATGAGCCAAATTGTCGAGAGCGCCCAAGCGCACGAAGGACATTTCCCCTGATGCCCGCAGCGCGCGGTCCAAGTAGCGGTGGGCCCGATCCACATCGCCGGAACACAACGCGAGAAACCCAAGGTTCGTCGCGGACCCGGCGAGTGCCCATCGGAGGTCCTTCAAGGTTGCAAGCTCAAGGCCTCGTCGGGCCGCCGCCAGCGCCCTGTCCAAGTTGCCACCGTACATTCCCAAAGACGATTCGACTAGTTCCAATCCCGCTTGCAAACCGGGTTGATCGACTCTGAGCGCGAGTTGCCTGCTGATTTCCAGATGCCTCGCTGCGTTCGCACAGAGGCCTCGGCACGCCTCTAGCCGCGCCACAACCAGGTGCAAATTACTCAACGAAGCCAGATCCCCAGCCGCAGCGACAAAAAGCCTCAACTCCGAAAGGCCGGGCAACGCCTCTTCTGGAGACTGGAATTGAGCGCGCCGGCTGAATCGAGCGAGCGCGGTGGTGCACTCCAGGCTTGGGCCACAGCCCTGCGCCGCCAGACAGGCTTCGTCTAGCACCTCCGTGGCGCGAACGACGTCTCCGATTTCAAACAGTGCCATGCCACGCAACATTCGTAGCCTGGCGCTTGCACTCCGGTCACCTTCCTCGGGGGAGCTCGCCAAGTCGCTGGCCTTCAACATCTCGCCAGATCTGAAGAGGCTCTCCGCGTCGATAAGGATGGTGCTGGTCTGCATTCCGGCCGGCCCAGCATTGGTAGAGCCGCCCTGTCCAGTGTCTTGCGCCATGCGTCCCTCGTAATCTGCGAAGTGCGAACGATAGCAGATTAAGAAGTCAGATCTCACACCAACCCGAAAAAAGCTAGGGCGAGTGAGAACGGTCTACTGGATTCGGGAATGATAGGGCTAAGTGTCCGTGTGGAGACGAGGGCGAGCGGTTGCCGCGGGCGCCGTCCGAGCGTGATTCAGTGCACTCGGTCCCTAGACTTGTTCGCGATCCCCTCGGGTCGGACGCCTCCCTGCGCAGCCTCTTCGGCGGCGCTGATTGACACTGACGCAGCAAATAGAGTCGCCGCGCCTTCAAGCATCCGTCGATGGTCGGTCGAAAATGGTTCCGTACTGTACGCAACAACGACGCCGGGGATCGGCCCCCCTACCGGAACTGCCGTTGCGTAACGTAAGGGAACAGACAGGGTCTTGGCCACTGGGCCAAGTTCGAGCGCAGCGTCGGAGTTCGCTACGGTTTGCTTGTGAGCAAACGCCCAACCCGAAATGCGCTCGCCGAGCGGAATCGTCAATCCCTGCTGGATAGGGGCGGCCACACCTGAACACGCCTCAACGCCCAGTTCGTTACTGTCGTTCCTGTGCGTGTACAGCGTGAGACTTGCGGCGGGCACTACGCGACGCAGATGTCGGAACAGCACCTCCGCTGCTGCTGAGAACGAGGCCGCGCGCGGCAATTCGCGACGGAGTTCATTGAATTCGCGTTCTTCCGCCTGTGTGGCGCTGATCACCTCAAGCTGCGCGGGAATGCTCGGCATGGAATGAGTGCCAATGGTCTGCTGGTCTTTTGTATCTAGGTTCTCGAGCTTGTCCAAGAGACCCAGAAACCCGTCCACGACCCATGGGTCGTACATGACGCCGCGCCGCTCCCTAAGGATCTGCTCCGCTGCCTGCCGCGTGTAACGCGGGCGGTACGGCCGATCCGACGTCAGCGCGTCATAACAATCGACGACTGACAAAATCCGTGCGCCCAGCGGGATTTCCTGACCCTTTAACCCCTGCGGGTAACCGGTGCCATTCCAACTCTCATGGTGGTGGCGCACGATCGGTTCAACGGGGTATGGAAAATCGATCGACTTCAGAATGTCCGCGCCGACATCTGCATGGACCTTCATACGCTCGAACTCAGACGCCGTGAGTGGCCCTGGCTTGTTCAGGATGTACTCGGGCACAGCCAGTTTCCCTGTGTCATGAAGCAGGGCGGCTGCCCGTATCGCGTCGAGCTGCCTTTCATCCGTCACGCCAAGAGCGTGGGCGACCTCCATAGTGTGCCGCTGCACGCGCCTGATGTGCCCATGCGTGACTTGGTCCTTTGCGTCGATCGCCAGCGCCAGAGCTTCGACCGTCGATAGAAAGACACGGTTCAGCTGTTCGTTCTTGTCCCTCTCGGCTTGAACTCTCTTGGCGGACCACTTGTAAGTGAAGTAGATGACAAAAAGTAACGGCGCCTGAACGCTCAAGTACGGAATGTCGATGCGTCTTGCGCTCACGACGAGCGCGGCCACCGAGGCACTGGCCGCGAAGTTAAGTGACAGTTCCCTGAAGTTCGATGCCCAGATTTGCGAAGGCCTGAGTTTTCGCTCGAGTGCAATAGCAACCGTCACCAGCGAGCTGTTAAGTATGAAATAAATACTTGTGAACGTGACCAGCTGGACGGCAAAAAGAACATTGATGTTGACGTTCTGGCCAACGCCATTCACTCGGGCGAGATGGGCACCAGTCCAAATCGAGAACGCCGGCGCCGCCGCGTTAAAGACGACCTGCTGCCAGCGGAGCTGACGGGAGGTCCATCCCTCTTTCAGACAGATGACGAGAGCATCAATGACAACTAGAGCAGTACCTACTGGCGCGCCGTACATTAGCGTGCCTGACAGCACGAACGTTTCTGAAATTGAGATGGTCGCCAGTCCGGACGGGAGTTTGACCGCCAACCAGCCGCACGCAACCGTTAAGAGCGCCAGAGTTACCCAGGCAAAGTCCCCTGGTCCGCGCCACAGGTCGAAAATGCTGTTTCCCAGGGTCGACAGACCCAGGGCTGAAACCACGAGAATGTAAATCTGGACGGAGCGGGGGAGCTTTCGGCGCGGGGAGCTAGGCATAGCCGTGAAGCCGGCGACCGGTGCCTCAATATATCGGCACGTCGCCGTTGGAGCTTCAATGGTACTCGGGAAACGGCCGTTCTGACCCGGCAACCCAGCTTCGGGCGCCGCCCACCGGGAGGCAGGTCTTACGCTAGTTCCAGATGATCACTGACTTCGTCTTCATCGCGTCTCCTCGTTGACAAGGCAAGCGGCGTGCCAACACTTGGCGTCGGGCTCAGGCTTGACGTGGCAGGCCCACGCGAGCCTCCAACCCAGACAGCGTTCCGGATCTGTCGGAGGGCGCCCCACTAGTCGCTCCAAATGATGGTGTCGCTCCAGATAATGGTGTCACTCCAGATAATCGTGTCGCTCCAGATGATCGTGTCACTCCAGATGATGGTGTTGCCCCAAATCGCGTTCTTGGCCGCAGTACTGTCGCTCCAGATGATCGTGTCGCCGTTAACGTGTCCATCGCTCCAGATGATCGTGTCAGGAGCGAGCTTCGCATCACTCCAGATGATCGTGTCGGCAGTCGGTCGACTGTCACTCCAGATAATCGTGTTGCCGTTGACCTTGGCGTCACTCCAAATGATCGTGTTGCCCTGCAAGCGCGAATCACTCCAAATGATTGTGTCGCTCCAAATAATGGTGTCGCTCCAGATGATGGTGTTGGCCTTTAGGTGAGCGTCACTCCAAATGATCGTGTTGGCATTTGGCTTGCCGTCACTCCAAATGATCGTGTTGGCCTTCGGCCTGCTGTCGCTCCAAATGATCGTGTCCCCGCTAGCCTTGGAGTCCGACCAAATGATCGTGTTGCCTTGAACCCAATCACTCCAGATGATCGTGTTGCCAAAGACAGTACCGCCCGCCTGAACCTCTTCCCCACCAATCGATACCGGGGCCGGCACGTGATTCAAATTGTGGCTTTCCACCAGCTCGACCGCTATCGGCACGTCGATCTCGCCAGCGCCTTGCTCGATGAGCCCGAAACCAGCCATCGGCTGCGCCGAATACTGCAACGCGAACTTGACTTCCGACGGTGTCAGCGACGGATCCGCCTGCAGCAACTGCGCGACCGCTCCGCTCGCCACCGCCGTCGCCATGCTCGTTCCCGACAGCGTCATGTAGGCCCCGCCGTTTGCCCCGTCCACCTGCAGCGTCGGATACGTGTTCCAGAGATAGCTGCCCGGCGCGCCGTCCGACGTGATCTTGTTGCCCGGCGCCACCAGGTCGGGTTTGATGATCCAGCTCGACGGGTCACTCGGATCGCCCACCGGGCCGCGCGAGCTGTACGTCGTCATGATGTCGTCCGACCGCGGGACCGTGCCCATCGTGTTCGATGCGCCCACCGTCAACGCCCCAGGTGTATCGCCAGGCGATTCAATCCCGCCGATGACTGGCGTCCCGTCGTCCGTCTTGCCCATGTTGCCCGCGGCGACCACAACGACGATGCCGGCCTTGATCGCACGCTCGCACGCGAGCACCAGGGGATCGGTCGTGTAAGAACTCGTCGGCGGCTGGCCCAGCGAAAGATTGATGACTCGAATCTGGAACTTGGCCTTGTTCGTGATGGTCCAGTTGATCGCGTCGATGACGGTCGAGGCGTTGCCGGAGCCGTCCGCGCCGAGCACGCGCAAGCTGACGATGTTCGCCCCGGGGGCCATGCCGACGTAAGGCAGAACTGGCCCACCTTCGCTGCCGGCCCCGCTACCGGCGATCATGCCCGCGACATGCGTGCCGTGGCCGTACTCGTCGGTCATCGACGTCTCGGTCGGATCGTAGAAATCCTTCCAGAAGAGGATTCGGTTCTTGAGGTCGCCCTGAATCGGCGAGACGCCAGAGTCGATGACCGCCACGGTGATGTCACGACCCGTGATACCGCTGAACGGCTGGCCGCTCTTGCCAGCCCACAACTGGCTTGCGCCCGTGGCCTGGGTCGTGACCTCCGCCACCGCGGCAGCGCCCTTCACCACGTTGTCCTCGTGGAGAGAGGTGACCTGAAGGTCGCCCGCCATCGCGCCAAACTGGCTCGCCGGTCCCGAGAAGACCGCGCCAGAGTCCAGTCGCTTTACGACCTTGACGCGGTAGGCCTTGGCCAGCCGGTCGACCTCCGACTGCGGGCCGTCATAAAGGACGTTGACCGTTGAGCTGCCCTTGGACTGGATGTCGCTAGCCAGATCCTTCGCCAACGTCGCCCGGTGTTGGGCAAACGCCGGCAGCGAGGATGCAAGAAGTGTCATCGCCAAGCCGATAACTACGGCGGCACTTCGGTGGCATGCGGTTAGCGGGGAACGGCTCTCGCACATAAACGTTGTTTCCTCTGGCTAGACACACAAAAGGGGTAGTCGTAGCCGAGCCGCTTACGAGCATGTACCGTACCAGAGGCCCCTCACGGAAGATTGTGAAATTGTGGCCACATTTCTGCCATTTCGTAACGATTCTGCCGGTCAAGCCAGAGCGTCACGGGAATCACATTACGAATCCGTCAGCGCCATCTCACTTTTCGTACAGAACCTACCAAACCTGTCCTTCATGTCCTTGAGTACGTCCGAATTCAGTCATATATCCGTTCAAATTCAGCCGAGCAGGGACAAGACTGTGTCCAATGGGCACCCTGAATGAGCCTTTCGCGTGGGTTTCGCCTCGGGCTGGCGCTTAGCGCCGTACTCATAATTGTCATCGCGTTCTGGATGACCCGATCTCGGCCGGTTACGACTGGAAGTGTGCCCGGAACCGAGACATCCTCGGGAGGCAAGTTGGTGGCGTCCTTCCACGCCGAGCCGACGACCTTCGATCGGTTGGTCGCCTCGCGAGCCGCCGAGCAGCGAATTACGCTCCTGACTCAGGCCAGCCTTCTGCGCGTCAACCCGGTGTCTCACCAGGTTGAACCCCGCCTCGCGACCGCGTGGACCTCATCTCCTGACAAGCTCACGTGGACGCTCAAGCTCCGCGACGGGGTGCTCTTCTCGGACGGTGTGCCCTTCACAGCCGCTGACGTCGTCTTCACATTTGACGCGCTCTACGACTCCCGCCTGGCCAGCGACATGGCCAGCGGGTATCTCATTCGTGGCAAGCCGCTCGTCGTCCGCGCGATCGACGACCGCACGGTCATGTTGACGTTTCCTTCGCCCTACGGCCCGGGCATCCGCATCCTCGATGGGCTGCCGATCCTCCCGCGTCATAAGCTGGCCGCCGCGCTCGCGGCGGGCACGCTCCGCGAGAGCTGGGGTCGGTCGACGCCGCCGTCGGACGTCGTTGGCCTTGGACCCTTTGTGCTCGCAGGGAACACACCTGGCCAAGCACTCCGCTTCACGCGAAACCCACACTATTGGGGGACCGACGATCGCGGTCGCGCGCTTCCGTACCTCGATGAGGTCGACATCGAGATCGTGCCGAACCAGGACGCCGAGATGTTGCGGCTCGAGTCGGGCGATCTCGACGTGACGAACGACTTCATCCGGCCCGAAGATGTGGCGACCCTGCGCAGTCTCGCGTCGCAGGGAATCGTGACGCTCGCTGAGGCCGGCGTCGGTCTCGATCCGAGCGCGCTCTGGTTCGATCTGGCGCCCCAATCGAAAGTGGCCAAGGACCGGCCGTGGTTGCAGCGCGAGGAGTTCCGGCAGGCGATCTCGCTCGCCGTCGATCGTCAGGCCATGGTTGATAGCGTGTATCTTGGCCTAGCCGTGCCGATCGCCGGGCCGGTCACGCCAGGCTTCGACGATTGGTACTCGGCGGACGTGGCTGTGCCCGTGCGTGACCTCGCGCGTGCGAAGGCCTTGCTCGCTCTGGCCGGGTTGACGGACCGCCACGGCGACGGCATCCTCGACGATCCGGCCGGCAAGTCGGTGCACTTCACGGTGCTCACGCAGAAAGGCCGCACCGACCGCGAGCGGACCGCCTCTCTCCTGGCGGCGCAATTGAAGGCGGTCGGCATCGACGTTGACGTCGTCGCCCTCGATACTAATGCCCTGGTCGGCCATCTAACGGCAGACGACTATGACGCCATATATTTTGGCGCGCAGACCAGCTCCATCGATCCAGCCGACCTCCCGCAGTTCTGGTTGAGCGGCGGATCATTTCACCTCTGGGACCTCCACGAAGCCGACAAACCCGCGACCGCCTGGGAAGCGCAAATCGACGACCTCTGGCAACGTCAGGCCGCATCGACTGACGATGCCGAGCGCCATCGGATCTTCGCCACTATTCAACAGGTGTTCGCCGATCACCTGCCGGCCCTGTACTTCGCGGCGCCGAAGGTCACGGTCGCATTTGGCAGTCGCGTACACGGCGTTCGCCCGTCGGTGCTGCAGCCGCCGGTGCTCTGGAACGTCGATTCCCTCTCGGTGACGCCCCGAGTCGCCGGCCGGTGACCTCGAGCCTAGTGGCGTTCATTGCGCGGCGCGTCGCCGCCGCCCTCGTCCTCGTGGCGGTCGTGTCGACAGCCGCCTTTGTGTTGACCCATCTGGCGCCAGGGGGGCCCCTCACGGACGTCCTGATCGATGGCGGTGACAAGGTGACCGTCGCCAAGAAGTGGGAACGGCTCGGGCTAGACCGGCCGTTGGTGACCCAGCTCGGCGATTGGGTCGGCGGCCTGGCGCGCTTCGATCTCGGCCGATCCTTTGAGTACGACGCGCCGGTCGCGCCAATTGCCCGCGAGAAGGCCGCCAACACGGCCCGGCTGGCGGCGGTCGCGCTTGCGATCGCGCTGATCGGTTTGCCGGTCGGCGTCCTGACCGGAGCGCGGCCCGACGGCTGGTTGTCCGCCGTCATCACGCCGATTGCCGTTGCGCTTGTGTCGTGTCCGCCGATCATCGGCGCCCTGGGGCTGCTCTGGCTAGCTGTCTCGACCGGCTGGTTCTCGATCGCGCCAGGCAGCCTCGGCGTGCCCTCGCTTGCGCTGGCCCTGCCCCTGGCCGCGACGCTCGAGCGCCTTCAGTCGCAGGCGACCGCCGAGGCGCTTCGGGCGCCCGACGTCATGGCCGCCGCGGCGCGCGGCCTGTCGCCTCAACGCGTGTTGTGGCGCCATGCCGCACCGCAATCGCTGCGGCCCGTCCTGGGCATCGCCGGCGTACTCATCGGCAGCCTGTTCAGCGGCTCGCTGGCCGTCGAAGTGGTCACCGGCTGGCCGGGCCTGGGCCAGTTGATGTACGGCGCTCTGGCCGGCCGGGACGTGTTTCTTGTCGCGGGCTGCGCGCTCGTCGGAGCAGTTGTCCTCGCGGCGGGAAATCTGGTCGCCGACATTGTTCGTGCCCTGGTGGATCCGCGCACGCGGCTCGCATGACGCGCGTCGGTCTCGGCATTCTGGCCCTCGTCGCGACGTTCGCGGCCGCGGCGCCCGTCCTCGCGCCGAATGATCCGGCGACGCCATTTCTGAATCGCGCGTACGCGCCGCCCACGCGCATCCATCTCCGTGACCTCGACGGCTGGCATACGCCGTTCATCTATCGCCAGGTCCTCGCCGACCGGGTGCTCAGTCGGTATGTCGATGACACGTCGACTCGCGTCCCACTCCAGTGGTGGCGCGACGGGCGACTGTTCGGCGTCGGAACCGACGGCGGGCCGATGCTGGTCCTCGGCGCCGATCCGCTCGGCCGAGACATCTTTTCGCGCCTGCTCTTCGGCGCGCGCTTGTCGCTCGGCGTAACGGCGCTCGGAGCCGCGGGTGCCTTGATGATCGGGGCGGTCGTGGGCGCCCTCGCCGGGGTCGCCGGCGGCTGGCTCGAGGCCGTGCTCATGTGGATCGCCGATTTCATGCTGGTCCTGCCCGCGGTCTATCTGCTCCTCGTGCTGCGCGCGATGATGCCGCTGTCCTTGGGGTGGACGACGATCTTCGCGCTCATGGCAGTGCTCTTTGCCGCCGCCGGTTGGCCGCAAGTCGCCCGCGGCGTGCGGGGGATCGTCTCGACTGAGCGGACGCGTGACTACGCGCAGGCCGCGAGGGCGATCGGCGCCGGGCCCTTCAGGCTCGTCGGCCACTTGCTTCCCGCCGCGAGCGGGTTTCTCGCCGTCGAGCTGGTCCTGCTCGTGCCGGCCATGTTGGTGGCCGAGGCCACGCTGTCGTACCTCGGTCTTGGTTTTCCGGCCGAGCGGCCGAGTTGGGGCACGATGCTTCAGGACACCGCGAACGTGAGGCTGCTCGCCGACGCGCCGTGGCTGCTCGCGCCGGCCGCGCTCCTCTTCATCGTCGTGCTCGGGTTGCAGCTCGTGCTCGGCGCACGCTCTGAGCGAACGCACCTCAAGGCCGCATCCCGCTCGTGAACGACGTCCACGGCTGCGTCTTCATGTCGCGCAGCAGGTCCTTGGCCCACGCAAAGGCCGGGTGCGCCGCCAGAAAGTCCGCGGCGATGAAGTCCTGGCCGCACGGGTGGCCAGCAACGGCCGAGATCGTCATTGCATCAGCCATCGTGCCGGTCGTTACCTTGGCCTGCACGGTGCCGCCCGGAAAGTACGCGGGCCAGTCCCAATCCGGAATCCCGCGCGGCGACGTCTCCACGGTGCCGCACAAGGAGCGCTCGCTCGGACCCTCCCTCTTGTCGACGATGTCGTACGCGTCCGACTCGAGCTGGCGGGCGACGCCCTCGTCGAGCTGTCCCTTGAACTGGGCCATCAGCTGATCCCAGCGCGCATGCCGCGCATTGGCAGAGCTGGCGGCATCGGTGGCATCGAACGTTGTTTCCTGCTGGCGAAGGTCGTCGCCGGCGGGGAAATTCGAACCGACGAAGTACCCGTCCGAGGTGCGTTCGAGGGTGTGGAACTTCAAGCCGAGTTCGAAGCGGGCGACCTCGCCCGTCTTGTTGTCGCCGACGAGCCAGTCGTTCGCATAGCCGCCGTTGTTGCCGTCGAGCATGATGCGCACGTAGTCGTCGATCGACGCGCCGTATTGAAGCGCCTTCCGGGCACGCACGAACTCGGGCGTGCCGGTCGGGTCGAACCCCGCGAACTTCGAGATCGTGGTCTCGGTCACCATCAGGCCCGCCGACGTGACGTCAAAATCGTCGTCGCTCACGATCACACCGGGGAGCCCGTCCATCAGGATGCGCTGGCCGCGCGCCGGCGCGAGGTCGAAGATCACGTGCCATCGCGATCCGACGACGTAGTCGGTCCAGGCGTTGTGGCCCATCACGATCCGGTGGTCGCGCGTATAGCCGCCGGTCGCGACGAATGCGCTGCAACTCTCCGGTGACGTGACGGTCGGCGCCTTGCCCGCCTGCTTGTCGAGCATTGGGACGTAGTAGTACGCCAACTCGAGCATGCCGTTCAGCGCCACGATGTCCCAGCGGTCGGCCGATCCGCCGTGGGCCGCGACCCCTGCGACGATGCCGTCGAGTTCCTCCTGGTACTCCGAGTCGATCTTGGGCCAGAGCACCGTCTGGGCCGCCTGACGGTAGAACGGCCAGTCCCGCTTCGTGAGCTGAAGGAGCAGCGGCTTCGTCACCCGCAGCAGATCGCCAATTTCCGCCGTGAGGAGGTAGCCGTGCTGAAAGCCGAGTTGGCCGGGCGGGCCGTCGAGGTGGACGAACACCCAGCCGTTGCGATCGAGACGGGTCGATCCCGTGAGACGAGCGTCGAGCACGGGCGTCGACGTGTCCGAGGACCCGGCGCGGCACCCCGCGAGAACCGCGATCGCCATCCATGTGCCGAGCGCGCGACGAGCGACTGAGTGGGCACGCAGCATGCGCGAACTCCCGCGCCACTCTACACCTGTCGAGCCGGGTCTTTGCTATCGTTGTGGCGTGACCGTCAACGGCATTTTCCCACCGATTCCGACGCCATTCGATCGCGCGTCGGGCGACGTCGATCGTCGCGCCCTGTCAGGCAACGTGCGCCGCTGGATGCAGACGGGCCTCGTGGGGATTCTGGCGCTCGGGTCCAACGGCGAAGCGGCGCTTCTGGATGAAACGGAGGCCGACCTCGTCGTCGCCACGGCGCGCGAGGCCATGCCGCCGGACCGCTTGCTCATCGTCGGGACGGGGCGCGAGTCGACGCGGGCGACGATTGCCGCGACGAAACGCGCCGCCGCCGGGGGGGCCGGTGCGGTGCTCGTCCGCACGCCCTCGTATTTCAAGGGGCAGATGACGACTCCGGTGCTCGTGGATTTCTACACCGCAGTGGCCGACGCGTCGCCCGTGCCGGTGTTGCTCTACAACCTGCCCGGGGCGACCGGGGTGACGCTCGGCTGGCCGGTCGTGTCGAAGCTCGCCGAGCATCCGAATATTGTCGGCATGAAAGAGACCAGCCCGGAACTCGAGCGGCTCGGTCAATTCGCCACGTTGCGCGGAGGCGCGTTCTCGGTGTTGTGCGGCTGGGCACCGGTGGTGTATCCGGCGCTGGTCGCTGGCGCCGCGGGCGCGATTCTCGCCGTCGCGAACGTGCTGCCCGATGAATGTGTGGCACTCTACGATCACGTCGTCGCCGGTCGCCATCCCGAGGCCCTCGCCGTGCAGCGGCGGATCACCACCTTGGCACAGCTCGTGACGACCAGCTACGGCGTCGCGGGGCTCAAGGCTGCCCTCGAGATGGCCGGCTACGAGGGCGGCCCCGTGCGCGGCCCGCTCCGGCCGCTGGCGTCGGCCGCGCGCGACGAGATCGCCTTGGCCGTGGCCGCGATTCGTCCGCGCCAGTGAGTGGATCTCACCAATCCTATGTCCCACCTGCCGACGACTGATCGACTGCTCCTGGGCCCTGGACCGTCTCCCGTATCGTCTCGCGTGATGGCGGCCCTTTCCGCGTCGCCCCGGTCGCATCTTGACCCGGACATGATGGCCATCCTTGACGATCTCCGCGGGCAGCTCAGCCGTGTCTTTCACGCGGGCGCGGGTGCGACGACACTCGCCGTGTCAGGCACCGGCACTTCGGGCCTCGAAGCCGCGGTCGCGAACCTCGCGGAACCGGGTCGGCGAGCCCTGGTCGTCGTCTCCGGGTACTTCGGCGATCGGCTGGCTCAGCTGCTGACGCGATATGGCTGCGAGGTCTCGCGTCTCGACGTCGAATGGGGCCGCGCGGTCGACCCGGAGGCGGTTCGGCGCGCGCTGGCCGAGCGGCGAGCCGACCTCGTGGCCGTCGTTCATGCCGAGACGTCGACCGGCGTCAGAAATCCTGTCGCGGAGGTCGCGGCTATCGCGCGCGGGTACGACGCGCTGACGATCGTCGACGCCGTGACGTCGCTTGGCGCGATGCCATTCGACATGGAGGGGTGGGGCGTCGACGCGTGCTTCTCGTGTTCTCAGAAAGGCCTCGGCGCGCCGTCTGGCCTGGCGCCGATTGCGTTCTCGGCTCGGGCGATCGAGCGCCGCGTCGCGTGCCGGAGCTTCTATCTGGATCTGGGACTGCTCGAGGACTACTGGGTGCGGCGAAAGTATCACCACACGATCTCGGCGCCGCTCGTCTATGCTTTCGCCGTCGCGCTGCAGGAAGTGGAGGACGAAGGCCTGCCAGCGCGCTGGCAGCGCCACGAGCACCACCATCTGGCCCTGGTCGAGAAACTGCAGGCCATCGGCCTGTCGCTGTTCCCTGCCGCGCCCGATCGGCTCTGGAGCCTGAACGCGGTCCGCGTGCCGTCGGGGGTCGACGAAGCTTCCGTGCGTCGGCGGTTCCTCGAGAAGCACGCGATCGAGATCGGCGCGGGCCTCGGCCCGCTCGCGGGCCGGATCTGGCGCGTCGGGCTCATGGGATCGGGATCGACTGCGGCCAGCGTGGATCGACTGACCCAGGCCTTTGCCGACGCCCTGGGCCACTAGTCCGGTTTGACGGTGGTCGCAAACGGCGCGAGCCCGGAGGACTTACGAGCTTCGTTCGAAAGATTCTCGAGATCTGTATAGGTGCGACCGCCTGCGTGTTTGGAACGATGGCGTACGTCTGGTTCGTCACGCCGGATGTGCGGCCTTTGCGGCGCGAAAATCCGAAGACGACTGCGTTCATGACGATGCGGGCGGATGAAGCGCGCGCGCAGCACCAGCCCGTCCACGTGCGGCAGCAGTGGGTGAGTCTCGATCGCGTCTCGCCGCACCTCCGTCAGGCGGTGCTCATCGGCGAGGACGCGGCGTTCTATCAGCACGCCGGCGTCGATTGGGACGAGTTGCACGACGCGATTCTAGACACCGTTGAACGCGGCGAACCCCTGCGAGGCGCCTCGACCATCACGCAACAACTCGCCAAGAATGTGTACCTGTCTCCGGCGCGGAATCCCTATCGGAAGGTGGAAGAGCTGTTCATCACGCGGCGCCTCGAAGCGGAGTTGTCGAAACACCGCATTCTCGAGCTGTACTTGAACGTCGTCGAATGGGGCGATGGGATTTGGGGAGCTGAAGCGGCCGCGCAGACGTACTTCCACGAGTCGGCGGCCAATCTATCCGAGGACGAGAGCGCGCTGCTCGCCGCGGCGCTGATGAACCCTCGTCGTTACAACCCCGCGCATCCCAACGCGACCCTGCTCGGACGCCAGGCCTTTCTGCTCAATCGCATCGCCGCGGTGAACGCGAAGCACTAATCAAAACACCCGCCGCGCGCCGACGAACCGCGCGTGCCAGTACGGGTTGTCAACCGGCTCGACCCGCACGACGCCGTTGGAATTCGGCGCGTGAATGAATTGATCGCGATTGAGTGCGATGCCAACGTGAGTCGGGCCGGGTCCGGTCGTCGAGAAGAACACGAGGTCGGCTGCACGCAGGTCCGCCAGCGTCACCGGAAGCCCGATGCGGAACTGCGCCCCGACCGTCCTGGGCACCTCGACCGAGTGCCGCGCGAAGACGAACTGCACGAGGCCGCTACAGTCGAAGCCTGTCTGCGGATCAACGCCGCCGAACACGTAGGGGATTCCACGGAGCGAGAGGGCCGTCTCGACGAGCGCGTCCGCGTTGGGCGCGCCCGGCACCGGCGGCGCGGGTGTGACCGCCGAGATCGGCGACGCGAGAGGCGGCGTAGCGCCAGGGAACGGGAGCGGGCCGACGGTCCCACCGGTTGAGGCACAGCCGCTTGCCATCACGAGCAGAATCAGACCAAGCAGGATCGGCCGGCGCACCACGCTGAAGAGACCTATCGGCTGCACGTCGCCTGCCGTCCATCGAGGCTCGTGTGACGTCTCGGTAAGTCGCTGTAGACAGGCATGTTACGACTTTCATTTCTTGACAAGGCGTCGAGAACCTGACCAGAATGGCCCGTCCGGCTATGGAACAGACGCTCCTCTTGAACGCGACATACGAGCCGCTGCGCGTCGTGCACTGGCAGAAGGCGATCACGCTCTGGTGTCAGGGGAAGGTCGAGATCGTCGCGGTGTACGACCGCGAGGTTCGCTCGGTGTCCTTCAGCATCAAGTTGCCGTCGGTCATCCGCCTGCTGCGGAGAATTCGCGTGCGTCGCGCGGCCGAGTACGTGCCTTTCTCACGCGCCAACATCTACGCGCGCGATCAGCACGTCTGCCAGTACTGCGGCGAGGCGTTCTCGTCGGCTGACCTGACGTTCGACCATGTCGTGCCCGTGGCGCAGTCCGGCCGAAAGGACTGGGAAAACATCGTCACCTGCTGCGTCAATTGCAATCGCCGCAAGGGGGGGCGGACGCCCGAGCAGGCCGGCATGCGCCTGATCCGCCGCCCGCGCCGTCCCGACAAGGCGCCCGCCGCTCGAATTACCTTTGGCCTGCGCCACGCACCCGAGAGCTGGCGAGACTACGTCTACTGGAACGTCGAGCTCGACGACGACTAGTTCCGTGCCGCCTGTCATTACGGCGATTGAGCCCCGTTGGGTCGTGCCCGGCGGCCGCGTCACTATTCGGGGCCACGGGTTCCCGGTGACTGAAGCTGCCGTGCCCGCGGTCGCCATCGACGCGCTCGATCCTGCCCCTGGTAAAGAGCCCGTGCCTGCGCGCGTGGTCTCGGCGTCCTCTGACACGATGCGAGTCGTCGTTCCCGAGGGGTCCGCTGGTCCGTCGCGGGTGACCTTGACCGAGCACCCCGGCGTCGAGGGGCGCGTAGACATTGCGCGCGTGCTCACGACCGGACTCCATCAGGTGGATAGCCCGGCGTTCGATGCCGCCGGACGGCTCTGGGTCACCCAAAGCGGCGGACGGGACACCAAGGTCTCGGTGCCGCTGTATCGTGTGGGCCGCAACGGCGTGCGTGAACCGCTGTCGGTGGAGATCGCCAATCCGACCTCGCTTGCCTTGAGCCCTGACGGCTCGATGTTCGTGTCGAGCCGCTTTGACGGCCAGGTGTATCGCGTGACGGCCGACGATCGGGCCGAGGTCTATGCGTCAGACCTGGGCGTGGCGACAGGCTTGGCAGTCTCGGCTGACGGGACGCTCTACGTCGGCGACCGATCGGGCAATGTCTTTCGCGTATCAACGGATCGCCGAGTCGAGAACATCGCGAAGCTGCCAGCGAGCGTCGCGGCGTTTCACCTTGCCTACGGCCCGGACGGCGGCCTCTACATCTCGGCGCCGACCCTGGCGACGCATGATGCGGTCTACCGCCTCTCGCCAACGGGCTCGGTCCGGGTGGTCAGCAGGGCCTTCGGCCGTCCGCAGGGCCTTGCGTTCGATTCGACAGGCGCGTTGTACGTCGTCGATGCGCTCGCGGGCGCCGCAGGTCTCTACCGCCTGAACGTCGCCGACGAGTCGCCCGAGCCCACGCTCGTCCTGTCGGCGCCCGCCCTCGTCGGCGTCGCGTTCGATCCTCTCGGCGGCCTCGTCCTGACCTCGAGTGACACCGTGTGGCGGCTCGATGTGGACTCGGCGAAGGCCTGAGTTAGCGTTCCCTCCCAGCCTCCCAGCCTCCCAGCCTTCGATATAGACTCGCCCCGACATGAGCCTGTTTCGACTGAAGCCGCTCGATCAGATCCTCAGCGACACCGAACGGGAAGGGCAGTCGCTGCGGCGTGTGCTCGGTGCCGGCGATCTGGTCATGCTGGCGATCGGTGCCGTGATAGGCGCGGGCATTTTCGGGTCGATCGGATCGGCCGCCGCCGGGCAACTTGGACCGAACGGCGAGGTGATTCGTGTGGGCGCGGGTCCGGCGCTCGTGGTTTCCTTCGTGCTGCTCGGCGTCTGCTGCGGGCTGGCCGGACTGTGCTACGCGGAGCTGGCGGCCATGATTCCGCAGGCGGGCAGCGCCTATGCGTACACCTACGCGACGCTCGGCGAACTGGTCGCGTGGATCATCGGCTGGGACCTGATCCTCGAGTACGCGGTCGGCAACGTCGCCGTCGCCATCTCGTGGGGCGACTACTTCAAGTCGCTCCTGAACGGCTGGGTGTCGTTTCCAGCGTGGCTGACGACCGGCTATCGGACGGCGCTCCTCAGTTCCGACCCGGCGATTCACGGCCTGCTCGAGTCGGCGCCGCGCGTCGCAGGCATCCCCATTCTCGTCAACGTGCCGGCCTTCGCCATCGTCATGTTCATCACGTGGCTGCTGCTGCGCGGCGCGCGCGAGAGCGCCTCGGCCAACAACGTCATGGTCGCGGTGAAGCTCGTCGTGCTCGCCATCTTCGTCGGGTTCGGCGTCACGCGCCTGCACGCCGCCAACTACACGCCGTTCGCGCCGAACGGCTTCCGCGGCATCCATCAGGGCGCGGCGATCGTCTTCTTCGCCTATATCGGCTTTGACGCGATCTCGACGGCGGCCGAGGAGACGAAAAACCCTCAGCGCAATCTGCCGATCGGGATTCTCGGCGGCCTGGCCATTTGCACCGTGATCTACATCATCATCGGCGCGGTGCTCACCGGCATGGTGCCGTACACCGAGTTGGGCAAGGCCGCCGATCCGCTGGCGTATGCCCTGAACGCGACCGGCCTGCAAGGCATTGCGCGCATCGTGGCCCTCGGCGCCGTGTTCTCGATGGCGGCGGTCCTGCTCGTCTTTCAGTACGGCCAACCGCGCATTTTCTTCGCGATGGCGCGTGATGGTCTGCTGCCCAAGTGGGCCGCGCGCGTTGACGCGAAAACGAAGATTCCGTACGTGACGACGCTCGTCACGGGCCTGTTCGTGGCGGCGTGGTCGCTCATCGGCGACGCGAACGAGACGTACGACCTCACGAATATCGGGACGCTCTTCGCGTTCGCGCTCGTCTGCATCGGCGTTATCGTGCTGCGGCACACGGACCCGTCACGGCCCCGGCCGTTCCGCGTCGGCAGTCTCGCCGTCGTCACTACCGTGGGCGTGGCCGGCGCCGCCTTGTGCATGTTCGTCATGGTCGGGCTGCCGGAAGTCGCGAAAATCCGCTTCGTCGTCTGGCTGGTGATCGGTCTGGTGCTGTACTTCGCCTACGGGTACAAAAACAGCCGGCTGCGACGTGACGCCGCGGCCCGCTGAGACCCCGCTGAGACCCCCTGAGACGGCGATGACCGGACCGCTAGCGGGCGTGCGCGTCCTGGACCTCACCCGGCTGCTGCCTGGCGCCTTTGCCACGCTGATGTTGGCCGAAATGGGCGCTGAGGTCATCAAGATCGAGGATCCGACTGGCGGCGATCCCACGCGCACGCTGCCGCCGCTCATCGGCGGCCGCGGGCTCTACGATCTGCTGCTCAATCGCGGCAAGAAGAGCGTCGCCCTCGACCTGCGGCGCCCGGAGTCGGCCGCGACCCTCGACCGGCTGGTCGCCGCGTCCGACGTGATGATCGAGAGCTTCCGGCCGGGCACCGCGAAGCGCCTCGGCGTGGCGGGTCCGGAGGTGCGCGCCAGACATCCGCGCCTGATTCATTGCGCTATTACCGGCTATGGCCAGACTGGCCCGTACGCCGAACTGCCAGGACACGATCTGAATTACGTGTCCGTGTCTGGCCTGCTGGCCGCAGACCGGCCCGATCCGACCGTGTTGCCTCGCATGTTCATCGCCGACGTGGGCGGCGGCGCGATGAGCGCGGTGATCGGCATCCTCGCCGCCCTCGTCGGCCGCGGCCGGACGGGCGACGGGCAGGCGCTCGACATCTCGATGCACGAGGCGGCGCTCTACTGGGTCATGCTGCCGGCCGCCCGCGAGTTGGTGACCGGCGGCCGCGACGCCCTGGGCGAATTGCCGACGTTCGGCCAGCACGCCTGCTACAACGTCTATCGCACGAAGGACAATGAGCTGGTCGCGTTAGGGGCCCTCGAGCCGAAGTTCTGGCAGGCGTTCTGTCGTGCGACAGGTCGCGCGGATCTGTCGGCGCGCCAGCTCACCGATGCGGCCGATCAAGCCGGCCTGGTAGGCGAGGTGCGCCGCGTCTTCGCCACGCGGACCCGCGTGGAATGGCTCAGCCTCTTCGAGGCTCACGACGGCTGCCTCTCACCCGTCAACAGCCCCGCAGAGGCCCTGCGCGATCGTCACATCGTCGCGCGAGGCACGGTCGTGCCCACCAGCGTCGGCCGCACGATTCGGCCGCCGTTCCTGAGCCATGTGCCGAACCTTCGGCCAGCCCCAACGGTCGGGCAGGATACAGGAGATGTGCTTCAGGAATTGAAGATTGACGATCGGGTCACTGACGATTGATTGAGGATTGCTAATTGGCGATTGACGATGTCGCCGCGCCTCGAGCCCGCCAGCGCGAGACGGGCTGAGCGTGCTGGAGTACGATGCCAGTATGGAGGCGTTTGTGAGTGTTCGTGTCGTCGCACTGCTGTCGTCGATCCTGCTCGTGTCGAGCACGGCCGCCCGTGCCCAATCGGCTTCGAGTTCACCGCTGTCCCCGAGCGCCGTCCAATCGAGTGCGGTGCCGTTGGACGATTGGACGGGCCTGTATGTCGGCGCCAATCTCGGGCACCTGTCAGGGACGTTTGGTGGCCCGGTCACGCTTGCGTCGTTTACGTCGGTCAGTCAGACGGTTCCGGCCGAGACCGTGACGCTCGGCCCAGTCTCCGCGGGGAGCGCGACGGTCGGCGTGCAGGCCGGCTATGGCGTGAAGTTCGCGCGGTACCTCGTCGGGGCTCTTGAGGTGCAGTTCAGCCACGCGTCGCCCGCATTACTCCCGCAGGCGGTCGGCGCCCAGGCGACCAACAAGACCTTCTTCATTCCTACCGACACTCTGGCGATGACGGCCGGCTCGACGACGTCGATCCGGCTGCGCGCCGGTACCACCATGGCCCGTGGGGTGCTCGTGTACGGCGCGCTCGGCGTGGAGATGACCAGCGTTACCGCGACGGGCGCCTTTCCAGCGAATGGTTCGTTCCCGGCCGCAAACGGCTCCGAATCGCGCACGATGAAGGGTCTGACCATCGGCGTAGGCGCCGAGTACGCCCCGTTCAAGAGCCCGAGTCTCAGGCACGTGACCATTGGGGCCGAGTTCCGGCACAGTTCGCTCGGCACCGAGGCATTCGACTTCGGTAACGTCGAGGTGTCACAGCCGCCGCCGATCGTCGAGCCGGCGCTCGGAACGATCTCGGTCAGCATGAACGAGTTCGACGTGCGCGTGAACGTTCGGTTTCCGAAGAAGAAGTGACCGCCGACTTGCACCTCGGGCTGCGAGTGCCGGCCGGGTCGGCAGCACGCTGCCGACCCGGCAAGCCGTGCCCTCGCGCCGTAGCTTACTTGGCGTTCGCGGTTTCCGCCGCCTGCTTGATTTGCTGGTTCGCCTGATCGATCAGGTCCTTGGCCTTCTGCGCGTGGCCACCGAGGTCGAATTCGTTGGCTTTCTGCGCCGCAACGAGCTTGTCCCACGCCGCCTGGATGTCCTTCTGCGCGGCATTGAGGTTGGGATGTTTCGCCGCGCTCACGTTGGGTTTCGGCTGCTGGGCATAGACGATGCCCGCCGTGGCGAAGAACGCCGCGGTCAGGCCGGTCAGAATCAGTCTCTTCATGAAGGTCCCCCGTTGAAAACGCTACCTTACTCTAACTGGGTCCCCCGTGGGGCGTCAGGCCGGTCCGCTGCTAGAGGATGCAGCGGCTGGCGAATGCAGGCCGACTTGCACCACGGGCTGGTAGAATGCTGGATTGGGGTTTCGCTGAGAAACCCAGCCGATCCTCCCTATGGGTCACGACTGGATTGCCGTTCGCGGCGCCCGCGTTCATAACCTGCGGAACATCGACGTCGACTTGCCCCGGAACCGTCTGTCCGTGATCACGGGGCTGTCAGGCTCGGGGAAGTCCTCCCTGGCGTTCGACACGATCTATGCCGAGGGCCAGCGCCGGTACGTCGAATCGCTGTCGGTCTACGCTCGGCAGTTCCTCGAGCAGATGGAAAAACCGGACGTCGACTTGATCGACGGCCTGTCACCCGCCATTTCCATCGAGCAGAAGACGACGGGGGCCAACCCGCGGTCGACGGTGGGGACGGTCACCGAGATCTACGACTACATCCGCCTGCTCTTCGCCAACATCGGCGTGCCCCATTGCCCGAACTGCGACCGGGAGATCTCGTCGCAGTCGCTCGAGCGGATCGTCGACATGGTGATGGTCGAGCCGCCGCAAGAGCGGGTGAACGTCTACGCCCCGATCGTCCGCGGCCGAAAGGGCGAGTTCAAGAAGGAGCTGGCGGCGCTGCGCGCGCGCGGGTTCACGAGGGCCCGGGTCGATGGCCAGCTCCGAGTCCTCGAGGAGCCCATCGTCCTCGATCGACGGAAGAACCACACGATCGACGTCCTGGTCGATCGGCTCATCGTGAAGGCCGGCATCGAGCGGAGGCTCACCGACTCGATCGCCCTCGCGCTCAAACTGGCCGACGACATCGTCGTCATCAATACCCTCGACGGCGGCGACCGCCTGTTCTCGCGCCGGATGGCGTGCCCCGTCTGTGGGATCAGCATTCCCGAGATGACGCCGCGCGCCTTCTCGTTCAACTCGCCGCACGGCGCGTGTCCAGCGTGTCAGGGCTTGGGCGCCGTCTACGACTTCGATCCGGGCCGGGTGATCCCGGACGACCGGCGGTCGCTCGCCGAAGGCGCAGTCGTTCCCTGGGGTACGGATGCGGACGGGCTGGTCGGCGAGATGTTGCAAGGCCTGCGCGCGACCTTCGGGATCGACCCGACAATACCGTTTGCGAAGGTCCCGAAGAAGCTTCGGGACATCGTGCTCTTTGGCGCACCGGGGCGGCGCGCGCCCGCGGCCGGCCCCACGCCTCGAGCCCCCAGCTCCAAGTCTCGAGCCGCGCGCCGCACAGCGAAACCGCCATCCGATCCGTTCGGCGCCGACTTCGAAGGCGTGATTCCGAACTTGCGGCGCCGATTCGAAGAAGGCGCGTGGACTGATCAGGAGACGCTCGAGCCCTATCGGGGGCTCCAACCATGCACGGCCTGCCACGGCGAGCGGCTGCGGCCCGAGAGCCGCGCGGTGCGCGTCAAGGGCCGCCGGCTGGCCGAGTACGTCGGCGCGCCGATCGTCGACGCTTTGCCGCTCGTCGAGACGATCGAGCTCACCGAGCGGGAGTTTCGCATCGCCGGCCGCGTGATCCGCGAGATTCGTGAGCGGCTGCGGTTCCTGGTCGACGTCGGGGTCGGCTATCTCACGTTGTCGCGTAGCGCGGCCACGCTATCCGGCGGCGAGGGCCAGCGAATCCGGCTCGCCACGCAGATCGGCTCGCAGTTGACCGGCGTGCTCTACGTCCTCGACGAGCCGTCCATCGGCCTGCACCAGCGCGACAACCGGCGGCTGCTCGCGACGTTGGGCCAGCTCCGCAATCTGGGCAACACCGTCCTCGTCGTCGAGCACGATGAAGAGACGATTCGCGTCGCCGACTATCTTGTCGACCTGGGGCCGGGCGCCGGCGAGCACGGCGGCCGCGTGATCTTCCAGGGGCGGCCGCGCGACCTGTTGAGCAATCCAGGCGCGTCGCTGACGGGCCAGTATCTCGCTGGGCTCCGTCGAATCGAGGTGCCCGCGACGAGGCGCGCGACGACGAAGGCCGAGCTCGTGGTGCGGGGCGCGAGGGCCCACAACCTGCGTCACATCGACGTCGCGTTTCCCCTCGGCACCCTCATCGCCGTCACCGGCGTCAGTGGGTCGGGGAAGTCGACGCTCGTGAACGAGATCTTGTATCGGTCCCTGGCGCGCACGCTCTACCGCGCGACCGATGAACCCGGTGCCCACACGGCCATCGACGGCGTCGACCTCGTGGACAAGGTGATTCAGATCGATCAGTCGCCGATCGGCCGCACGCCACGTTCGAATCCCGCGACTTACACCGGGCTCTTCACGTTTATCCGCGACCTGTTTGCCATGCTGCCCGACGCGCGCGCGCGCGGGTACCGACCCGGCCGCTTCTCCTTCAACGTGAAGGGCGGCCGCTGCGAGACCTGTCAGGGTGACGGCGTGATCGCCATCGAGATGCACTTCCTTCCAAATGTGTACGTCACCTGCGAGGAGTGTAAGGGGCGGCGCTACAATCGCGAGACCCTCGAGGTGCTCTATCGCGGCAAGTCGATTGCCGAGATCCTCGACCTGACCGTCGATCAAGCGTTGCCGCTCATCGACAACTTTCCGCCCATTGCCGCCAAGCTGCGTACGCTCCAGGACGTCGGGCTCGGCTACATCAAGCTGGGTCAGTCGGCGACGACACTCTCGGGCGGCGAGGCCCAGCGCGTGAAGCTATCGCGCGAATTGGCGCGCCGAGGCACCGGCCGAACCCTCTACATCCTCGACGAGCCGACCACCGGTCTGCATTTCGAAGACGTCCGCCGGCTGCTCGACGTGCTCGGCAAGCTGGTCGACCAAGGCAACACAGTCGTCGTCATCGAGCACAACCTCGACGTCGTCAAGACCGCCGATTGGGTGATCGACCTTGGCCCTGAAGGCGGCGCCGGCGGAGGCCGGGTGGTCGCCTTCGGATCGCCAGAAGCCGTCGCGCGGTCACCGCACTCTGCCACGGGCCCATTTCTCGCCGTTGCACTCGATGGGCCGACCCGGACGGCTCAGCCAGAAGCGTCATGAACGCGTCGGGCGAGAAAAGGTCCGGGAGGCGCCTGTGGTGCGACAGCCACAGGCTTTCTTGACACTTGTGGTTTCTTTGACACTCTAGGGGCAGTGACCAGTCGGCCTTTGCCCGCCTGCCGTCACAAGCAAGTCGTTGTTTGCCTGATAGTTGCATCTTTGCCACTTAACCAGTTGCACTTGGCAGTCTGATTGCTTAACCTTTGGCGGCTGCATACTGATGTCCGCCCAGCGAACGATCCGCCGCGTGATGCCCTGCGCAGGTATTGGACTGCATTCCGGGCGGAAGGTCACGATCACGCTGAGGCCGGCACCGGTCGACCATGGCATTCGGTTCTGCCGAGTCGACTTGGGCGGGATCGAGATTCCCGCGCACGTTTCACATTTGTCCGGCCTCCCCCAGCTGCAGACCGTGCTGGTCCGCGACCAGGCCTCGGTCGAGACGGTCGAGCATCTGCTCTCCGCGCTGCGCAGCCTGGGCGTCGACAACGCGATCATTGAACTCAACCAATCCGAAGTGCCGATCATGGACGGCAGCTCGGCGCCCTGGGTCTATCTGATCCAGGATTCCGGCGTGAAAGAACAGGCGGCGCCGCGCCGCTCGATGCAGATGCTCCGTCCCATTCACGTGCAACAGGGCGAGAAGCGCATCGCGCTCTATCCGGCCGACCGCTTCAAGGTCAGCTACACCATCAGCTTTGACCATCCGATGCTGCGGCATCAGCAGAAGACCGTCGACCTCGACGAGCAGGTGTTCATCGACCAGATCGCGCCGGCTCGCACGTTCGGCTTTCTGAAGGAAGTCGAGATGCTGCGGCAACGCGGCCTCGCGCTCGGCGGCTCGCTCGAGAACGCGATCGTGCTCGGTGAAACCGGCGTGCTGAATCCGCTGCGGTTTGAAGACGAGTTCGTTCGTCACAAGATTCTGGACGTGATCGGCGATTTGGCGCTCGTCGGCCATCCGATCATCGGGCACTTGGTCGTGCACCGCGGCGGCCACGCGCTCCACACGGCACTCGCCGCAGCGTTGCTTCAGCAGACCGACGCCTGGCAGTTCGTCGAAGCTGGCGCGCCGGCGCCCGCGCCCAGCCGCGCTCGCGCCCGGGTCGCCGCCAGCCAACCCGTCGCGCAATAGCGCTTACTTCCGGCGCCTCACCTTTCGATTCGTCTTGCGCTCCGTCGGCTTGGGCGTCGGCGTCCGCCGCCGTCCTGTCCTTCGGGCCCGCCCGACCCTGCGCGGCCGTTCCGTTTGGGCAAGGCTGGCCTTCACGATGAGCTTCAGCCGGTCGTTCTCGAACCGGTTGAAGCTCATGAATAGGCTCTCTTTCAGGTACGCCCGTAGCTCGTCCTCCGTCATCTGGCCGACGAACTGCTGGAATTCGTGATCGACGTCCTCGAAGGTGTAGTCGAGTTCTCGACGCCGGGCGAGATCGCGGGAGATTGCCTCGATCACCGCCAGAACGTCGCCATCGAGTTCCACGCGGGTGCCCGTCGTCGTCGTGATGATCCGCATGGCTAGCCTCCGAAGCTCGCGAGAGCCGACGCCTGGTCGGGGTGGACCTCGAGGAAGTTCTGCGCGCCGGTCATCGCCAGCATCGTCTCCACCCGCTTCTGAACACCGGCGAGCTTGAACGCGCCGCCCGCAGCCGAGGCCTGTCGATACAGGTCCATCAGGCAGCCGATCGTGGCGCTGTCGACGTAGTTCACCGGCGTGAGATCCACGAGGATCCGGTGCTCGCCTTGACCGAAGTGCGCCGCGATGGCCGCCGCAAAATCCCCGAGAATGGGGAAGGTGAGGCGCGGTTCATTGACCCGCAACACGACCACACCACCGGCACGAGACGTCGTCAGGTTCATTTGAGTCCTCCACGGGGTGTCGGTCGGGCCGACCCCCGGGTCTGTAAACGCTTGAGTTGGCGCGCCAGCTCGAGCCGGCCGCGGTTGATGCGCGATTTCACCGTGCCTTCGGGCAGGCCGAGCTGGTCGGCGATCTCCTGGTACGTGAACTCCTGGAGATCGCGCAACACGACAGCCTGCCGCAGCGTGGGCGGCAACTCCGCGAGCGCCAGTCGAATCAGGTGCTTCAGGTCGACTTGTTCGAGCTCGGCGTACGGCCCGCGCTCGCGCGACACGGGCGCGAGCACCGACGCGTCGACGTCGCGCGCCATCGTCTCGCGTTCCTTGCGCACGCTGCGGTAGTGATCGATGCACAGGTTCCGGCTGATGCTGATTAGCCACGTCTGAAAGTTCGCGCGGCGGTCGAATGTCCTCAGCGCCTTGAAGATCTTGAGGAAGATGTCCTGGGTCAGGTCCTCGGCCTCGTCGTGCCGGCCGACGAACTTGTAGGCGAGATTGAAGACCTTGCGCCAGTGCTGGCGTACGATCTGCTCCCACGCCACCTGGTCCCCGCCGAGGCAGCGTTCGATCAGCAGATCCATCGCGGACGTGGCGTCGACGGTGGGCTCGGCGGCCATGGGCGACGCGACGATCATAGCAGGCGCCGATACAATGTTCGATTGGATGCGTGGCTTCGTTCGGAACGTCGAGCTCATGTGCGAAGGTGTGCCGCTCGCCGCGATCGCGCGAGAGACAGGCACGCCCGTGCACGTCTACAGCACGGCGGTCCTGTCCGACCGCTATCGCCGGCTCGATGCGGCGTTCGCAGGCTACCCCCATCGGTTGCACTACGCCATCAAGGCGAACGCCACGCTGGCGGTGGTCCGCCATCTGCGCGCGCTCGGGGCTCGAGCCGACGCGAACTCGCTCGGGGAGATCGAGGTCGCGCGTCGCGCGGGCTTCTCGCCGGAGGAGGTCGTCTTCACCGGCGTCGGGAAGACCCCCGACGAAATCCAGCGCGCCGTCGCGGCAGGTCTCGAGGCCATCAACGTCGAGTCGCCGGGTGAGCTCGATCGCATCGCCGCCGCCGCACGCGGGCAGCATCGCGCCGCGCGCGTCGCCATTCGTCTGAACCCCAACGTCGATGCCGAAACCCATCCGAACATCACGACGGGCCTGCCCGACACGAAGTTCGGGGTCTCCGTCGACGAGGCGCGCACGATGGTCCGCCGCGCCATGGCTGAGCCGGGCGTGCGCGTCGTGGGCCTGCACGTGCACGTCGGATCGCAAATCACGAAGGCCGCGCCGCTGCGTCGCATGGCGGCGGCCGTGACGACGCTCGCCGCGGAGTGGCGCCACGCTGGCGTGCCCCTGGAGCACCTCGACCTCGGCGGGGGGCTGGGCGTGGCCTACGCGCCGGATCAGACCGCGCTGACCGAAGGGGAATATGCCGAGGCGTTGCTGCCCCTCGTCAGGCCGACGGGGCTGACGCTGGTGCTCGAGCCGGGCCGATGGCTCGTCGCCCCGGCGGGCGTCCTCGTGACCACCGTCCTGGATCTGAAGCGGAAAGCCGGCGGCGGGTGGTTCGTGGTCGTCGACGCCGGCATGACAGACTTGCTGCGACCCGCGCTCTACGGCGCCTGGCACGAGATCGAAGCGGTCCGGCCGCGCGCCGGCGAGACGATGCTGGCCGACGTCGTCGGGCCGGTCTGCGAGACGAGCGACACCATTGGCGTGGAACGCCAGTTGCCGGCCCTCGAGATCGGGGATTTGCTGGTCATTCGCGACACGGGAGCGTACGGCGCCGTGATGGCCTCGAACTACAATCGAAGACCGATCGCGGCCGAGGTCATCGTGGACGGCGGCCGCTCGACACTGGCGCGGCGGCGTCAATCCATCGACGACATGCTGCAATGGGACACGTAGCGAGCGGGCCTCATATGCTGATTGCCTTTGAAGGGCTGGACCAGAGCGGCAAGGAGACGCAGGCGCGGCACCTGCGCGCGCGGATCGAAGCCGACGGCCGTAAAGTCC
>Ga0182024_10003564_pt1 | contig 36890 bp, 38 predicted proteins | sample P32metaG_FD_120480 | JGI IMG/M metagenome (GOLD analysis project Ga0182024, IMG submission 120480) | Permafrost microbial communities from Stordalen Mire, Sweden - P3-2 metaG (Illumina Assembly) | ecosystem: Environmental > Terrestrial > Soil > Wetlands > Permafrost | place: Sweden: Stordalen...
ACTGTCTGCTCATAAAGTGTGGATTCCGATGGTCGGTATCCGGCGGGGTGGAGTCAAGTGTCGCGCGCCAAGGGCGTGAAAGACCAACAAATACCTCAGGCCTCCAGTATTGAATTTTATTCAATACTGGAGGCCTGAGGTATTTGCTGGTCTTTTCAACCTGACTCCATCTCAAATCCGAGCTGCCGCGCGAGGGCTTGACGCTTTATGCCGTAGAACGCGGCAAATTCCCGAATCGCGGGCGCGAGGCTCTCGTCGCGTTCGCCCTTGCGAATTGCGGCGATCATGAGGTTTTTCCCCGTGTGCTCGGTTGAGACAAATTCGAATGCCTGCGCGCGATAGCCCGCCCATTCCAGCAATTGCGCCCGAAGCGCGTCGGTCGCAAATTCCGCCTGCCGCTCCTGAAAAATCCCGTGCCTGAGCGGCCGGGCCAGCACCGGCGGGGCGATTAGCTGCGGGCGGACTTCTTTCTGGCAGCAGGGAGCGACGACAAGCAGGCGGGCTCCGGCTGCGATACCCTTTGCCAGCGCGTCGTCGGTTGCGGTGTCGCATGCATGGAGTGCGATCAGGATGTCGATCTCTTCCAGAGGGGTGTCCGCGATCGTTCCCGCGGCGAACGAAAGCCTGGCGCCGAAACCTTGCTCCAAGGCGACCCGGTTGCAAAATTCCACGAGGTCCGGCCTCGCCTCGACCCCTCTGACGCGAACGCGATCGCCCAGGGCGGCGGCGACGGCGAAAGTCAGGTAGCCCTTGCCGCAACCCATATCGAACACGGAGAGCGGCTTGGCCCCGGGGAAATCCGCCTCCTCGGTAAAATGGATCAGCAGCTCGGCAAACTTTTGAATTTGCCGGAACTTAGCCGCCATCCCCTTGCGCGGGCTCCCGCCCGGGCCGGTGACTCCGAGTGCCTCAAGCCAGGGCGCATTGGCCGCTATCGCGTAGACCTTCGAGCGGTCATTGGACGGCGCCGCCGCCTCCGAAGGCCCGCCGCCGGCTGGCTTAATCGGTTCGGGACGCTTCGTTTGCCGAAGCCGCGGCTGACCGTCCCCGCATTCCAGTTGGGCGATCTCAGTCAGCGTGAATAGATGGGCGTCGAGAAATTCGCGGCCGATCAGGGGTTCGATCCGTTTCAGCCCTTCCTCGGGCGGATAATTCTTGGTCGAGTCCCGCGTGGCATGCCTCCAGACGAAGGCGAGCATCGGCCCCGCCTTCAATTCAACGCGCCGGATGAACAGATTGCGCAGGCTTTTGTCATCCCCGCGGTATCGCCCGAGAGTCAGCTTGACCAAGGAGCCGCCGTTCACGGCGGCTCGGAGCTGCTCTAAAAACTTTGAGCGAGAATCGATCGGCATCGCGTTCCGGAGTGAGATCTTACTCGTACATTTCGTAGCGGAACGCGCCAGCGTTTCGCGAAAGCCTGGCGGCTTCCGCTACGAGGCCTGACGTCTTACTCGTATCGCAATGCCTCGATCGGGTCGAGCTTCGCCGCCTTGCTCGCGGGATAATACCCGAAGCAGATGCCCACGGCGCCGCTGAAAATGACGGCCGAGACTATTGCGACCGTCGAAATCAGCGTCGGCCAGTGATTGTACCATGAAAGGAATTTCGACCCGCTGACACCCATCAAAATGCCGAGGAGGCCGCCCATTAGGCTCAGCACCACCGCCTCGATCAGGAACTGCATGCGGATGTCGCTGCCGTGCGCCCCAACCGCCATGCGGATGCCTATCTCGCGAGTGCGCTCGGTCACTGAAACCAGCATGATGTTCATGATTCCGATTCCGCCGACGATGAGGGAAACGCAGGCTACGGCGAGGAGGAGGTAGCGCATCGTCGCCGTGGTCGCGGCCGCCGCATCTGCGATTTCTTGCTGATCTCGAACGGTGAAATCGTCGTCGCGTCCCTCATTGATATGGTGCCGGTCCCGCATGAGATTGGAGATGTCCTGCTCGGCCACAGCCATGTGTTCGGAGTCGTCGGCCTGAACGTTGACGAAGGGAAGAAAGGTCTGCCGCGAAAACCGCTTCATCGCGCTCGTGTAAGGAATCATCACCATGTCGTCCTGGTCGGTGCCCTGCAGCGAAAAGCCCTTTGGCACGAGCACGCCGAGTATCTTGAACGGCATGTTCCGGATGCGAAGGGTCTTGCCGACGGGATCGCCGTCCGGGAAGAGGTTGGTCACTATCGTCTTGCCGATGACGCAGACTTTGGCTGACGTGCGGACCTCCTGCTCGGTGAACATGGCCCCTTCGGACAGCGGCCATTGGCGCATGTCGAGATAGTCCTCGCTCTCGCCCATGATGCGGGTGGCCCAGTTGAGCCCATTGGCCAGGACCTGCGAATTTCCGCGGATCTCGGGGCTGACCGCGATGACGTCGCGCACTTCGTTCTTCATCGCCAGCGCATCCGGAATCGAGAGGTTACCGGCGCCGCCGTAGCCGGTCCGGGCGCCCCCGCTCGTGGCGCTTCCGGCATATACGAGAATGATGTTCTGGCCCAGGGCGGCGATCTGGGCCTCGATCTGGGCTTCGCTCCCGTCGCCGATGCTGACCATGACGATGACCGCACCGACGCCGATTATGATACCGAGCGCGGTCAGAATCGACCGCATTTTGTTTCTGCGCAGCGCCCGAAGGGCGACGTAAATTGTGAAAAAGAAGCGCATGGCGGTTATTTGGTCAGCTTGGCCGCCGCCTCGGCCTCCTGGAGCCGGCGGATTTCATCGTCGGCGATCAGGCGATCGGGGACCTGTATATCGTTCACCAACTCGCCGTCGCGCAGGATTATATTGCGCTTGCAGTACCGGGCGATGTCGAGCTCGTGCGTCACCATCAAGATCGTAATCCCCTCCTGATTCAGTCTCTGAAAGACACCCATGACCTCGATCGAGGTTCGGCTGTCGAGATTTCCGGTAGGCTCGTCGGCGAGAAGCACCTGCGGCTCGTTCACAAGTCCCCGGGCGATTGCGGCGCGCTGCTGCTGGCCGCCGGAAAGCTGGCTCGGAAAGTGATCGGCCCGATTGCCCAGGCCGACGATCTTCAGGCAGTTCATGGCGCGCTCGCGCATCTGGCGGCGGGACGTTCCCCGCTTGCCGTAGAGCATCGGAAGCTCCGTGTTCTCGAGCGCAGTGGTGCGGGAGAGCAGGTTGAAGCCCTGAAATACGAAGCCGAGCTTCTTGTTTCGGATGTCTGCCAGCTCGTTGCGGTTCAAGTTGGACACATCGATTCCGTCGAGCAGGTACCGGCCCTCGGTCGGCCGGTCGAGGCAGCCGAGCAGGTTCATCAACGTGGACTTTCCCGAGCCGCTTGCGCCCATAAGGGCGACAAACTCGCCCTTTTGCATTTCGATCGAGACCCCGCGCACGGCGTGCACTTTGACTTCGCCGGAATCGTAGACCTTGTGAATGTTCTCAAGTTTGATGACGGAGCTCATGATCGGATCGCTCGGCGCTCATCAGAAACCCGGGCCGCGCCGCCCACCACCACCACCACCACCACCACCGCCGCCGCCAAATGGACTGGACCCGGAAGATACCGGGCCCGAGGGCGATGTCAGGCCGGTGATGATCGTGTCGCCCTCCTTGAGTCCGCTTAAGATTTCGGTGCTGGATCCGTCGGTGATTCCGATCCGAACCCGTACCTCTTCCGGTTTGGCGCCCGGAAGGCTATCGGCCGGGACGCGGTAAACCGTTCGGTATACGGACATTTCGGCCGCGCCGCCGGGCCGGCTCCCGGACCGGCCGCCGCCGTTCAGGATACGTTCAGGCACCTCAATTCCGCGCTCCTTGGCAAGATCGATAAGCTTCTGGCGGACTTCGGGTGAAGGCGGGCCGCTGCCGAACGTATAGCCGGCATCGTTCTCGAGCTGGCGCAGCGCCTGCGACCTTTCTTCCTTGGTCATCTGCTTCGCGCCGGGGCCTCCTCCCTCGCTCGCGGAGGCCGCTTGCACGACGGCCATGCCTTCCGGCTTTCGGAATCGCAGCCCGCTGTTCGCCAGGCGCAGGACACCCGTGTGCTTGGTGATGACGATCGAAACGTTGGCCGTCATGCCCGGCTTCAATTTCATATCGGAATTGTCGACCTTGATCATGACATCGTATATCACGACGTTCTGGGAAGTCTGCGGCGCGTTGCGGACCTGGTAGACCGTGCCCATGAACTGACGGTTCGGATAGGCGTCGACCGTGAAATCGACCTCCTGGCCATTCTCGACTTCGCCGACATCGGCTTCGGCCACAGAGGCGTCGATTTGCATTTTGGCCATGTCGTTTCCGATCTCGAAAATGGTCGGAGAGCTGAGCGACGCGGCGACGGAGTTGCCCACGTCGACATTGCGCGAGATCACCATGCCGTCGAGGGGCGAAGTGATCCGGCAGTAGGCTAGGTTTGTCTTGGCCGTGTCGACGGACGCCTGCACGATCTCGATCTGGGCGGCGGCCTCCTCGAGCTGGGCGGCCTGCACGTCGTAGTCGGATTGGGCCAGAAGGTTTTTGTCGAGCAGTTCCTTGTCCCGTGTAAGGTTGACCTTCTGCAAGTCGTAGTTGGCCTTCGCGCTGGCCAGGTTTCCTTCGGCCGATTTCACAGCCGCTTCGTAGGAGGTGGGGAGCAATGTCGCGAGCAGGTCGCCCGTTTTTACGGTTGCGTTGAAATCCTTGTACCACGCGGTCACGTAGCCGGAGATCTGGCTGCTGACGAGGACGTCGAGCAAGGGCTTGATCGTGCCGGCGGCTGTCACCGTCTCCACGACATCGCCGCGGTTGGCCGGTGTTGTGTAGTATTCAGGGCCTTTCTTCGCGTGGCTTTGCCAGTAAAACCAGCCTCCGGCGGCGGCTGCGAGAACGACGACGATTAAGATTATCTTGGCCATACAGGGGTACTGGATTTGAATCCTCGCCGGAAGCTGGGCTCACGCCCAGCCCATCCCGGAGAGAAAAGGGTTTTTTATTGAACTGGTTGGATCTGAATACCGCGCGGCGCCCGCGAAGAATTGCCCGTCAAACGCAATTCGGTGCACTGGAAGAACAGACGGATCGGCTCAGGAAAGGTGACGGGCATTCTGGCACGCTTTTTTCAGCTCGGCGGCGACGTTTGGGGGAACGAAATGGGTCACATCGCCGCCATACATGGCGACCTGTTTCACAAGGCTTGAGCTTGTGTAGCTGAACTGCTCGTTAGGCATGACGAAGAGCGTTTCGATGAGGGGCTGGAGGTGGCGGTTCATCAGCGCCATGTTGAATTCGAATTCAAAATCGGACAAGGCGCGCAATCCGCGTATAATCGCGTCGGCTTTCTGGGTCCTCGCGAAGTCGACGAGGAGGCCGTCGAAGCTGACGACCGCCACATTTGGAAATTGCACGGCGCTGGCGCGAACCATTGCGAAGCGCTCCTCGGCCGTGAACAATGGGGCCTTTCCCGGGTTCTCAGCGATCGCGACCGTTACATGATCGAATAGGCGCGCCGCGCGCGAGAGGACATCCAAATGCCCGTACGTGATCGGATCGAACGTGCCAGGATAGATGCAATGGCGCATGGACGGAATATAAGGGGGCCCGATCCAAGCACAAGTGGACACCGGGGGCAACTCCGCTCTGCACTTGCGTTCCCGCCCCCGAGGGGTGTTCTTTGCGTTTTGGAGGGAAAATGAATCTGCCCAATGCCATAACGCTCGCGCGCATTCCGCTGATGTTCGCAATAGCCATTCTGATGGGCTGCCATTGGGTGGGCGCCGCGACCCTTGCCGAAGCGCTGTTTCTGACGGCGGCTGGAGGCGACTGGCTCGACGGGTATATCGCGCGAAGATGGAAGCTCGTGACCACGTTCGGCAAGCTCATGGACGCCCTCACGGACAAGATCATGGTCCTGGGGCTTGTTATCACTTTTGTGGGGAGCGTGCAGTTCCTCGGGAGTCCGCGCCACGAGATCGCGGTCCTCGCGGCGCTCGTGACCCTGTGTCGCGAATTCATGGTCACCGGAATGAGGATGGTGGCGGCCGCAAAGGGAGTGATCGTCGCCGCGGATAGAGGCGGAAAATCAAAGACGCTGACCCAGCTGATCGCACTGGGATTTCTTCTCGGGGCTCCGATGATCGGCCGGGACTGGTCTTATTTCACCGGCCGCGACCTGACCGTTGCGAGCCGTGTCATCCAGCAGATCGGAGAGTACATTTTCCTCGTTGGAACGATCCTCGCGGTTTGGTCCGGCTGGCGTTATTACGCCCAATTCAGGTCCGTCGTATTCGGCGCGGCCAACGAATGAACCTTCGCCAGCCGATCTGGACCCGATTCCTTCCGACCCGAACGGTCCTCATGCTGGCTACCCTGGGCCCGGTGGGCCGCCGGTTGCCTGCACCGGGGACCTGGGGATCGGTTGCGGGGCTTCTTTACTTCACCGTCTTTTTTTATCCGCTTGGCTATCTTGGCAGCCTCGTGCTGAGCGCGGTCGGGGGTTATCTCGCTGTGGCATTGTGCGGCGAGGCGGAGTTTCGCCTGGGCCGCAAGGATCCCGGCGAGGTGATCCTGGATGAATTTGTCGCCATGCCGCTATGCTTCCTGGGCTGGCCCGCGCTGCCCGGGCCATTGCCGACTTGGGTCGTTTTCCTATCCGGGCTGGCGCTCTTTCGGCTTTTTGACATTTGGAAGCCGTTCGGGATCAAGAAGCTTCAAAATCTTCCCGGCGGATGGGGCATCGTGAGCGATGATTTTGCCGCGGCCTTGGTTGCCTGCTTCGTAATGCACGCCGCCAAGTACCTCTGGCTCATCAGGCATCGTTGAATATCCGCGAAACGCTGGCGCGTTCCGCTACGAGGCATCCCTCCCGTAGCGGAAGCCGCCAGGCTTTCGCCGATTAGCGAAATGCTAGCGCGTTCCGCTACGAGGCATCCCTCCCGTAGCGGAAGCCGCCAGGCTTTCGCCGATTAGCGAAATGCTAGCGCGTTCCGCTACGCAGGCGGGTCTCAAGGCAGCGCCTGAAGGCATTCGACCGGCAGCTTTACGAGCAACCCCTGCCGAAGCACATCAACCGAAACAATGATCCCTCGCGGATCGGCCGGATCGTCGATATATCCCTCAAGCCCGTGAAGCGCGCCTCCAACCACCCTTACCCGCCGGCCGCGGGTGAGCAGAGGAAGCACGGTGAGTTCGTAGCCTGAGGCGACCATGGCCTTCACGCTTTCGATCTGGCCGAGAAACACCGCTTCATCCACGACCGGGATCGCCCGCGCCACCAGCTCCTGTTGATAAATGCGCGCCTTTCGCTCGACTGGAACACGGGCAAAGACGTAGCCCGGAAAAAGCGGTTTTGTGAAATGCTTCGTCTTCCGGCCATAGCGGCGAATGCTCTCAACCAGCGGAAGATAGTTTTTAAATTTTTCGGATTCCAGCAGGGCCGCAAATTTCTTCTCGCAGCGCGGCCGGGTATGGCAAACGAACCAAGTGAGTCCGGTCGCCGACGCCGTCTGCGGATTGTCCGGGACCATCAGCTCTGGAGAAGAAAACGCACAGCGGCGTGGTACCCTTGAAAGCCAAGCCCGCTGATGACGGCGGCGCAAACGGGCGCAGTGAGCGACTTATGTCGGAATTCCTCGCGGCTATAAACGTTGGAAATATGAACCTCGACCGCCCGCAGGCCCGATCCGGACAAGGCATCGCGCAGCGCGACGCTCGTATGAGTGAAGGCGCCCGCGTTCAACACAAGCCCGTCGAATTTGCCCTCGGCGAGATCGCCGATCTTGTCGATCAAGGCCCCTTCATGGTTGGACTGGAAGAATTCGAGATATGTGCCCTCTCCGAACTCCGCCCGGATTTCCTTTTCCAAGTCCGATAGGGTGGCTTTGCCGTATATCTTGGGCTCTCGCACGCCGAGCCTATCCAAATTCGGCCCATTGAGAATCGCTATCTTTTTCATGGATTAAAGCGGATTTTCCGTAGCTATGAAGACCCACGCAATTCCGAACTTTCCAGACAGTTCCGCCGCCAAGGCCTTCACTGCGTGCACTTCCGTCGCATAGTGGCCGCAGAGAAAGAGGTTCAGGCGCTCCTCTTGGGCGCGATTGAAATGCTCCTCGCGCAATTCTCCAGTGACGAGCGTGTCCACGCCGGCGGCGACCGCCGCCGGAAAGGCGCTGTTGCCGCTGCCGCTGCAGATCGCCACTTCCCGCGGCCTGTCCGAACCGAACTCGATCGCGATCACCCGGGCATAGAGGGCTTCCAGCCGCGCGCGCAGGTCCGTCCGCGATAGGGCGTTGGCGGCGATCAGGCCGATGTTTCCGCCTTCGTTTGGCATGAACCCCCGGGCCGGCGCGAGGCCCAGCTCGCGCGCAATCAGTGCGTTGTTGCCGATCTCGGGATGCGCGTCGAGCGGCAGATGATTCGAATAGAGGGCGCAGTTTCCGTGGATCAGTGCGCTGACGCGTTCGAACGCCGCTCCGGTCAGAGCGCGGGGCATGTCCCAATACATTCCGTGGTGAACGATTAAAAAATCGACGCCTTCCTCCACCGCGCGCTTGAACGGGACCTCGCCGGCGTCCACCGCGGCGCCGATCTTGGTCACATTCCCGCCGTTGGCCACTTGAAGGCCGTTGAATGCGCCTGGGGCGTCCTTGAATTCGGCGATCCGAGTGCGCTTGTCACAGTAATCGACGATGTCGCTCAGGGTGGGCATGCGCAAGAGCGAGATTGCCCCTCCGATTTTGGTTGTCCAGTGTAACGAACGGGTTTCATGAAGAAAAGCTCTGGCAATCCGGTCGACCTAATTGCGAAGGCCGCGCGAAAGTTCACGCGCCGTCCGTCCTGGGATGAATACTTCATGGCGACCTCGGTGCTGATCGCCTCCCGCTCGAACTGCGAAAGACTCCAGGTGGGCTGCATAATCGTGACCGGCGGCTCCAGGAAAAACCGACTGGTCGCCGCGGGCTACAACGGGTTTTTGCCCGGCACTCCGCATGCGTCGCGCGTGCGCAACGGCCACGAACAAGCCACCGTGCATGCGGAGCAGAACGCCGTGGCGGATGCGGCGCGCCGCGGGAGTTCCGTGGAAGGCTGCATCGCCTACATCACCCACTTCCCGTGCGTCAATTGCGCGAAAATCCTTGCGGCGGCCGGCATTTCGGAAATCCGATTCCGCCTCGACTACCATAACGATCCCCTGGTGGCGCCGCTGCTTGCGGAGGCAGGGGTCGAAATCCTGAAACTCTGAGCGTCCGGCAAGGTCGATAGGCGATAATGCGGGCTCGAACAAAAAGCGGACGTGATTCCCTGGCGGGCTCGCTGCTCGTCGCCCATCCGGTTCTCCGGGATCCAAATTTCAGGCGCGCCGTCGTCCTGATGACCACGGACAACGAGGAGGGCTCCATGGGCATGGTGCTGAACCGCCCCCTTGGAAAGCGGCTGGGGGAGCTGGGCGGGGACTTTGTGCTGGGGCCCCTCGCGTCCGTGCCCGTTTTCAGCGGCGGCCCCGTGCAAACCGAGCAGTTGATCTTGGTCGCCTGGCAGAGCAGGCCGGACGGGTTTCAGCTTCACATGGGGGTTGATCCGGAGAAGGCAGCCAGCCTTCTCTCCGACAGCGGCGCCCATCTTCGCGCATTTTTTGGCTACGCCGGCTGGGGAGCCGGCCAGTTAAAAAAGGAACTCGAATTGCACACCTGGATAATCGCCGACGCCCCCGCCGACCTTTTTGACAAGCCGGGCGACGCCGGTCTCTGGAGGTCCGTCTTGGGCGCGGAAGGGGTGGAGTGGCGTCTTTTGGCGGAAGAGCCCGACGATCCCGCTGAAAACTGACGTTTCAGCCCGAAGATTTCATGAAATCTTCGGGCTAGTCCGATTGAGTTTGACAGTCCAGGGTCTCGATCGGTGAGATTGAACGTTTATGAAAGTGGTATCCTCCATCAAATCCGCGAAGAAGCGTCACCCTGATTGCCAGGTCGTGCGGCGCCGCGGCAAGATCTACGTAATCAACAAGACCGACCCGCGCTACAAGGCGCGCCAGGGCTAAACCAATTCCCACACCGTGAAAGAAGCAGGACACCCCTCGCTTAACAACGTGTGCTTCATCGATGTCGCCACCGGGAAGCGATTCCTGACCCGTTCGACGTTGAAGGGCACCCGCAAGGAAAAGATCGACGGCGAGGATTATTTCATCGTCCTTCGCGACATAACGATGGACTCCCATCCGGCCTACACCGGCGAAAAGCGGCTGGTCGACACGGCGGGCCGGGTCGAAAAGTTCACATCAAAGTTCAAGCGCGGCGCGAAGAAATAGGATGCGGATCCGCGCGTTCCGGGGCTTGGTCCCCGTTCAGGCGCACGCGCCCGAAGTGGCTTGCGTGCCTTACGACGTGGTTGACGTGCCCGAAGCGGCGGCGCTCGCCGCCGGACGGCCTCGCAGCCTGCTGCATGTCGATCGCGCCGAAATCGATCTGCCCCCGGGGACGAATCCCTACAGCTCCGCCGTCTACGAGAAAGCGCTGGAGAACTTTCTGAAGCTTCAGCAAGACGGGACGCTCGTGCGGGAAAGCGGCCCGTGCCTTTATCTGTATCAGCAGGAGATGGGCGGGCACCGCCAGAAGGGGCTGGTGGCCCTCTGCCACGTGGACGATTATGACGCGGGCATCATCAAGAAACACGAAAACACCCGGCCCGAAAAGGAGAACGACCGCACCCGCCTCGTGGACACTCTGGGCGCGGAAACTGGGCCGATTTTTCTGATTTACCGGGACAACCCCGGCGTCACGTCGCTCGCTTCGCGCACGGCTGCAGGGGATCCCACGCACGATTTCACCGCTCCCGATGGAGTGCGCCATACGGTGTGGAAAATCCCGGACGGAGGCGGGTGGACGTCGGCCTTTTCCGCCGTTCCCGTCGCGTACATCGCCGACGGCCATCACCGGGCGGCCAGCGCGGCCCGGGTCGCCCGCCTGCGGCGGGAGCGGAACCCGAAGCACACGGGCGCGGAGGACTACAACTGGTTTCTTTGCGTTCTTTTTCCGGCGAGTGAGGTGAAGATCCTGCCCTACAATCGGATCGTGTCGGATCTGAGCGGCCTCGCTCCGGATGCTTTTCTTGGAAAAATTCGGGATGTGCTCGGATTGGAAAGCGGAGCGCCGGCTTCGCCGGAGCGGTCCGGGCAAATCAGCATGTATATTGGCGGCCGGTGGCACGGGCTTCGTTGCCCGGCCGATCCCGCGGCGGATCCCGTGGCGCGGCTGGATGTCAGCATGCTCCAGTCGAAACTTCTTTCGCCCGTTCTGGGAATCGGCGATCCGCGCACGGACAAACGAATCGATTTTGTCGGCGGAATCCGAGGTCCGGAGGAGCTCGCACGACGTGTGGACGCGCGCGGCGGGGTGGCGTTTTCCATCTATCCCGTCTCAGTGGCTCAGCTTCTCGATATTGCGGACGCCGGGCAGATCATGCCGCCGAAGAGCACGTGGTTCGAGCCGAAGCTGCGCTCGGGTTTTTTCATCCACACATTTTGAGCCCGGAAGATCGTAGCGGAAGCCGCCAGGCTTTCGCAGATTAGCGAAACGCTGGCGCGTTCCGCTACGAGTACGACCTCAGGCCTCCAGTATTGAATTAAATTCAATACTGGAGGCCTGAGGTCGTACGATTGAGCGAAGACGCGATTGCGCGGCGCCTTCTATTGGTGTTCCCTAAAACGTGGATTTCAAACTCAAGTCGGATTTTTCCCCGACCGGCGACCAGCCGGAGGCGATCGAGCGGCTGACGGAGTCGCTGCTTGCGGGAAATCGCCACCAGACCCTCCTCGGGGTGACCGGATCCGGCAAGACCTTCACGATGGCCAACGTGATAGCCCGGCTTGGGCGGCCGACTCTCATCATCTCGCACAACAAGACGCTGGCGGCCCAGCTTTACTCGGAGTTCAAGAACTTCTTCCCGGAGAACGCAGTCGAGTACTTCGTGAGCTATTACGACTACTACCAGCCCGAGGCGTACGTGCCGTCGAGCGACACCTACATCGAGAAAGACTCCTCGATCAACGAGGAGATCGAGCGGCTTCGGATATCCGCGACGAGCGCCCTCGTCAGCCGCCGCGACGTGATCGTCGTGGCGAGCGTCTCGTGCATCTTCGGGTTGGGCTCCCCTGAGGATTTCAAGGAGCTGCGGATCGCCCTGCGGCGCGGCGGGTCGCTGGCCCGCGACACCTTTCTCGAAAGGCTTGTGGACAATATCTATGAGCGTAACGACTACGAGCTGAAGCGCGGGCGGTTCCGGGTCCGGGGCGATGTGGTCGATGTCATGCCCGCGTACCTGGAGAACGGACTGCGGGTGGAATTTTTCGGCGACGAGATCGACAGGATCAGCGAGTTCGACCCGCTCACCGGGACAGTGCTTCGGCAACTGGACGGATTTGACCTTTATCCCGCCAACCAGTACGCGACGACGCGCGGCAGGCTCGAACCGGCCATCGTGACAATCAAGGCCGAGCTCGAGGAACGGGTCGCGTGGTTTGAAAAGAGCGGGCGCTTCCTCGAGGCCCAGCGCGTCCGGATGCGCACCCAGTACGATCTCGAGATGCTCCAGGAGATGGGCTTTTGCAGCGGGATAGAGAACTATTCGAGGCACTTGACCGGGCGCAAGCCGGGCGAGCGGCCGTTTTGCCTGATCGATTTTTTCCCGAAGGATTTTCTTTTGATGATCGACGAGAGCCACGCGACCGTGCCGCAGATCGGGGGGATGTACAACGGCGACCGGGCCCGCAAGCAGACGCTCGTCGATTTCGGCTTCCGGCTGCCCTCGGCTCTCGACAACCGCCCGCAAAACTTCGACGAATTCGAGCGGATAAGCGGCCAGACGCTCTACGTTTCGGCTACACCGGCGCAGTTCGAAATCGCCCGCTCCTCCGTCGTGGCCGAGCAGTTGATCCGGCCGACCGGGCTTCTGGATCCGGAAATCACGGTCCGGCCGGCCGCCGGACAGGTGGAGGACCTTATTGGCGAAATCAAGCGCGCGGTGAAGGAGGGTGAGCGGGTGCTCGTGACGACCCTCACAAAGCGCCTCTCGGAGGACATAACCGCATTTCTGAGGGAGGCGAAAATCCGCGTGGAATACCTCCACTCCGACATCGACGCGATCGAACGGGTCGAAATCCTTCGCAATCTCCGGCTGGGAAACTTCGACGTCCTTGTCGGAATCAATTTGCTGCGCGAGGGGCTGGACCTCCCCGAGGTCGCGCTCGTCGCGATTTTGGACGCGGACAAGGAGGGATTCCTGCGAAGCCAAACGAGCCTGATCCAGACTGCCGGCCGCGCGGCGCGGCACGAAAAGGGCCGTGTCCTGTTTTACGCCGACCGGCGGACGGACTCGATCCTCAGAACCCTGGAGGTGACCGCGCACCGGCGGGAAAAGCAGAATGCGTACAATCTGAGCCACGGAATCACGCCCACGAGCGTGAAGCGGTTCGCGCAGGAGAGCCTCCGCGTCTATGACGGCTCGGGCGAGCGGGTGGAGGAGGCGGCCGCCCCGGATGGCGCGGACGAAGTTGCGGCGGTGATCGCGGAGCTGCAGGACGAAATGCAGGAAGCGGCGGGCCGGCTGGAATTCGAGCGCGCAGCCCTCATCCGGGATCAGATCAACTCTCTCAAATCGGGCGACTACCGGCGAAGCGTATCGCCGGACAGGAAGGGGCGGCGCCGCACGCCGGCCTAACCCGAAGATTCCACGTGCTTCGTGAAATCTTCGGGTTAAACCCACGCGGGCGGATTTTGAAGCTCGGGCTTGAGTACGCCGATGCAGGGCAGGTTCCTGTAGCGCTCGGCGAAGTCCAGCCCGTACCCGACGACAAATCTATCCGGAATCTTGAATCCGACGAAATCCGCCTCGTAGGGGATCTCGCGGCGCCCCTGCTTGTCGAGAAGGACGCAGACGCGCAGGCTCGCCGGATTGAGCTTTCGGATTATGCCGTCGACCAGCGCGATCGTCTTGCCGGTGTCCAAGATGTCGTCGATCAGCAGGACGTGGCGCTTCGAGATGTCGAGGGTGAGGCTGTGGATGACTTGCGGCGTGCCGAACGACTGCGTCTTTTGACCGTAGCTTGAAATCCGGATGCAGTCCAACCGCACGGGATTGTCGATCTCGCGCATGAGATCGGCGGTGAAAAAAACGGCCCCGTTTATGATGGAAATGATCGTGAATTCCCCGTCGCCATAGGCGGCCTTCAACTCCTTGCCGAGGCCCTTCACGCGATCCTTGATTTCCTGTTCGGTGAACATGACGCTCTCGAGGTCGGGATGAACCTTCGGCGCGCCCTTTACGGTATTTGGTAGCATCGGCGAGGGACGATCGAGACAAAGTCATGCGCGCGACGCAAACAATCTATTTCCTTTGACTCGGGAGAACGCCAAAATCTTGCTGATGGGGGCTCCTGCCAGCGCGCGGGTGCGACGCATGATCTCCATTCGGATTCAGAAAATTACAAAGCGCTTTGGGGCGACAGTTGCGCTGAGCGCGCTGGATCTGGAGATCAATCCGGGCGAGCTGTTCTTCCTTCTCGGACCGAGCGGTTGCGGCAAGACGACCCTTCTGCGAACCGTTGCCGGATTCCATATTCCTGAGGAGGGGAGAATATTTTTCGAGAAAGAGGATGTGACGCGCATTGCGCCGCACAAGCGCAACACCGGAATGATGTTTCAGAGCTACGCGCTTTGGCCGCACATGACGGTGGCCGAAAATGTGGCCTTCGGCCTCGAGGAACGCCGGGTGTCGAAAGCCGAGGTGCGGCGCCGGGTGGGGGAGACCCTCGAGTCCGTGCGCATGGCGGAATTTGCCGGCCGCCGCCCGGGCCAATTGTCCGGGGGACAGCAGCAGCGTGTCGCCCTCGCTCGGGCGCTCGTCATACGGCCGAGCTGCCTTCTTTTGGATGAGCCCCTTTCGAATCTCGACGCGAACCTTCGCCTCGAATTACGAACCGAGATCCGCCGTGTCTGCAAGGAGTTCAATCTTACCGCGGTCTATGTGACCCACGATCAGCAGGAGGCGCTGTCCATCTCCGACCGCTTGGGAATTCTAGAGAGCGGAAGCATCCTGCAGGTGGGGACGCCCCGAGACATCTATTGCCGCCCCTCATGCAGAGCCGTGGCAAATTGCATCGGAGATACGAATTTCATCGAGGGGCGCCTGCTGGAGGCCGTCCAAGACCGGGCGGCCGTGCAGACGCCCGCAGGCCGGTTCGACGGATTCCTCGGAAATCCCCGAAACCAGCCGGTTCCCGGCACGGCGGTGACCATCTTGGTGCGGCCCGAATGCTGGAAACTTAGCCTGACCGCTCCGGCGGGCGGAAACTCGGTCCGGGGTCGGATCGGAGACGCCGTATATCTGGGTGAGCTCGCTCAGTACGACTTCAAGGCCGCCGGCATCACGCTTAAGATTTTCGAACTGAATCCGCGATTCCTGGGGCCGGTCGCGCAGGGAGAACTTTACGCGACGGTCGAACCCGAGGACGTCGTCGTCCTGACAGAGTGATCAGAGCCGGCTGATTGCGCGCGCCATCGCAGCGCGGTCTGGAGCTTTGAAAAACGAAGTGCCTGCGACGAATGTGTCGGCGCCTACCGCCCGGCACTCCGCGGCGGTTTCCTCGTCGATCCCTCCGTCGACCTCGAGGCGAAACCCCAATCCCCGGCTCCGGCGCTCCGAGTCGATCGCAGCGATCTTTGGAAGCATGTCCCGCCGGAATGATTGGCCTCCGAAACCCGGCTGAACTGTCATGACAAGCACTATGTCCACTTCCGCAAGGAAGGCATCCACGGCCGAGGCGGGCGTGCCTGGGTTCAGGACGATGCCCGCTTTGCATCCGAGCTGCCGGATATGCGCAAGCGTCGCCGCATGGTCGTACGACGGTTCGATATGGATGCTGATTTCATTGGCGCCGGCCTGCGCGAATGCCTCCACAAAGCGGTGGGGCTCGGAAATCATCAGATGGGTGTCGAAAAACAGCTTTGATCCGGCGCGCCGAAGCGCGGCGAGCGTCTCGGGACCGAAAGAGAGGTTGGGCACAAAATGGCCGTCCATGATGTCGAGATGCAGCCACTTGAGGCCGAGATCGGCGACCATGGCTGCGCTCGCGCCGAGGTTGGCGTGGTCTCCGGCCAGTAGCGAGGGTGCTAGGATGGAAGAGTGCACGCCGCGACTCTTGGAGGCCCCTCACCACACGTCGAGCACCGTGTGCGAAACTTGGTCGGCGAGCTGCTCGGCGAGAAGGGGCAGGGTGTTGTACTCCGACTGGAGCTGGTTCCCGACCGCCGAGGACGCCGGCACTCCGTTGTCGGTAAATGCTTCGCGCGTGACCTTGATGGAGCGGCCCTTGAAGAAGTCTTTGCGGTCGCGGTTGTCGGTCAGAGTGCAAAGGACGCCGAGGGTCAGGTTGAACTTGCTTGCGAGGCCTGTGTCCACCTCCCGGACCGCGGCGACGTCGCGGTGGTAGTCGGTGATGACGATCGTGAGGGTCGCGTCGGCCGCCTCAGGCGAATTGACGATGGACACGCGCGCGTCCTTTTCAAATGCGTACCGCACCTGGGTGCTGATGATCGCCTGGGCCTGGGGGAGGACGGTATGATTCTGCACCGGTTCGACGTAGAGGGTCGAAAATGCGAGCTTCCCCTCTGTGCCGAGCTCGTAGTGGCTGCAGCCGGAGAATGGCAATGCGCAAACAATCAGGCCCGCGCCCCAACCGGCCGCCAAGACCATTCGATTGACGGGCGCTCGCATCGCGGACTGCGTGGTTCCGGCTAAAAGAAGAACAGAAAATGCTTCTTCTTGACGCCGCCCGCCTGGGCCGCGGCTGCCGCCTTTTTCTCCACTTCGGCGAGGCGCACGCGCGCCAGCTTGGCCACTTCGGAATCCGGATAGGACGTGATCGCCTCGTTGTAGAACACCCTCGCCGCAGTGTAATTGTCCCGCTTGTAGAAGTAGAAATCGGCGATCTTGATTTTGCTCTCTCCGAGCATCCTTTTCATCCTATCCAAACCGGAGGCGGCCTCGGCGATCTTCGGGTCGCTCGGGAAAAGAATCATGAAATCCTCGTCGTAGGTGATGGCCTGCTTGGTCTCCGCCTGGTCATAGTACGGGCCTTCGACCAGGTACGAGTGCATCCTTGCCAGCCGCAGATAGGCATCCGGGCACAGGACGCTATCCGGATAATTGTTGACGAGCCGGTCGAGGGCGTCGATCGCCGCATCCGTATTGCCCAGGTACTGGTGGCCGCGCGCGATATTCATGAGAATAAGGGGCGCGTAATCGCTGTACGGGGCGTTCCCGAGAATAATTTCGAAGCACCCGATCGACAGCTCGCGGCTCGGAAACGCCGGAATTCCGAACAAGATCCGGTTTCGCTCGCCGTCGAGAAGGGCGCTGGCGATGCGGTATTGGATCTCGATGAGCTCGTTGAAGCGCTTGACGTTCGGGTAACGCGTCAGGATCTGCTGGTAGGCGTCGAAGGCCTTGAGGTACTTTTTGCGATCAAGCCACATATTCCCCATGTGGTAATAGGCTTCGGGCGCGTAGATTGAATTCGGGTAAATCTGCGTGACCTTGGTGTACGCTTTTATAGCGGAGTGATAATGGTGAAGATCCTCGGCCCTCCGGGCCTTGTTCATGCGATCGAGAGCGTCCCGCCCATTCGCGCCCGTAAGGCCCGATAGAATTCCGCCCTCGATTCGCCATCCGGAATTGGGGTCCCAGACCAAGTCGGCGCGCGCGGTGCCCGCAAGCAAACAGGAGACGATGACCGTCAGACAGAGTGCGCGCAAAGCGGAAGGGGACGGGAAAGGCATGTGGGTCTACAAGCGAATCAGCGCGCCACGGCAGGTCAAGCCCGCCCGGGAGGAGTTCGATGGCGCTGGGTCCGCGGTCTGGACCTGGATGCGAAAAATGACCGTGTGCGGCATTGCGATCCCGGTCTGATAAGCAGACAGCCCAGGTTGTTCCAGAATTTTGCGGGCCGGATCTTCCATGGTCCGGGTTTCAGGCCTTGGCCATGAGCTCATTCGCCCGGGCGATGTCAGCCTCGGCCTGGCGGTTCAGGTCGGCATTGATGATCTTTTGGGCTCCCAGCAACGCGTTCTCGATAGCCTGGCGGTTTGCGGAGCCATGCGCCTTAAGGACGATGCCATTCAATCCGAGCAGCGGCGCGCCGGAATAGCGTTCCGGGCTGATCCGGTCGCGCAAGGCGCGAAACGCGCCCCGGGAGAGCAGAGCGCCCGCGGCCCTCATCGGATTGGCCTTGAGCTCGGTGCGCAACACATCGGAAAAGAAGCGCACCAGGGACTCCCAGCTCTTGATCATGATATTGCCGACGAATCCGTCGCAAACGACGACGTCGACATGCTCGGCGAATACATGGAAACCCTCGATCGGTCCGGCATAGTTGACCAACGTTCCGATTCGCTTGAGCAGTTCGCCCGTCTCCGCGCTCAGCGCGTTGCCTTTGCCTTCCTCGGTTCCGATGGTCATGAGGCCCACGCGGGGGGACTCCACGCCAAGGATGACCCGCGAGTAGTGGCTGCCCAGGATTGCATTATGCACCAGGTGTTCAGGGCGCGCCTCGGGATTGGCGCCCACGTCGACGAGCACAAAATGCCCGCCCTCGCGCGGCACGACCGCGGCGAGCGCCGGACGCGACACGCCCTCGAGCGTCCGGAGACGCAGGGTTCCCGCCGCCATCAATGCACCTGTATTGCCGCAGCTGACGACGCCGGCGGCTTCGCCGGATTTCACGAGCTCGATCGCGTGCACCATCGAGGAGTCTTTCTTGCGCTTAAGGGCGACGAGCGGCTTGTCATCCATCGTGATGACCTCCGGGGCGTGATGGATCGAAAGCCGCGGTCCGACTTTCAGGCCGAACTTGACAAGCAGGGGAGCGAGGATCGCCTCGTTCCCCACAAGGGTCACCGGATTCAAATCCGGGTGCTTTTCCAGCGCCAGCTTCGCCGCAGCCACAACCTCATCCGGACCAAGGTCCCCGCCCATGGCGTCAACGGCGATCCGCCGGGAAATTCCGGAAGGAGTGGCCATCGGCGACAGCAAATTTCAACTAAGTCTCTATGCTCAGCACTTGGCGGCCCCGATAAATGCCCGTTTTCGGATTTACGCGATGCGGCCGAAACAGAGAGCCGTCCGTGGGGTCGGAGGCGAACTGGGGAGCTTGAAAGGCGTTGGCAGCGCGGCGGTTGGCGCTGCGCCGCTTGGATTGTTTGCGTTTCGGATTGGCCATGGATGAGAGAGGTTTTGAGTGCGTGCGCGAGATGGGCACGCCTGCGGATCTCGACTAAAGGTACTGGATTAAAGGCCGCGGACGGGACGGGTCAAGCGCCATCCCCCCTACTGCGAAAGCCTGGCGGCTTCCGCTACGTAGCGGACGCAGCGCGAAGCGCGTAGACGGCGATGCGAAGCATCGTCCCGAAGGGATGCCTCCGGCGGGCGCCCTTTAGGGCGACGGAGGCACAACGCGCAAGCGTTTCGCCTGGACGTTGAGGGAAAATGTAGGGGGTCAGGAAAATGTAGGGGGTCAGGTTGAAAAAGTTGTGGTGCTCGCCGTCACCACCGCAACTTTTCCAACCTGACCCCTTATCCGACGTAAATTGGATTGCGAAGAGTCAGCGGGGACTGTGTCTAGAGGAAACGCATGCCCGGCATCGAAACCCTCACCGAACGGCTCTCGAACCGGCAGTCTTTGCGCCCCGAGGAGGTGGCTGTCGCCGCGGCGGCCCTGTCCTCGGCCGAGGTACCCGACAGCGCAAAGGCGGATTTCCTGACGGCGCTCGCGCTCAAAGGGGAGACGGTGGAGGAGGTCGCGGCGTTTGCGCGGGAATTTCGCTCGCGGTCGGTCGATCCGGGAGTCGCGGCGTGGGCGCCCGGTGCGATCGATGTGGTCGGGACGGGCGGCGATCATGCGGGCGGATTCAATGTGTCGTCCCTCGTGGTGCTGGTGCTCGCCTCCGCCGGCATCGTTGCGATGAAGCATGGAAATCGGGGAATCACATCGCGGTGTGGAAGCGCCGACCTCATGGCCGGCCTCGGGATCAAAATCGAGGCGCCGCCGGAGCTGATTCGCGCTTCGCTCGAAAATCTCGGTTTTGCATACTTTTTCGCGCCGGCCTACCATCCGGCCTTCAAGCATATCAGCCCTGTTCGAAAATCGCTCGCCGCAAAGGGGCAGAGGACGGTGTTCAATATTCTGGGCCCTTTGTTGAATCCGGGACGTCCCGCTCATATGCTGCTGGGTGTCTATGCGGCCTCCTGGGTCCCGCGAATGGCCGCCGCCCTCGACGAGCTCGGCACGAAGGCGGCCTTGGCCGTTTACGGCGAGATCGGCGCGGACCGCGGAATCGATGAATTGACGACCGCCACGCCAAATCATGTCCGCGGAGCGGGGCGTTTGCGGGACATCGACGCCCGCTGGAGCGCGGAGGAATTCGGCCTAACCTCGTCGCCCTTTGCCGATTTGGTCGGAGGCGATTTGGAGCAGAACCTTGCGATCGTGGAGGCTGTCCTGTCCGGCAAGGGTCCTCGCGGGTTGGTGGACACGATCGTTCTCAATTCCGCGGTCGCTATGTGGATCTGCGGCCGCCGTTCGAATGTTAGAGAGGGAATCGAGCCGGCGCGGGATCTTCTGCTCGGAGGAGCCGTCCGCCGCAAAATCGAGGCGGCAAAGGAGTTTTTTCGGGGAAAATGAATCGCGATTATTTTGGCACCGATGGCATACGAGGACCCTACGGCGGCCCCATTATCAACGAAGCGTTTGCAACGCGACTCGGAGTCTCGGTCGGCCGCTGGCTGAAGACTCGTTCCATGGCACAGGGTGGGGGCGGCGGCCATCGGTCAAACGAGGTGCTCGTCGGCTGGGACACCCGCTTTTCCGGCAAATCCTTGGCCGATGCGATCGCGCTCGGCTTGGCTTCTGAGGGCTGGCTTCCGGTTTCCCTCGGCGTGCTGCCCACCCCTGCGATCGCATGGGCGGTCCGAAAATCGGGCGCGGTCCTTGGTGTCGTTATCACCGCTTCGCACAATCCTGCTTCGGATAACGGATTTAAGTTTTTCGAGGGCGACGGCCGGAAGCTGACCGATGCGGAAGAGGCCGAGATTGAGACGGAGCTGGCCAACCTGGCGGAGAAATCGGATCCGGGCTCGGACCGCGTGCGTTGGAAAGAATCGAATAGGGCGGGTTCGGGCATTTCCCAACCGTCCGAAATCGCAGCGGATTACATCGCCGCGGCACGCGCGGTCCTGCCTGCCGGAGCGCTCGTGGGATGGCGGATAGCCCTTGATACCGCAAATGGCGCGGCGTGCTCGACCAGCGCGGCGGTGCTTCGCGAATTGGGCGCCGAACTGATTGGAATCGGAAACACGCCGGATGGAAAGAATATCAACGCGGGCGTCGGCAGCGAGCATCCGGAGCTTCTGTGCAATCGCGTCCGCGCCGGAAAGGCGCGCATTGGCATCGCCCATGACGGCGACGGCGACCGCTGCATCGTCTGCGATGAGAGTGGAGAGCCGCTGGATGGCGATGAGATGATGGGCATTCTGGCCACGCGGGCCCTTGAATGCGGAAAGCTCGCGGCGAAGACGCTGGTGACCACCGTTCAAAGCAATCTCGGTCTCGATGCGGCCGTCCGGGCGGCGGGAGGCCGGGTGGTGCGCACGCGCGTAGGCGACCGCTACGTGATCGAGGGGATGCGGGCGGAGGGGGCCACGCTCGGCGGGGAATCCTCCGGGCACTTGATTTTTTCGGAGATCAGCCCGTCAGGCGACGGGCTCGTCGCCGCTCTGAAGCTTATCGAAGCCATGCTGGATACTGGTGAGCCGCTTTCGCTTCTTCGCCGCAGAATCAAGAAATTCCCCCAAGCGACGGCCGCCCTCGCCGTTCGCGAAAAAAAGCCCATTCGCGACCTGCCCTCGCTTTTGGCGGCCGTCAAGGAAACGGAGACGGAGTTCGGCGACCGCGGCCGGGTTCTGGTCCGCTATTCGGGCACCGAATGCCTGCTGAGACTGTTGGTCGAGGGCCCAGACCTGCCGTCGGTCCGCTCCGCCTTGGGCCGATTGGTCGCGGCTGCAGGCGCCGATCTGGATTTGCTATAAGACCTCCGGCCTCCAGTATTGAATAAAATTCAATACTGGAGGCCTGAGGTCGTCCAGCTACTTGAATAAAATTCAATACTGGAGGCCTGAGGTCGTCCAGCTACGGCTGGATAACCGAAACTTTTCGGTGGACCTTGTCGAACTTGACGACGCCCGATGTCAGGGCGAATAGGGTCCAATCGCGTCCGACCCCGACATTCTTTCCCGGGTGCAGCTTTGTGCCGCGCTGGCGGACAATGATGTTTCCGGCGAGGACGGCCTCGCCGCCAAACATTTTTACGCCGAGCCGCTTCGAGTGGCTCTCTCGCCCGTTAACGGATGTTCCCTGACCTTTCTTATGCGCCATGGCGAGATCCTACCCTTTAATTGTTTCAATCTTGATGACGGAAAGTTCCTGGCGATGGCCTTGCTTTCGCTCGTATCCCTTCCGCTTCTTCTTCTTGAATACGATGACCTTATCGCCCCGCCTGTTTTCCAGGATCTTCGCCGAGACGGTGAAGCCGGCGAGGATCGGCGTGCCGATCCTAAAATTTGCGCCTTCGCCGGCCGCAAGCACGTCGGTTATTTCGACGATCGCGCCCGCCTCCGTATTCGGATAGCGGTTTACCACGAGGATGTCGCCCTCGGAAACAGCGAACTGCTGGCCCTGTGTCTTGATCATCGCCTTCATATGCAAAAGAGGAGAGTTAAGCCGCCGGAATTGAAGCAAGGCAAGTACTAAACACTGTCTTGGCCGGTCTCGACAAAAATAGTGTTTTCAGGCCTGACGAAACGCTCGAAACTGCCCCTGTATGTCCGAGCCCGTGCCCTCCACCCGATGGCAGACCAAGGGGACCCTGGCGCACGCCGCGGCCCTGGTCGGGAGACGGATTGTGCGGCGGTTGCCGGACGGGAGCGTGATCTCGCGCCGGATTACCGATGTCGAAGCGTACGATGGCGAAAACGACAAGGCATGCCATGCTTCCCGGGGCCGCACGCCTCGGACGGAAACTCTCTATGCCGCGGGAGGCGTGTGGTATGTATACCTGTGCTACGGGATTCATGAAATGCTGAATCTCGTCGTCAGCCCGGACGGCTGGCCCGCGGCAATTCTAATCCGGGGGCTAGAGGGACTCGAGGGCCCCGGGCGCCTGACCAAGGTGTTGCGGATCGGACGGGAGCTTAATGGAACCCCGGCGGCGCCCTCGAGCGGACTTTGGATCGAGGATGACGGTCTCGCCGTTCCGCGCCGCAAAATACAAAGGCTGCCGCGAATCGGGATCGACTATGCCGGACCCTTTTGGGCGGCCAAACGCTGGCGCTTCAGGGCTGCGGAGGCCGGTCGCGCCGCAACCACTGGAGGATGATGAGCCACCAAGGTCGCGACTCCGGAACCCACCTTGAAATCGACTTTGAACTGCACAGGCAGATGCAGCGGATCTTCCGAAATCCATACCTTCACTTTCGATCCGCGTTTGAACATCCCAATCGGCGGGCTCTTGTCCATCCGCGGCTCGAGCACGACAGTCGTAAAGACGCCCAGCGGCGTAGACACGACCTCGTAGCCCGTAGCATGGACGGTCAGCAGATAAAACTCGTCTTCGAATAGCACAAGGGCGTCGTGGGTCTCGCCTGGGCGAAGGCCCCAGGTGCGCGCCTGGACAAGGCAGGTGATCAAATCGGTCGGAAGCCCGGCCGGCATCGGAAGGACGCGTTTGTCTTCCGGGTGGGCGCTATCGGAATAGGTCGCTGTCTCGTCCGCATAGGAGAACGTCACCGTGTGAGAGTCGGTCTTGGTTCGCATCGCGCTTGACTCCTTGAGGGAGATGAGGCGGCCCGTGGGCGGGTCGAAAAGCGATTCGGCCTTCGCTTCAAAAGGAAGGATAAGACGCGCAATTCCGCGGGTATAGGTATGCGTGACAACGCTTAGGAGTGGCTCGCCGCCGCCGCCGTTCGCGGCGTGGGCGTTTATTGTGATTTCGCCGATTCCGGGAAGGATGGCCCAATTCACCTTGTAGGTGAGCGATTCCTGGTCGCCCAGGCCGGCCGCCGGTTCGGCAAGCGCGATGGCGCACGCCGAAAGGGCCCCAAGAGAGAGGCACCGGCCTAGGTTGAAGAATCTCATTACTATTAGCAGGCTATTCCAGTTCGCAGTTACGCAAGCCAATCGAAAAAGTCCGTATCCACGACATAATTCGAGGCATCGGCGGAGTCGGACTCAAATGACCATTGGCAATTTGGAGACAGGCTGTCACCTTGCCTGTTTCGGCAATGGAGGCAGCAACCCATATCCACATCAAGGGCGCGCGTGAGCACAATCTGAAGAACCTCGACGTGCGTCTTCCCCGGGGGAAGTTCGTCGTGATCACCGGGCCGAGCGGATCGGGAAAGTCCTCGCTGGTTTTCGACACGCTTTATGCCGAGGGCCATCGAAAGTACATGGAGAGCCTTTCGACCCAGGCCCGGCAGGTTCTCGACCAGCTCAAGCGCCCCGACGTTGATTTCATCCACGGTTTGTCCCCGGTTGTGGCGATCGAGCAGAGGACCGGCGGAAGTTCGCCGCGAAGCACGATCGCCACCGCGACCGAAATCGCGGACTATGCCCGGCTGCTTTGGGCCTTGGCGGGGGAGGCGCACTGCCCAAAAGACGGCGGCCGAGTCATTCAGCGTTCCTTGGACGACAATGTGATGCGGGTGATGAACGAATGCGCGGGGGAGCGAATCATGCTTCTCGCCCCGGCGCTCCGGGCAACGCCGAGTGTGCTCCGGGACGAGCTTCCCCGTCTCCGCCAGCGCGGCTTCCAGCGGGTGCGCATGAATGGAGAGATCCGCGGTCTCGATGAGCCGCATCTCATTCCAGTCGGCACGGCTTCGATCGACGTGGACTTGGTCGTGGATCGACTCGTCGCCACGGCCGACCAGCGCGCGCGGCTGGCCGATTCGCTTGAGCTGGCATTTCGCGAAGGCGGCGACAAGGCGGTCGTCCTCGCCCAGTCCCCGGCCTCCGGCGCCGCGGAATCGCCGGATTCGCCGTCCCAGTCCGCGGGCCAATGGCGGGAAATCCGTCTCAGCCAGTCGCTCGCCTGCGAGGTGTGCGGCGACATATTTGAGCGGCTGACCCCGCGCCACTTCTCGTTCAACCACAGCGAGGGCGCATGTCCGACCTGCGGCGGCCTCGGCCGTAAATTGCGTTTTGTACCCGAGCTGATCGTTCCGGACCCGGGAAAATCCGTGCGCGAGGGCGCCATCAAGCCCTGGCGGATCGGCGGCAAGAATCTCATAATAAAACACAATGCCCTGCTGAGGCAGCTCGCCGAGCAGCTTCCTTTTGATGCGGATGTGCCCTGGAAGGACCTCGACGAAGAGACCCGCGGAAACATTCTGGACGGGGCCGGGCCGAGACTTTTCGCGTTCAAGCTTCGCCGGATGAGGGAGCCGAAGGCGCAGACGTTCCCCGGAGTCATCGCGGATTTGGACGCCAGTTTCCGGATGACCGAAAGCGAAGGATTTCGCGCGCGTCTGACGTCCTTCATGGTCAGCGGCGAGTGCCCGGAATGCCACGGCAGCCGCCTGAACGATCGCAGCAGCGCAGTAAATGTGGCGATAAACGGGTCGGGCATGTCTTTCCCTCAATTTTTCTCGCTCGACGTCGCCGCGGCCCATGAGGTGGCCCGCTCGCTCGTTGCTTCGCGCGGCGAGGCCGATCCGCTCCATGACGTCGTATTCGGGATCGAGCAGAGGCTCCATTTTCTGCTCGAAACCGGGCTCGGATACCTGACGCTCGACCGGGACTACGCGACCCTTTCGGGCGGCGAGGCGCAGCGGGTGAGGCTGGCGACGCAGCTCGGCATGGGCCTCATCGGAGTCATTTATGTCCTCGACGAGCCGAGCATCGGGTTGCATCCGCATGACAACGAGCGGCTGCTGTCTCAGCTGCGGGCGCTGCGGGACCGGGGAAACACGGTCATAGTCGTCGAGCACGACGAGGAGACGCTGCGGGCTGCCGACGAAATTCTCGAACTGGGCCCGGGGGCCGGCGTGGAGGGTGGAAACCTTCTGTTTCAGGGCTCACCCGCGGAATGCGCGGCGCAGCCCGCAAGCGATTCGCGGACCGGTCCCTATCTTTCGCGGCAAATGGAGGTGGCTAAGAATGCCGTCGCAAAGTCGCCCGATGGGGCCTGGCTTACCGTGAGGGAGGCGAGGGAGCACAATCTGCGCGGGATCGACGTCCGGTTTCCCGTCGGCTTGCTCACGTGCGTCACCGGCGTCTCCGGCTCCGGCAAGAGCAGCCTCGTCAACGATGTCCTCGCCGCCGCCGCTGCCCGAAAGCTGAACGGGGCCAAGGTCGTGCCCGGCCGGCACAGGCACATCGAGAATCTCGAATTCTTCGAGAAGCTCGTCCGCGTCGACCAGGAGCCGATTGGACGCAGCCCCCGGTCAAATCCGGCCACGTTCGTGGGCCTTCTCGATGTTCTGCGGGAGCTTTTCGCGCAAGTGCCCCTGGCCAAGGTCCGCGGGTATAAGGCGAGCCGATTTTCATTCAATGTTCGCGGCGGGCGGTGCGAACGCTGCCAGGGAGACGGCGTAATTAAGCTCGATATGCAGTTCATGGCCGACGCCTACGCCCCATGCACAAGCTGCGGCGGGCGGCGCTTCAACCGGGAAACTTTGGAGATCCTTTTTCACGGGCGGTCGATCGCGGATGTCCTGGACATGACCGTGCGCGAGGCGATCGGTCTTTTCCGGAACATCCCGAGGGTCATCGACAAACTCTCGACCCTCGACGCCGTGGGCCTCGGCTACCTGAAGCTCGGCCAGTCGGCGACGACGCTTTCCGGAGGCGAGGCGCAGCGGCTGAAGCTGTCGCTGGAACTCAGCCGCAGGCAGCAGGGCGCCAACCTCTATATTCTCGACGAGCCTACGACGGGGCTGCACTGGGTGGATATCCAGCGGCTGATGGATCTTCTTTTCCGGCTGAGGGACGCGGGGAACACGCTGATTGTCATCGAGCACAATCTCGACGTCATCCGCCTTGCGGATTGGATCATCGACCTTGGACCCGGCGGCGGCAAAAGCGGCGGCGATCTCGTTTTCAGCGGGACATTGGGCGAACTGGAGAAGATCGATCACTCGTTTACCGCCCAGGCGTACCGACGCTGGAAGACAGCCGCGGGTAGGTCGTGACAAACGGGTTACATTATTAATTCATTGCGGGGATGGTATGGCCGCTGCATTGGGGGCTGAAAAAACCGGACGAGGCTTGCCGTCCGGCATCGCAAGCGTTTTATACTTGCCTTCACCGGGGATAAAAAGACCACCCGTCAACCACACAGTTCTAAATGAAAACACAAAAAAAGACAGCATTGTCGCCCGCCCCAGCGACCATGCCCGCCGCCGCCTCCTCAAAGCTGGCTCCAAAATCCGCAACATCCGAGCCCAAGAAATTCGGCTCCGCGCCGCCTGCAAAATCGGCTTCGCGCTCGCAACCTTTGGCTCCGCCGCCGAGCCGGATCGAAACGCCCGTTCCTCTGCCTCCATCGGCCGTTGCAGTCCCTTCCGCGCCAAGGACGCCGGAGACCCCGGCCGCGACGATCATTACCGCAAAGATCAACGTCGGTTTCGGAAACGCGCTGTATCTTCGCGGCGAGGGCCCCAGCCTTAGCTGGAATTCGGGACTGCTGCTCAAAAATGTCGAATCCGACATATGGACGATCTCCATTTTGGGCGCGAAGCACCCCGTTGTCTTCAAGCTCCTGCTGAACGATTCGGCTTGGAGCACCGGCGAGGACTACGTGGCGAAGCCCGGCTCCAATACTACGGTCACGCCCAAGTTCTAAGGCGTTCGGTCCAGCAGGCTGTTGAGAAACTACGATGGCCGGCTCATCGTAGTTTCTCAACAGCCTGCTAGTCCGGATTTATTTCTCGCAGGCGCGCGGCGATCCGTCCGGTCGGATCGCCATCGTCCGCGTCGGCCGAAATCTCCTCGCAGTGCACCCGGATCTTTGAAAAAGGCCGGGGAACATAAAATCCATCCCAGCTTCGCAGCCTCCAGGCTCCGAAAAATTGGGCGCCGACGATCAGTATCGGCGCTTCGGCTCGGCGCGCGACAATCAACGCGCCGGGTTTCATTTGATAGCGGGGTCCCCGCGGGCCGTCGGGGGTGATGCCGACGTCGTTGCCGGCGCGAAGGGCCTCGACGAGTCCCTCGGCGCCCTCCCGCCCAAGACGCCGGCTCGAGCCGCGGACTGCCCTTATGCCGACGGTCGAATAAAGCGCCGCAAGCCAGGCGCCGTCCTTGCTCGCGCTGACCAGACCGTAAACGGGGCGCCCGGACCGGTAGCGCCGAAAGCATTCGGGTGACAGGAAAAGGCGGTTGTGCCAGAGGACAAAGGCGAGCGGCCTGTCTTTTCGTTCGAACGCGGTCCGGTCCGCATCGGAAATTTCGAAACGCAGCGAGCGGCTCCAGGCCCGCAGGAGAAGGCCGAGCGGCCAGAGCAGCAGCCTTCTCCAACCTGATATCGTATGTACAACGGGCGCCGGTTCGGACATCTGGAAAATTAGGGTGAGGGCACAGTTTGGCTGAAGAGAGTCCTTTTCGGGTCGGAGCTGCCGAGCCCCAGATCGCCGTCAAGTCCGGCCGCCAATGCCCGCCGCCAGGTACCGGCGGCCAGATGGCGGCCAAGAGACGGCGAATGAGGCAGCAACTCCCCTCAAGGACTCTCTTCAGCCAAACTGTATCCTCACCCAGATTAGGGCGATAGTAAGCCCTGGCGAAATCGACTATGCAATTCTAATGGGGCTTGTTAAAGAGGCTCCTTTGGGCGTGACGTCATGGGGGGGCTGAAATCGCTTGCTCCCGGCGGCTTGCGGGGAAATTGTACGGCCAATCACGTAAAAGCGGTAAACATGCATTCTGCGATTCGAGTTGAACCGGCCTTGTTAAAGCGGGTTGGGTCAGTTCGTCTCGGAGAGGTGCGCGGTTGCCGCCGGGCGCGAAAAACACCGGCAATCTCTCGCGGGCTCACGCCCGCTTTTAGGAATACATGGAAGACAATCCTCCCAAGGAGTCCCCGCCTCCGGGGTTCAACAAGATCGATCTGAGCCAACTGCAGGGTTTCAGCTTCGGAACGCAATGGACCCAGGACAAGGGCGGGACGCAGGATAAGCGCGACCGAACGGATACGCGGCCGCGGCACGACGACCGGCGCGATCGGCGGGCTTTTCGCAGACCCGAAGGAGGCCCCGGCGCTCCCGGCGAAGAACCCCGCAGGCCAGGGGCCGAGGGAGAATCCGGGGCGCCGCAGCGGCGCGAATATTCCGGGGAGCGCAGGGGCCCGGATATGCGCGACTCCAGGGCGGGGGCTCGGACTGGCGGCGAGCGGGGCGGATATTCGCCGGGCCGCGGAGCGCCGCGCGATCGTATTCCCTATGATAGCCCGTATTACTCGGTGACGTTTTATCCGGAGGATACGAGCTTCAACGCATTGGTGAAGACGATCCGGGCCTCGTGCCGGACGATCGAATTGTTTGAAATCGCCCGCACGGTGCTCGGCAAGCCTGAGCGCTTCACCGTCCTGCTAGCGCCGAGGGATCCTTCGGCTCCTTCGCATTCTCTTCGCCAAGGCCAGCCGCCCAGGGGGGCGCAACGTCGCGAGGGACAGCCACGGGGCGATACCGCGGCGGGCGCTCCCGAAGCCACCGGTGCCGTTGCTCCGGAAAATGTCGCCGCCGAGCCCGCGGCGGGCGCGGAACCGCAGCCAAAGTCCGAAATTCCGCCGAAACCCGTTTTCTATATTTCGGTGCCGGACGGCCTGCCATTTGAGTCGGCGGACGCAACGATCGCCCACGTGATTTCGCGCCACCTCAAGCTTTACTTCGACGTGCAGGATGTGGACGCGGAGCCTCCAAAGGGAAGTTTCCAAGTCGTCAACCGTTGCGGGATCACCGGCGAACTGCTGGCTCCGCCCAATTATCACCGCTACAACCAGATTGTGCAGCAGCACTTCGCGGCGAAGGGATTTCGGATGCCGTTTGAGGCTTATCGCAATCGGATTGAAACGGTGCGCGAACCCGAGCTCATAAACCAATGGCTGGAGAAGATGAAACGGGTCACCCGCTATACGTGGAAAATGCCCCCGCAACCGCGGCATTCCAGCGCGGGCACTGAGGCGGATTCATCGCGGCAAAGCGGGGCGGGGGCCGATTTATCCCGCCGAAGCGGGGCGGAGGCGGAGGCAGCTCCGCCCGCTGCAACCGCAGACGCGCCTGTGCCCGCTCCGCAGGAACCGCAGGCGCCAAGCTTCGATTCGTTGGACGAAGCGCGGGTGTACCTGCAAACGAATGCGAGGGACCGCGTCGTGCGCACTGGCGCCCACGCCCGATTTCACGGACGCGAGGCCGACGCATTGCCGCAAAGCGAGATGCGGCGCGCGGTCGAGGGGACTTTGGAGCGCCAGCGCCGGTTTCCCCTGGACACGGCAAATGCGCTCCGCGGCCGGCTCCGCAGGGAGCATTTTACAATCTTCAAGAAGGGCGCAAAGGGAATTTCGTATGTTTGCGCCGTCAAACGAAAGTTCAGGGTTCCGGGCCAGACTTTTGCCGAAAGCATCGGGAACCTGATCGCCTACGTCGAAGCCCATCCGATGATTCGCGCAAAGGATCTCGTCAAACGGTACCTGGGCGTGCAGGAGGCTTCGGCCGATCCCGCCGTCAAGTCGCCGGAAGGCGCGATCGCTTCGCCGCCGCCCGCCGCCGCCGCCCCATCGCAGCCGGAGCCCGAGGCGGCCCCCGCAAATGTTCTCTCGGTCGAGCAGCGGGAGAAAATTGCCCGAATGCAAGGCGACCTTCTCTGGCTCGTGCGGGAGGGGTATGTGACCGAATTCATCGACGGCAGCCTCTACGCGCCGCCCCCGATGGCCGAGGCTCGCAAGAAAGAGGTCGAGAGCGCGGAGCACGATCCGGAGAATTTCCCGGAGCCCTCGCCCGAGAGTTCGCCATCGCCGGAAACTCCGGCTTCGGCGAATCGGCCTCTTTCGGAGACTGCAATTCCCTCAGCTGAAGCGGCGCCGGCTGAAACCGCACCGGTCGAAAATCCTCCAGTGGAAGCGGAAGCCAGTGCGCCCGCGCAACCGGCTCCCCTGGGCGAGGCGGTCGCCGAGCCGGGGGGCGACGCTCCTCTCGAACCGCTACCGCCCGCAGCCCCGATCACTTCAACCTGATCGAGTGCTTGTCGCCGACAATCCGCAAGTCGAGGTGCCAGGCGTCGCGCGGCAGCCACGAGGCTATTTTTTCGGGCCATTCGACAGCCAGGCAATAAGGCGAGACGAGAAAGTCGTCGAGGAGCAGGGCATCCAGCTGATCCGCTGACTCGAGCCGGTAGGCGTCGAGATGCATGAGAAGGATGCCTAGGCTCGGCGCTCGCTTCGCGCCGGCGCGCGCTCGGCGGGCGGGAAGGCCTCCGCGGTGAAGCGTATATACGATGAATGTGGGACTCGCGACGTCGCCCTTGACCCCCAAGCCGCAGGCGAGGCCCTGGACAAACGTGGTCTTGCCGGCCCCCAGGTCTCCGTGAAGCGCGAGCGTCGCGTCCACCGGCAGGTGAGGCGCTAGCTCGGCGGCCAGGGCGCGCGTCTCCGCCGCAGTCTCCGTCGAAACTCCCCGCCGCAGCCTTTCGATCACGGTCATCGGCGCAGGTGCTCGTATCCGCGATATTCGCCCGGGCGAATCGTCCCGGGCAAAGTCTTATTGCGGGAGACAAACCGGCCGATGCAGGTGAGCCGGGTTCTCGGAAAAGACTGGCGCCAGGATCTGGCGAATGCAGCCCGGTCGGCCCGCGCAGCGAGCGACACCAAAAGCTCGTAGTCCTCGCCATCGCAGAGGGCGGCCTTCAGGCCGGCGCCGCGGCGCCGGGGAATGGCCGATGAAAAAAGAGCGCCCTCCGCCCCGGGAGGCGCCAGGGCCGGAAGATCCTTGGCGAGCCCGTCGCTCAGATCGATCATCGAACGGACCTCGCGCCTGCGGGCGAACCAGGCGCCTTCGGCGAGGCGAGGCTCGAATCGAAAATGATGTCCGCTTTGGAGGCTCGCCCCGAGCTGCCCGGTGACGTAAATCCAGTCGCCCGTGCGCGCGCCCTTGCGCGTCAGGATTCGCGGACCGGCGGCCTCGCCGAGCAGCGTGAGGATGGCGGCAAAGCCCTCGGACTGAGCGACGTCTCCTCCGACGATGGGAACTTTGTAGCGCGTGGCCGCTGCGGCCAGGCCCCGGTAGAACCGCTCGATCCAATCCAGCGTAACGCTCGGGGCGAGCGTAAGAGCGACAACTGCCGCCGTCGGCTTCGCGCCCATGGCTGCCAAATCGCTCAGGTTTCGCTTGAGGAGCTTGGCACCGGCGTCCTCGGGCCGCGCGCGATCGTCGAAATGGCGGCCATAGATGACGGAATCGACCGTGAGCAGCTGGATTCGCCGAGACGGCCGAAGGACCGCGCAATCGTCGCCGATTCCGCGGGGCGGCGGTGGAGACGATTCGCCGAGCCACAGGCGCAGGGAATCGATCAGCCTTTCCTCACCGAGAGAGGCGACCGATCGAGCGGCCTGTCGGGTGAACGGGTTCATGGAGGGCCCCGCCGGCTCAGCCCGAAGATTTCATGAAAACGGCCAAAGATCGCCAAACCGCCGAGGCAAAAAGGCCGAAGACGACCGAGGTGTGCTTGTGAGCACATCGCAGGGAGTCTGAGGCCTTTTTTCGAGAGCGGTTTGGATGAGATTTGGACGAATTTCATGAAATCTTCGGGCTAGGACGCCAAGCCGGCGAGAACAAGCGCGATCATGTTCAAGTTGAACAGAGCGTGCGCAACGATTGTGGTCCCGATTGTGCCGGTGCGCTCGTAGGCGAGTGAAAATATGACCCCGAGAAGAAGCAGGGATGGAAAGAACGAAAGGCTCCCGTGGGCCGCGCCAAAAAGCGCGGCCGGCAGCAATAACGCGAGCGCCCGCGCCGTGCGCGGGCCAAGCCATCGCCGCTTTCCCGGCGACTCCGCCGCGAGCCTTTCCGCCAGTCGAGGCAGGCAGGTTCGCAGAAAACGGAAGAAACCCGCCCGAAAAAGCACTTCTTCCACCACCGGCGCAATGAGAACTGCAAGAACGATGAGAAGCCTGCGCACGACACCCGAATGCGTGTCTAGAAGAAGCTCCACCATGTCCTGCTTGAGGACCGGCACTCCGCACAAGCTAAGAATCGACTCCCACGTCAGGCTGACAAAATTCACGACGGGAACGGCGACGGCAAACGTGGCCGCGCCGGAGACAAGGGCGAGTCCGAGTTTTTTGGGCAGCGCCGGCCTCCATTTGCAGACAATTACGTAAAAGGCGCCTGCGCCTGCCAGAACGCCGGCGTCTTGCGCCGCTGTGGAATACATGAGCCGGAGGTCGGAATCGGCGGAGGAATGCCGCAATGCCAAATCCGTCAGAACCTCCGCGAAAAATGCGCCGAGAATCGTGAGAACGAAAAAGAGAAGAAAATCGAGCGCGGGCAGAGGCCAGTCCGGAAGAGCCGCCGGCGCCCGTTGCTTTCTGACGAACTGCCTGAAGGCAATGGTGCACAGTATCACCGCCCCAATTATATTCAGGGCAATCTCTCCTGCGATGGCTAGGTTCGTCAAATCCAAGGCTGCGTGAGGGGTCAGGCCCTAATACGGCCGCGATCGAAGACGAGGCGACCGTCGACAATCGTCGTCTTGACGCGCCCGGTGAGCGTCCGGCCGTCCCAGGGCGAGTTGCGCGACTTGCTGAATCCCGCGCGGGCATCATAGCGCCATTTTTCGTCCGGATCAAAAATGCATATATCGGCCGCGGCGCCGGCAGAGAGCGTGCCGGCCGGAAGACCGAGAATACCGGCCGGACGGCGGGTCATCAGGTCGACGACGCGTGGAAGCTTGAACCGGCTCTTCCGGACGAGGACCTCCAGGGCGACTGCGAGCGCCGTCTCGAGTCCGATTATCCCGTTCGGAGCGAAGTCGAACTCCCGGTCTTTTTCATAATCGGTGTGCGGAGCGTGGTCGGTGGCGATGCAATCGAGAGTGCCATCGCGCAGGCCGTCGATCACGGCCCGGCGATCCTCCTCGGTGCGCAGCGGCGGATTCATCTTGAAATTCGGATCGTAGCCCGAGAGCGCCTCGTCGGTCAGCGCGATATGGTGCGGAGTCGCCTCAGCCGTGATTCGAAGCCCGTCCGCCTTGTTGAGGCGGATCAACTCGATCGCGTATTTCGAGGTGATGTGCTGGAGGTGGATGTGCGCGCCCGTATACTTGGAGATGACGATGTTCCGGGCGACGATCAGGTCCTCGGCGGCGTTCGGCCAGCCGCACAGTCCGAGGCGGGTGGACACGACTCCTTCGTTCATGGCCGCGCCGTGGGTCATCGATTGATCCTGGCAATGGTCCATGATCGGCAGCCCGAACATTGAGGCGTATTCGGCGGCCCGGCGCATGAGTTCGTTCGACTGCACGCAGTCGCCGTCGTCGGTGATCGCGACGACGCCCGCGCGCTTGAGCGAGCCGATCGGCGCGAGCGCCAGACCCTTCTGGCCCACGGTGATGCACCCGGTGGGAAACACTTTCACCGCGGCGTCGCGCGCCACGGCGTCTTTGATGAACTGGATCGTGCCGGCGTTGTCGGCCGGCGGGGAGGTATTCGGCATGCACACGACCGTCGTGAATCCACCGGCCGCCGCCGCGCGCGTGCCCGTTCCAATCGTCTCCTTGTGCGTCTGGCCCGGCTCGCGGAAATGGACATGGATGTCGACAAGGCCCGGGCAGGCGACGAGGCCCCGGGCGTCTATCTTCCTTGCGCGTTTGCGCACGGCGGCCGGAAGCGAGGGCACGATCCGTCCGTCCCGGGCGAATAGGCTTCCCACCCGGTCCTGCCGGGAGGCGGGGTCGATTATTCGGGCATTGGCGATCCAGAGCGCTCTCATTGCGTGGGGTTATTCGGCGCCGGCGATCGCCTGTTCGAGGCGGCCACCGGAACACAGGTATAGAACCGCCATCCTGACCGCGATCCCGTTGGTGACCTGCTCGAGGATGACGCTGCGCCCCCCGTCGGCCAGCTCGCTGTCGATCTCGACGCCCCGGTTGATCGGCCCGGGATGCATGATTATTGCCTTGGGATTGAGCCACGCAGCGCGCGCCTGGTTGAGGCCGAACATGCTCGTATATTCGCCGAGGGAGGGAAAGTGGCTGCTCGCCTGCCGTTCGTGCTGAATGCGCAGAAGCATGACGACCTCCGCGTCGGCCAGGGCCGACTTGAGGTCGTGGGACACCGTGACGCCGAGCGCCGTGAACCACTGCGGCACGAGAGTCGAGGGCCCGACGAGTGTCACGGCCGCTCCCATCTTGGTCAGCGCATGGATGTTCGAGCGCGCGACCCGGCTGAAGAGAATGTCGCCGAGGATTACGACCTTGCGGCCGTTGAGCCCGCCGAGGTGCTCCTTCATTGTGAATGTGTCGAGCAGCCCCTGCGTCGGATGCTCGTGGGCGCCATCCCCGGCGTTGATCACGGGAATATCGAGGATCCGGGACAGATACAGGGGGGAGCCGGCCGCCGCGTGCCGTATCACGATCATATCCGCGTTGAGGGCCTGAATGTTCTGGGCCGTGTCCCGAAGAGTCTCGCCCTTGGTCGTGGAGGAGGTGGCGGCGTCGAACGAGATGACGTCCGCGCTCAGGCGCTTGGCGGCCATGTCGAAGGCCATTCGCGTGCGGGTGCTCGGCTCGAGAAACAGATTCACAATCGTTTTTCCGCGCAGGGCGGGAACCTTTTTCACGCTCCGGCCCAGGATCTTTTTGAACGCGGCAGCCGTCTTGTGTATCTGATCGATCTCTTCGAGACTGAGTTCCTCGAGCGTCAGAAGATGCTTGCGATTCCAGGCCATATTCAATTTCAGCCGCGGCGGATCGCGATGCGGTCCCGCGCCGGATTCTCTCCGAATTGGACGACGACCCTCTCCTCTTCGCCCGCCTCAAGGGTCATTCCCACAAAGTCGGGCGCTATCGGCAGGCGGCGTCCTCCGCGATCGACGAGAACGGCGAGCTGGACCCGGCTCGGCCTGCCATGGTCGAACAGCTCGTCGAGCGAGGCTTTAGCCGTCCTGCCCGTGAAAAGCACGTCATCGACGAGGATCACGGCGGCCCCGGTCACGTCGCCCGGAAGCGCCGTGGGCGTGAACTCCTTGGGGATCGGGTGCTGGCCGAGGTCGTCGCGATGAAAGGATATGTCCAGGACTCCGGCCGTGGCGCGCCGATTCGAGGAGGGATTTGCGTTTATTGCGTCGGCGAGCCGATAGGCGAGGGGAACGCCCCCGTTTGCAATCCCGAGCAGCCACAATGGGGACCCTCCGGGATGGCCATTGCCAATTTCCGAGGCGAGTCGCGCAATTGCGGCGTGCACTTTCTTGGCGGCAATCGTCCTCGAGGATCCCACGCCTTGAGAAAACAGGGTGTTCGGGGAATTAGAAAGGAAAAAGGAACACGAACGATTAAGACTGTCTGCAACTGCGTGCGAAACGCTTGCGCGTTCCGCTACGTAGCGGAACGCGCAAGCGTTTCGCTTGGAGGTCCTAAACCCGTTCGGGACCTCACCGCTTGAGATGCTCGAGAACGAAATACCCCAAACCCGCGAGGACCGCTGTTTGACCAATAATACAGGTCAGGACACAAGTGAGGACCCACCTGGCGAGCCTCCCCTCCATCTTGTGAATCTCTCCTCTAAGCTCCGAAAGCTCAAGTTTGAGCTCTGATTTTAGCACCAGAAGATCCAACTTAGTGGCGAGTGCCTCA